>PDVJ01000684.1_pt1 | contig 11027 bp, 6 predicted proteins | sample 1369811 | NCBI WGS metagenome assembly PDVJ01 (sample SAMN07795376, study PRJNA414565) | Alkali sediment metagenome, whole genome shotgun sequencing project. | reverse complement strand
TCACGCAACTTCTTCGTCATCACTGGCGAGGGTGTTTCCTCGATGATTTTCTGATGCCGACGTTGAATAGAGCATTCACGTTCAAACAGATGAATAACATGACCATGTTCATCAGCAAGAATCTGAAACTCAATATGACGTGGTTTATCGATATATTGTTCAAGGAAAACAGAATCATTGCCAAATGCGGATTTCGCTTCTCGTTTCGCACTCTCAATAGATTGCTCCAGCTCAGCTTCTGCGTGAACAACCCTCATTCCTTTTCCGCCACCCCCGGCAGTCGCCTTTACTAAGAGGGGAAAACCAATTTTTTTACCCTCTTTAATTAATGTTGTAAGATCTTGTTTTATACCATTATACCCAGGGATCACCGGGACGTTCGCACTTGCGATCGTTTTTTTCGCTTCAATTTTATCCCCCATCAAACGAATAACTTCTGGAGTCGGCCCAATGAATTTAATACCAGAATCATCACAGGCTTTTGCAAAATCAGGGTTCTCTGCAAGAAACCCGTACCCAGGATGAATCGCTTCTGCGTTAACGTTCTGTGCGCTTTCAATAATTTTTGCGATATTCAAGTAACTTTCTGAAGGGGTAGGATCCCCAAGGTTGATTGATTCATCCGCAATCTGGACATGCGGTGAATGACGATCGACATCCGAATACACGGCAACGGTTTTAATGCCCATCTCCTGACAAGCTTTGATGATCCGAACAGCTATCTCACCACGATTCGCAATCAGTACTTTCTTAAACATGACAGTTACCTCTTCCAGTTCGGTTTTCGTTTCTCCAGGAACGCGTTAATCCCTTCCTGGCCTTCTTTGGAAACTCGAAGTTCAGAGATTTTTTCTACCGTAAATTCCTTAAATTTTTTTATATCCATCTTTATAAAATTATTAATGAGGTGTTTGACTTCTTTTATCGCATAAGGGCCTGATGAGCGAACTTGTTCAACACAGGAATTCACGATATCGTCGAGTTTCTCGGGAGGAGCAAGAAGGTCAATTAATCCAAGTTTATTTGCAATAACTGAATCAAACCGTTCACCTGTAATAAAGAGACGGCGCATATCCGCTGGTGTCATTCGTGGTGCGACAAATGTTGAAATCACAGCAGGGATAATCCCGAGTTTCACCTCGCTAAATGCAAACTGTACCTCAGGAACTGTAACTGTTATATCACAGACAGCAAGGAGTCCGATACCCCCTCCAAACGCATGACCGTTGATCCGTCCAATCACTGGTTTCGGACAGGAGTAAATCGTTTCATACATGTCAAGAAGAAGATGGATATCTTTTTTATTTTCCTCCTTAGAATAATTCACCATTCGTTTCATCCATGAAAGGTCTGCTCCAGCGCAAAAGGATTTCCCACCCCCGGTAAGGATAATTGTAGCCACGGAATCATCAGTAGTAAGCTGTTTGAAACAGCTGGTTAGTTCGTTCATAAGCACGTCGTTCATGGCATTATGAACATCTGGTCGATTCAATGTAACAGTTACAACATCGTCTTTTTTTGTATATACAAGGGTTTCATAGTTCATCCTGTTACCTCCCCTTGGCATTGTATCGCACTCATAGGAACTTGATACATAAAGGTTTCCATACTTTTATCGACAATTGCCGATTTCTCTTTTATTTTCCTTTAAAAGCTGGCTTCCTCTTTTCGACGAATGCAGTGACACCCTCAGTGAAATCCTCTGTGCCTGCTGACCATGCGGCTGTTTTGCTCTCCAACTCTAGATGCGAAATCATATCGTTATCCAAACTTTTATTAATCAACATTTTAGCCTTTCCAACAGCTATTGGCGGGAGCGTCCGAAAAGCGGATACAACGTCCTCAACAGCAGCATCGAGTTTGTCAGCGTCAACAACCTTGTTTATCATCCCAAGTTGATATGCCTCTTCTGCGGTAAANGCCTCTTCTGCGGTAAACGTCTTCGAAGTCAAAATATACTCACAAGCCCGCTGATATCCAATTAATTTTGTGACAAACTGTGTCCCACATCCTGGTGCAAGGCCAATGCCAATAAACGCGGTACTCAGTTTTGCATCCTTCACCGCGATAATGATATCGCATGCAAGGGCAAGGGAGAGACCAGCGCCAAATGCGGAACCATTCACTGCAGCTATTACTGGTTTTTCCATACTCCGCATCTCGATGACACAACGATGAATTGCTCTGGTTAAATCCCTAAGGAATCGTGATTTATCAGCTGCAGCATACATTTCTTTGACATCGCCACCTCCGCAGAACCCCTTACCAGTTCCTTTAATTATCACGGTTTTGATATCATGATTTCTCGAGACATTCTGGAGAACCTCGTATAGCTCATGGCCTAGTTTCATGTCAAATGAATTCAGACGATCCGGTCGATTTAACGTAATATATGCCGCCATTTCTTTTATCGTAAGTTGCACGGTTTCATATCTCATAATTCTCTGAGAATCACTCGAAAGCATTTAAATGTTAAGAAGAATTAGTCTTAAGAAAATACTCCTACTCTAATCAAGTATGTTTTTTCTTTTTTCCAATACCAAATACTTTAAACCATGATACACAGGCGACACCAACAAGAGCAGCGATAAGAAAATCAGTCAGAGGTACAGGTGAAAAATGGAAGAGATCTCGAAGAAGCGGAACCAGGAGTATCAATACAAGACTCAACAAAGCACCGGTAATCACAAACCATAACGCCTTATTCTTCGAATTGAATGTCTTTACTATGCTTCGCGATCCAGAGAGATTGACGACGATCAACATGATATTTGCAATGACCAGTGTGGCAAATGATAGTGTACGAGCTTGATCCTCATTCACAGCAGTACCATTGTAAAACCAGAGGAACACAAAGATCACCGCGATAAGGACGCTGAGACCCTGAATAAAACTGTATAAGAATTTCTTCCGCCCAAACAACCGTTCATTCAGATTTCTGGGTGGGCGATCCATGATGTTTTTCTCTTCAGCTTCAGCCTCAAAAACTGTGGAACATGCAGGATCAATAATTAGCTCAAGAAACGCAATGTGAGCCGGCAATAATACCAAAGGAAACCCCATAAGAATAGGAATAAGTGCCATCCCTGCGATAGGAACATGAACAGAAAAAATATAACTAATAGATTTTCGTAAATTATCAAAAATTCTTCTCCCCAATCGAACCGCCTGAACAATTGATGAAAAATCATCATTCAATAATACGATAGCAGAGGATTCACGGGCAACATCAGTTCCTCTCTCACCCATCGCAATACCGATATGTGAAGATTTCAACGCGGGAGCATCGTTGACGCCGTCCCCAGTCATTGCAACAATTTCCCCATTTGCCTTGAGGGCATCAACAATCGCTAGTTTCTGTTCAGGAACAACGCGGGCGAATATATTAACAGTTTTGATTTTCTCTTGGAGTTCCTCACGACTCATGACTGTAAGCTCAGGACCGGTGATAAAATCCTCAGGGTTTTTCAGACCGATTTGTCGCCCTATATGTTGGGCGGTACCAGGGTAATCACCCGTAATCATGATTAGCCGCATACCAGCAGTATAACATTCTTTCAACGAAGGTGCAACCTCGGTACGCACTGGGTCGACGAACCCGAGCAACCCGACAAATTCAAACTCGAAATCATGCTGTTTATCAGGCAGTGATTCTTCCGGAAAACTCGATTTTGCCACTCCAAGAACTCGAAGTCCTTTGTCCGTCATTTGTTTCACATATAGATGTAATTCTTTTGTCTGCTCTTTGCTGAAATGACATAAATCTGCGATAGCTTCCGGTGCACCTTTTGCCGCAATCACATGCTTTCTTCTATCAGCGGATTCCCAAACGTTCGAGAGGGCTAACAAGTGTTTTGAGAGAGGATACTCACGGACTAGTTTCCAGTTTTCATGAACATGTTCTGTGTTTGAAAGAAACTTTTCAGTCGTATTTTTTATTTCTTTTTCAATTGGATCAAACGGGTCTTTTTGACTAGCTAAGAAACCGAACTCCAACAGATCATGAAAGGTTTCAGGTAAAGGTTTCGTCCCATTTTTTTCTAAATCAAATGAGTTCTCCTTGGCAAAAAGAGAGCTTAAGAGCATTTTGTTCATGGTCAATGTGCCTGTTTTATCGACGCATAAGACAGTGGCAGCTCCCAGCATTTCAATCGCAGCGGTATTTCGTGTCAGGACATGCCGTTTGGACATCCGCCATGCACCTAAGCTTAAAAATATCATAAGAACAACCGGAAACTCTTCAGGCAGGATAGCCATACTTAAACTCAGGCCTGCGAGGAACCCAGTGATCCAGTCACCACGCGTAATACCATAGACGATTATTACAATACTACAAAGAATTAATCCGGCGATTGCAAAATTTTTTACTAACCGAGCAGTTTCTTTCTTCAATAAGGTTTCTTCAGGAGTAATTTTCTGTAACGCTTTGCCGATTTTACCCATTTCTGTATGACTACCAACACCGGTTACCCGGGAGATTCCATGACCCTGTACAATAAGGGTCCCGGAATAAACAAAAGGTAAATCATCGCCTCCAGGCTGTGTAAAGGAGGTAACGCCATCCCATTCTGATTTTCGCACTGCGAGGGATTCACCGGTGAGAAGTGATTCATCAACTAAAAGATTCGAAGAAAAAATAACCACTGCGTCAGCAGGGACACGATCTCCCTCCCTCAGAATTATAAAATCATCTCTGACAACTTCGCGTCCAGGGATTCTCTTTTGTTGTCCATCTCTGATAACTAGCGCACGGGGACTTGATAGATTTTTCAACGCCTCTAATGCACGTTCTGTTTTTCGTTCCTGATAAAAAGTGATACCAACGACAACAAAAACGAAGATCAATAACATAATGGCGTCTTGTTTTTCCCCAAGAAGAATATAGATGAGACCTGCTCCAAGTAAAAGCAACAACATGGGCTCAAAGATGACATGAAGAAAAATGACCAAAATATTTTGTTTTCCCTGCGAAGGAAGTTCATTATAGCCTTCTTCTCGGAGTCGTTTGGTAGCCTCCGATTCAGAAAGACCCGTTATCGTCTCAATACCTTGAACTTTCTGGATACCATTAGAGGATGATTGTGATGTTTTCATTGATGAGCAGGGGAACTAGCTGCCTAGATATAGGTTTTTTGATTTGTTAAAAAAAAGAAGAGAAGAGTAGCTCGTGTTATTGGGTAGGGTATCCACCGATTTTCAGGGTTGGATCCCCGAGCAGCATGAACTCTTCAACGGTAAACGCGTCATCATGGACATCAGTGATATACCCATTTTGCATCTGCGTCATCATTTGACCAAGGTACTCACTAGTATCGTAAGCGGAGAAGAACTCAATAGACATTTTTCCCGCACCACTATCAACACCACCATACGCTGTACGGGTTGCCCCAATGGTGGCAATCGCTCCACCACCCTCCTGTTTGAGAAACGCCCAGGCATAACACGGAATTCGTTGCGAGGTATTGACACCAAGTGTTTTAACTAAGAAAGTGACTATGTTTTTAATTTTTGAATAATCCAGGGTATCTTGGAGGACGTAATCGATTTTTGCAGTGAGACATGCGTCAAAAAATATTATTGGAAGTTTATTTCCATTCTTTTGATCATTGATGTACGAAGTAAAATAGTATTTCATTTGTACTCCCAATGGAGTGTAGGTTCCCATACCGTGTTCAAACCCATGGCCAGAATAATCCAGGAATCCTGCACCTTCCGTAATAGTATTTGAAATTGTTTGTCGGTTAAAGTTACCCTTCGATGTCCAGATAATCTTTGGTGTAAACTTGGACATAATTCCCATAATAAGTTCATTGTTCTCTTCACCGTCATTTCCAGGAGACCAGGGGAACGTGTTTCCTCCAATAAAAATCATGGTGTTGAACCAGTCGCCACCATAGGTTTCAGACTCATAGTGGATGATCTTATCTACGGCGATGTTCACTTCTTTGATAGAGTCGCAGGCTAGTCGACCAAGATGAACATCGGGGTAGTGATCAACGCGATCAGCTGATTCACCAAATTTATTATTGTTGTTGGTGTCCCAACTAGAAAAACCTCCAGAAGCGTTATAAATATCAGAATAATAGAGATCCGTAATCATCTCTTCATCCCAATTCCAGAGAAGCACATAGCTTCGTCGTATAGGAAGTTTATCAACACCACCAACAAGCAAAACAGAGGAGATAGCATTCGTTTCAATAGCATCCTTAATCGCATATTTAATCTGCTCTGGTAAATCTCGACCAGTTGAATGGGCAGCAATCCATTCTGTCGTCATCAAGCTGGTCTCAATGTTGTATTGATTTTTATGCTCAACAAGGGGTTGGAGTGCTTCGGTATATTCTTCAGGAGCAATGATAAGTAACTTGTTATCAGTAGAGTAACTTTTTGGATTCTTTGATTGTTCATAAGTAACTGTTATCTGCACACTAGGGGTAAAGAGGAGAGTATTGTGTTGTGGTAAATATAGAAGAGGATAATATTGAACTGAAAGAAGGATAACACGATCATTTCCATTTAGACCAGCACCGACCTGATAGGCCAAGCGAGACAAAGGGTAGGTGTTCGTTCCTAAATAAACCAAATCGTTTTTTACCCGTTTTTCATTTGATAGCTTTATCGGTGTATCAGAAACCTGTGTTGGTTGAGCTGCAGGAAGAATCTCATTTGTAAGCTCTTTTACATGTTCAGAAGAAGTAGCAAAGGAGACATCTTTTATAATCGTTCCAAAAGGAAACGTAAACAATTTTGTATACACAGGTAACACAGGATTACCAGGTAATGCAGCATATGAGGTTGCTTCTTTGATCTGCACAGAAAGATAATTATTTTGATCCGTTATCACTGGTTCGGAGAATTGTATTCCTTCTTGAATTGACATTTTTTTACTCTGGATGTTGGTTGAAACAGCTGCTCCAAAACCACTAATCAATAAAATTCCTATTATTATAATCGGAAGTATTTTCTTCATATGTATCCCCTTATTATATTACTCTTATTGTAGCAGTACTATTTAAAATCTCGTTACTTAAAATGCTTCAAATGAATAAACACGGGGATACGAAATATTATATAAAACAATCCTCATGTCCGAACAGATTACATCCATGGAAGAAAACAATTACGATTACGTCGCTGTTGAGCAGAAATGGCAAAACAAATGGTTTGATGCAAACATCAATGTTGCTCGGAAGGAAAAACAGAAAAAATTCTTCCTTCATTTTGCATACCCGGGCGTTTCCGGATACCTCCACGTGGGTCATATGCGGGGATTCACTTATTGTGACGTCATCGCCAGATATAAACGAATGACCGGGTACGACGTCTTGTTCCCCGCAGGATTCCATGCCTCAGGGATTCCTTCAGTCGGGTTTGCAAAAAAAGTCGAGCGACACGACGAAGACACCATTAAACTGCTGAAACAAAACGGGTGTACAGACGCATTTATAAAAAAATTAACAGACCCGATAGAGGTTGTAAACTATTTCAGTAAAGTGTATGTGGATGATTACTGGAAGCGATTCGGATTCCTCATTGATTACACCCGATTGATTCATTGATTACACCCGATTGATGAATACGATCTCTGACGGATACAAGAAGTTCATCCAATGGCAGTTCCATAAACTTCATGAAAAAAATCTGTTNACTCAGAAACCACATTTTGCCCCNTACTGCCCAAACTGTGGACCNGTCGCGGTCGATAAATCAGAGACCGATGTCGCCCAGGGTGGNTCTGCAGAGATCCTTGAGTTTACGGTTCTNAAATTTACTCTTAAANATGGAANGATTCTCCCTGCAGCAACACTNAGACCAGAAACAATCTTTGGTGTCACCAACATGTGGGTAAATCCTACTGTCGAATATCAAAAAGCAAAAATCAACAACGAAACCTGGATCTGCTCCAAAGAATGTTTACAAAAACTTACCTATCAATTTGATAATGTTCAACCATTACATGAGACTATCAAAGGCAAAGACTTGATCGGTAAAACCTGCGTAGTACCAGAAATCAACAGAGAAGTTCCGATTCTCGCGGGTGTATTCGCAGACCCTAGTGTTGCCACCGGAATAGTCATGTCCGTACCTGCTCACGCCCCATATGATTGGATAGCACTAGTAGAATCAAAAGAAAAAATCGAGGCAATTAAAATTATTGATGTCAAAGGATTCGGCAATAACCCAGCAAAAGAAGCATGCGATCAACTCCAAATAAAAAGTCAAATAGAAACAGAAAAACTCAACGAAGCAACCGAGATTGTGTACAAAAAAGAATTCCATACAGGGATATTAAATGATAAATGCGGGAAGTACGCTGGTATTAAAATCGCGGAAATCAAAGATACGGTAAAAAACGATTTAATACTGAAGAATCTTGCGACTCTAATAAAAGAATTCTCAGAAAAAGTAATCTGCAGATGCAAAGAAACAGTCGTCATTAAACAAATACCCGATCAATGGTTCATCAAATACAGTGACCCTGTTTTAACAAGAGAATCCAAAGACTATGCAGCAACCATGAATATATACCCTCAGGAATACAAAGATGAACTACCAAAAATCCTTGACTGGTTTGGCGACCGAGCTGCTATTAGAAGAGGCTCCTGGCTTGGAACTGAGTTTCCCTACAAGAAAGACTGGATAATCGAACCAATCTCAGATTCAACACTTTATCCGGCGTATTATATACTCTCTTCGTATGTGAATCAAAAGAAGATTTCAGCAGAAGATATGACCGATGAGTTCTTTGACTATGTGTTCTTTGGACTCGGGTCTCCACAACAGAAGATCTGGCAGACTATTAAAGCAGATTTTGACTACTGGTATCCTGTTGATATTAATCTGGGTGGAAAAGAGCATAAAACTGTTCACTTCCCGGTCTATATCATGAATCATGTTGCGATCATGCCAGAGCAGAAACGCCCACAAGGGATTTTTGTGCACTGGTGGGTGACACAAAAAGGTAAAGAAAAAATAAGTAAATCTAAAGGTGGCGCAGAACCAATTGTTGAGGCGGCCGTCACGTATGGTGTCGATGCGATGCGTCTCTACTACTTACATATTGGGTCACCTTTTGTTGATATTGAATGGGACCCTGAAACCGTCCTTAAATACAAAAACCGAATCGTTAACATCTGGAAACTGGTTCAACAAATCTCTGAAATAAAAGAAAAGAAACAACAGAATCTTGATAACTGGCTGAGAAGTAGCCTGCAACGACGGATACAGAAGGTTCTTAATGCATTTGAGACCTTTGACCTGCGGGTTACATCCAACGAAATCTTTTTTGAATGCCAGAAAGACATACAATGGTACTTGAAACGAGGGGGAGCAAACAAAAAATTACTTGATCAGTTTATCCGCACCTGGATTGTGCTTATGACACCGATCACACCACATCTTGCTGAAGAACTCTGGGCGACACAGGGACACAATCATCTTGTTTCTAATGAAAAATATCCCGTGTTCAACCCTGAAGAGATTTCTGAGAAGGACGAGGTAGGGGAATACCTCCTGACCAGGGTCATTGAAGATACCAACGAGATTCTCAAGGTCACAAAGATTACTCCAAAAAAAATCTGTATCTACACATCTCCAGAATGGAAACAAAAAATTTTCAGGAAAGCTTTACAGCTTCTGACTAAAAATCAATTCAATGTTGGCTTGATGATAAAAGATACATTGACAGATCCATCGATGAAACCACTCGGTCAGCAAGTGTCTCAATTTGTATCAAAAATTGGCGGTGAGATAAAAATGTTCAGTGAAATAGACCGTGAACGATTCCTTATTCCCATAAACGAAAAAGACCATCTCCTTAACGCAAAATTATATCTCAAAGAAGTGTTTCACTGCGAGGTGGAAATCTACAGTGCCGACGATATAAACCTTTATGACCCGGCAAAGAAAATAAAGTTTGCGACTCCCTTACGACCCGCAATCTATATCGAATGAAAAGGAAGATTATGCCAAAGAAATTTGTTCGAATGTGTCCGGAATGTAACAGCACTGATACAAAACCGGACATGTCAGCAGACTCCTACTCCAAGGGTCTTTTAAATCAATGGCAATGTAACACCTGTGGTCATACCGGGTTATTTTTCCCTGAATATACCCAAGAGGATCTAAAAAAGATAAGAGAAAAAAAATAAAGAAGAAACCTTTGTTACTTTCGTTTTCTCCATTTGATAAAGATAACCGCACTAATTATCGAGAGAACGATCACAAGGCTTATCATGACCAGTGTAAGGGTTATTGGGAACGAAATAACTTCCACAGGGAACACCTTAGATTCCGCTGAATTTCCCGCGATATCGGTAACGTTGATCTTAAACTCGTAATAGCCATCCCCTTCTGCAGCTGAATATTCCCATTCAAAAGGGGAAGCTCCCAGTGTGTCTCCGTATACAGTCCAGTTGCTCCAACTCGAGTTATCCTCAGAAAAACGATAGTACAATGTAACTTCTTTAATACCGCTACCATCTTGATCAATGACAAGTCCGGATACTGTAAAGTTATATGACAAACTTATTTCATTTTCCACTGAAGGGATATCAATAGTTCCATTCGGTTCAGATGTGTCTTTTCGGAAACTGATTGCCTGGTTATTACTGGTAACATTCAATGTGTTTCCCAGTGTATCATTGATCTTGAAATACAGGTAATAGATTTCACCTTCATTCATATAATTCCAATATTCTTCTTTTAAGCTCCAGGACTTGTTATAAGTGCTCGCATTCACGTCAGTTGCAATGGTGGTCCATAAAGTTTCAAAATTCGGACGATATTGAATAGTATCTAAACGGAAATCATCTTCGAACAGTACAGAGTACGTTAATGCCTCCTTGAACCACAAGGTGTCTCCTGAGAAGCTCGGTAGATCAGGGATTTTCCAGTCATATAAAAACGAGACGTCCCCTCTTGCTGGGAACGATTCGTTGTTACTTGCGTTATCAGTGGCAACGGTGCAGACTTCAAAATACCCACCATGTTGTTTTGAGTTGCTTGTGAAATTGAATTTCCAGTGT
>PDVJ01000574.1_pt1 | contig 11039 bp, 13 predicted proteins | sample 1369811 | NCBI WGS metagenome assembly PDVJ01 (sample SAMN07795376, study PRJNA414565) | Alkali sediment metagenome, whole genome shotgun sequencing project. | reverse complement strand
TTTTTGCGATCCACCGACTCTAATTACCTCCCGGGGCCGGATGACATTTATATCTCTCCCTCCCAGATAAAGCGCTTTGGCTTGAAAACAGGGGATACCATATCAGGGCAAATAAGGCCGCCAAAGGATAATGAGAAGTATTTTGCCCTCTTAAAAGTTGAGACCATAAACTACGACGACCCAACTGTGGCAAAAGACAAGATAATCTTTGACAACCTGACCCCCATTTATCCGAACGAGAGGCTCCAACTCGAAACGGTATCTGAAAATATGTCAACGAGGGTGATGGATCTCTTTACGCCCATCGGAAAGGGACAGAGGGGCCTGATTGTCGCGCCGCCAAGGACAGGAAAAACGATGCTGCTCCAGGCTATTGCAAACAGCATTACGACGAACCACAAGGAGGTACACCTTATTGTTCTGCTCATTGATGAGAGACCCGAAGAAGTGACCGACATGATGCGGTCCGTAAACGGAGAGGTCATCAGTTCAACCTTTGACGAGCCCGCCACGAGGCATGTTCAGGTAGCAGAGATCGTGATTGAAAAGGCAAAGCGCCTTGTTGAACACAAGAAAGACGTGGTAATACTTCTGGACAGCATAACAAGGCTTGCCAGGGCATACAACACTGTAGTGCCGTCAAGTGGAAAGATACTGTCGGGCGGAATAGACGCATCGGCAATGCAGAAGCCAAGAAGGTTCTTTGGTGCCGCGAAGAACATAGAAGAAGGCGGAAGCCTCACGATTGTTGCAACAGCATTGATTGATACAGGAAGCAGGATGGACGAGGTAATCTTTGAGGAATTCAAAGGAACGGGCAACATGGAAATTTACCTCGACAGAAAGCTGGCAGAAAAGAGGGTATTCCCGGCTATCGACATAAATAAATCTGGAACAAGAAAGGAGGAGTTGCTCCTTGAAAATGGCGACCTTTCGAGAACATGGCTTTTACGAAAGGTGCTTCAACCAATGAATCCGGTGGAATCCATGGAGTTTTTGCTCGAAAAACTGGCAGACGCCGAGTCCAATAAAGATTTTCTTAGTTCAATGAGCAGAGGAGGTTAACATGAAAAAAGGTATACACCCAGAATTAAAAAAGACGGTCGTAAAGTGTGCATGCGGACACACATTTGAAACGACGTCGGTAAGAGAGAAGATCAGCGTTGAAATTTGCGCAAAATGTCACCCCATCTTCACGGGAAAAGAGAAGAGGCTTGATTCGGCAGGACAGGTAGAGAAGTTCGAAAAACGGTATGGTAAAAAGAACAAATAATGTTTGAACGCTTAGCAGACATTGAAGCCAAATATGGCGAGATCGAAGACGGGATGGCGAAACCCGAGACCATTTCCAACCTCGATCTTTACAAAAGGCTTGCAAAAGAACGCACTGAGCTCAAAGAGATTGTCGATCTTTACCGGGAGTGGAAGAAAAAACGGGACGAGACAGATAAGACCATCGAGATAGTCGAATCCGAGCAGGATGAAGAAATGAGAGCCCTCGCAAGAGAAGAGGTCGCGGCCCTTGAACAAGACAAGGAAAGGCTCGAGGCCCGGCTCAGGGAAAAGCTTCTCAACAAGCAAGAAAGGCAAGCGAACAGCATGTTCCTCGAGATCAGAGCGGCAACCGGCGGCGAGGAGGCTGCCCTTTTTGCCCGTGACCTTCTGACCATGTATATGAAGTATGCCGAAAAGATGCGTTGGAAAACAGAGCTCATGAGCGCAAGCCCCTCAGACCTCGGGGGACTCAAAGAGGTTGTGTTGGTTATTGAGGCAAAAGACGCATTTAAGAAGTTGAAGCATGAAAGCGGGGTCCACAGGGTGCAGAGAGTTCCAGTAACAGAGGCCCAGGGGAGGATACATACCTCCGCCGTAACCGTAGCCGTTCTCCCTGAGCCCGAGGAGCGCGAACTTAACATAAACCAGGAAGATCTGCGAATTGACGTATACAGGTCAAGTGGCCCGGGGGGTCAGCATGTAAACACCACCGACTCCGCTGTGCGGATTACTCACATACCAACGGGCCTTGTTGTGACATGTCAGGACGAGAAATCTCAACACAAGAATAAATCCAAGGCAATAAGGGTCTTGAGGGCGCGGCTCCAGGAAAAGATGGAAAGCGAACAGGAGCAGGAAATATCTGAAGAGCGGAGAAAACAGGTTGGTACCGGTGACCGGAGCGAGCGCATAAGGACATATAACTTCCCTCAGGGCAGGGTAAGTGATCACAGGGTTGGTCTTACTCTTTATAAACTTCAGGAGGTCCTGAACGGAGACTTGGAAGACATCATTACCCCACTGATAGCCCACTTTCAGTCAGAGGCCTTGAAAAAAGGGTAAGCGTCACTTGCGCATCAAAGACATAATAGAACAACAAAAAGGCATAGAAAGGCTCGACACGGTAAACATTGTAGGCCTTGCCCTTTCCATGCGAAAAGAGGAGATTTTCACCAACCTTGAGCGGGAGGTTGACGAAGCAGAAGGTCTTCTCGTTCAGGAGCTTCTCGCTGAAAGGGAGAAAGGAAGGCCCTTAGCATATATAGCCAAAAGCAAGGAATTTTTCTCCGAAAACTTTTATGTTGACGAGAGGGTACTCATACCAAGGCCGGAAACAGAAATCGTTGTGGAAGAAGCTCTGGCCCTTCTTGAAACAAGGCAGGAAATGAACAGCCTCCTGGACATGGGCACTGGCTCCGGGGCCATCGGCCTTATCCTGGCAAAGAAGACACAGAAACATGTTGTGTGTGCAGATATCTCGCTGGAAGCCCTCCGCGTTGCAAAACAAAACGGGGAAAGCCTTGGGGTTTCAAGGTTGACTCGCCTTATATGTTCGGACCTCTTCGGTGGTATCAAAGAATTGAAGTTTGACATGATACTTGCCAACCTACCCTATGTTGCCTGCGAGGAATGGGATAGCCTCATGACCGACGTGAAGGATTATGAGCCACGGGGTGCCCTCGACGGCGGCACGGACGGCACCATCATTTATAAAAGGTTTATCGAGGGGCTGCCCCACCACCTCAACAAGAAGGGGTTCGTGCTCTGCGAGGTCGGGGGCCGCAGACAAGCAAAAAAAATAGGAGAAATGTTCCGGGCAATTGGCGTCAGCGTTATTGAGAAGAACGACCTTTCCGGAATTGAAAGGGTGCTTATAGGATCATGGACAAGTTTGTCATAGAGGGAGGAGGTCGCTTAGCAGGCAATGTAAGGGTTGGCGGATCAAAAAACGCTGTATTGCCCCTTCTTGCGGCAACGATCCTTCAGAAAGGAGTCTATACCATCGGTAATGTTCCCCGGCTGAGGGACGTAAATACGATGATGCGACTTCTCGGGCTTCTTGGTGTCAAGACCGAGTGGACAGATAAGAACCGACTGAAGGTTGACACGACAGGGGTTGAAAACCACATCGCCCCCTATGAGGTGGTAAAGGAGATGCGCGCCTCCGTTCTTGTTCTGGGCCCGTTAATAGGTGGCCTACGGAAGGCAACCGTATCTTATCCGGGCGGCTGCGCGATTGGCGAAAGGCCCATTAACCTACACCTCAAAGGCCTTACTGCCCTCGGTTGTGAAGTTAATATCCGGGAAGGCTACGTTGATGTGACGGCAAAGACATTAAAAGGCGGAAGAATTATCTTTGATACAACAACCGTGGGGGGAACAGAAAACATTCTCATGGCCGCTGTCACCGCAAAAGGTGAAACCGTCATTGAAAATGCAGCACGTGAGCCCGAGGTGGTGGACCTTGCCCGCATGCTCAAACGGATGGGGGCAAATATTGAGGGAGAAGGCACTGAAGTGATAACTATCAAAGGGGTGGGCGCCCTTGAACCATGTGACTACGAAGTGATCCCTGACCGCATTGAAGTCGGAACCTTTCTGGCTGCCTGCGGCATGACACGGGGAAATATTGTTATTGAAGGGTGTGTTCCCCACCACCTGAAGGCTGTTATCGACAAGCTGAAGGAGGCAGGGATGGACATCGTTGAAGATGGTGGCAACCTGCACGCCGCGATGACGAAAAAACGCCCGAGCGCCGTTGATATAAAAACCATCCCCTATCCCGGATTTCCAACAGATATGCAGGCTCAGATGATGGCCCTTATGTGTATCTCAAAAGGGGTGGGTGCAGTTACAGAAACTATATTTGAGAACAGGATGATGCATGCCGCAGAACTCCGAAGAATGGGTGCAGACTTGCGGGTGATCGGCAACACGGCAATTGTAAAGGGCAAGGATATGCTGTCAGGTGCAAAGGTTATGGCTACCGACTTACGGGCCAGCGCATCCCTCATAATTGCAGGACTGGCAGCCTACGGCACCACAGAGGTTTCCCGTATTTACCATATTGACAGAGGATATGAGGCAATAGAAGAGAAACTGAAAGGGCTTGGAGCCAAAATCGAAAGGAGGAAGGATGAAGGTATGGGATCTTGAAAAAGAGTTCGATTCATTCCTGTCCTTTACTGTCGGGGGAAGAGAAAAAAAGCGGCAGAATATCCGTTCAGTGGTGGAGGAAGTTCGAGACCATCTCCTAAAAAAAGGCGAAAAGGCCCTTGTGGAGTTCTCCATGAAGTGGGACGGATGGCCAAAGCCCTATAGCCTTAAACTTACAGAAGAAGAGATAGCGACCGAGGCATCCAGGGTAAGCAAAAAAGACCGTTCTATCCTTCGGGGCATGATACGAAATGTCCGCGCCTTCCACAGGCAGCAGGGGGGCAGGAAAAGAACATACAAAAGTAATGGCCTTGTTGTGCGGGAGGAGTTTGTTCCTGTAGAGAGGGCCCTTGTGTATGTCCCCGGCGGAACAGCGCCCTACCCCTCGTCCCTTGTCATGGGGGTCGTTCCGGCACAACTTGCAGGCGTCAGCGAGGTGGTTGTTACAACGCCGGCACGGCATGGCACGATCAACCCTTATATACTTGCGGCCGCAGAACTTCTTGGCCTAAAGGATGTCTACCGTGTTGGGGGGGCCCAAGCCATATACGCTTTTGCATACGGAATCGGGGGAATACCAAAGGTTGATATGATTGTCGGGCCCGGGAACGCATATGTTGAAGAGGCAAAAAGGGATGTCTACGGGCGGGTCGGCATAGACATGCTTGCGGGTCCCACGGAGCTGATCATCCTTTGTACGGAGCCCTTCTCGCCGAAGGCCATAGCGTGGGATCTCTTTTCCCAGACCGAACATGACGAGATGGCCACAGTGGGACTCTTTTCAAAATCGAAAGAACATCTCTACAACACGTTAAGGGCCATTGAAAAGCATATGGCATCGAACACACGAAGAGACATTATCGAGAAAGCACTGAAGCAGAATAGCTATTTCGTTTTCTATCGTGATGTCGGAAATGCCGTAAAGGCGATCAACCTGATTGCCCCGGAACACATGGAGCTTATCGGTGACGAGAAGGTGGAAAAAGAGATTCGTTACCCAGGCATCATCTACCTGGGTCCCAATACCCCCGTAGCAATGGGCGATTATTACATTGGCACGAATCACGTGCTCCCAACAGGGGGGGCAGGAAGGTTTACGGCAGGACTTTCTGTCGATCGGTTTACGAAACGGAAAGCAGTTGTTAAAATAGACAGGGGTTTTCTCAACAGGTTTGGCGATAAGGCGATAAGGCTATCGGAGATAGAAGGCCTTTTTGCCCATGGAGAATCGATAAAGGCGAGAAAGGAGTTGGCGAATGAAACTTAAAATAGGCCTTCCGAAAGGAAGCTTGCAGGAGACTACATTTAAGCTTTTTAAAAATGCAGGATATGCTATAAAACTTCTTGAGCGATCATACGTTCCGGTAATCGATGACCCTGAGCTCGAAGGGCTTGTTATAAGGGCCCAGGAGATGGCGCGGTACGTTGAGGACGGAATTCTTGACATGGGCATTACAGGCTACGACTGGGTCTTGGAACAGGATGCGAAAGTGGTTGAACTCGTGAGGCTTAAATATGGCAAGGTAGGGTTCAGGGGCGTAAAGTGGGTAGTTGCGGTTCCAAACGACTCACCTATTAAAACCATAGGTGACCTTAAGGGCAAAAAGATAGCAACAGAACTTGTGGGGTACACAAAAAGATTTCTCAAGAAGCGAGGAGTTGAGGCCACAATCGAGTTCTCCTGGGGGGCAACAGAGGTGAAACCGCCCCTTTTAGCCGATGCAATCATAGAAGTGACCGAGACAGGGGCATCCCTTAGGGCCAATAACCTGAGAATAATAGACACAATCCTTGAATCAGAGACAGTACTCATTGCAAACCGCAGCGCATGGAAAGACGAATGGAAACGGCAGAAAATGGAGAACATCACCATGCTTCTTAAGGGCGCACTCCTTGCAGAAGAGAAGGTTGGCCTCAAGATGAATGTCCCGAGGAATAAATTAGACAAGGTTATGAAGACACTCCCCTCTCTGCATACGCCTACCATTTCAAACCTATCGGATGAGGGCTGGGTCGCCATAGAAGTCATAATTGACGAGAAGACAGCAAAACTGAAAAGGGCTGGAGCACAGGGTATTGTTGAATACCCGTTGAATAAGGTAATACCTTGAAAGACCGTGATCGGTTAACAGTGACCGGTAATCAGACGAAAGGCTTCAGAAGGCCACAAAAGAAGAACACCGAACAGGGGGAAGACATGAAGAGAACCGGGAGGGTTAGGAGAAAAACAAAAGAGACCAACATAACGATAAAGCTGGCCATTGACGGAGAAGGGGCCTACGCTATTTCCACGGGAATCCCATTTTTTGACCACATGCTTCATCTGTTTTCAAAGCATGGTTTTTTTGACTTACAGATAGAGGCAAAAGGCGATATCGATGTAGATTATCACCACACCGTTGAAGATGTTGGCATTGCCCTTGGTAAAGCATTGAGAGAAGCCCTTCCAAGCTTTGAAGGAATTCAGCGTTACGGGCAGGCCATGGTTCCCATGGATGAGGCACTGTGTCTACTTGCCATAGATATAAGCGGAAGGCCTAACCTTGTGTGGAAAACAAAAATAGAGGGCAAAATCGGCACCTTCGATGTGGAGGTAATCAAAGAGTTTTTTAAGGGGTTCGTCAATGAATCAAAGTGCACATTGCATGTTAACATCCTCTATGGCGAGAATCTGCATCATAAGGTGGAAGCGATCTTTAAAGCCTTTGCGAAAGCCTTGCGCCAGGCAGTAACCAGGGATGACAGAATCAAGGGTGCCCTTTCAACAAAGGGAAGCCTTTGAGAAATGTTGAATGAAGAACAGTAGAAGAAGCAACGTTGGATGCAAATTGTAAAATTTAACAGGAATGAAGCACAAACAATATGGAAACGCAGGGTAAACTCTGGCGGTGAGGGCATGATAGCGATCGTTGATTATGGCATGGGCAACCTGAAGAGCGTGATAAATGCCTTTAAAAAGCTTGATGCAGATGTTGTCATCACACGGGAAAAGGAGACGATAGGGGCCTCCAGCGCAATCGTGCTCCCGGGCGTAGGAGCTTTTGGTAGATGCATTGAAAATCTGAAAGCGCTTGAACTCTTTGATTTTATAAAAGAGCTAATCGCAGAGGGTAAGCTCTACCTGGGTATTTGTCTTGGCATGCAAATCCTTTTCGAGGCGAGCGAAGAGTCTCCCGGCCTTGAGGGTATGGGGTTTATCAAGGGAAGGGTGCCAAGGTTTACTGGTAATGTAAAGGTCCCCCACATGGGCTGGAACAGTATAGAGATTGTAAACGAACACCCTATATTTGAAGGCGTAGAAAGCGGCTCACACTTCTACTTTGTCCATTCCTTTTATTGCCAACCTGATGAGGAAGGGGTAACTGCGACAAAAACAATGTATGGAGGCGACTTTGTCTCCTCTGTACAGAAGGGTAATGTGTTTGCATGCCAGTTCCATCCGGAAAAAAGTCAGAGGATTGGCTTACGACTCCTTCAGAATTTCATCCGTCTTTCGAAAGTGTAATACGCCAAAAACATTGACTTTATACATGGATGCATGCATAATTGATTGTGGAAATTTCTCGAGGAGGGTCGGAAATGACAAAAGAACAAGTCATTAAGTTGGCTCGCGACAAAGAAGTAAGGTTTATCAAGCTGTGGTTTACCGATATTCTCGGTTTTGCCAAGAGCTTTTCCATCACCGTCGATGAACTTGAAGATGCGCTTTCCGAAGGCATGGGGTTCGACGGGTCATCGATCCAGGGTTTTGCCAGGATAGACGAAAGCGACATGATTGCTAAACCAGATCCCTCAACCTTTACATTGCTCCCGTGGAGGCCCAAGGACGGCGCTGGGGTTGCAAAAATGTTCTGCGACATTTTCGAACCAGATGGAACGCCTTACAAGGGGGACCCGAGGTATGTCCTAAAACGTAACCTGAAAATTGCTGAAGAGCTTGGTTATACATTGTATGTGGGCCCCGAGCTTGAATACTTCTATTTCAAGTCAGACCAGTCCCCCGAGACGCTCGACAGGGGTGGTTATTTTGACCTCACCACCCGCGACGAGGCAATAGACCTTCGCAGGGACACAATCCTCATGCTTGAGGAGATGGGGATCAAGGTAGAATACAGCCACCACGAGGTTGCGCCATCCCAGCACGAGATTGACCTCAAATATGCAGAAGCCCTTTCGATGGCAGACAACACGATCACGTATAGGATTGTCGTTAAGGAGATTGCTCGTCAATACGGGGTCTATGCCACGTTTATGCCCAAACCCATTTTCGGCGTGAATGGGAGCGGGATGCATGTACACCAGTCCCTTTTTAAGGGCAAGAAGAACGCCTTCTACAATCCGAAAGACAAGTTTTTCCTCTCTGACATTGCAAAGTGGTATATTGCAGGCTTGTTGAAACACGCTAAAGAAATAACCCTGGTCACAAGCCAGTGGGTTAACTCTTACAAGCGACTTGTCCCGGGATATGAGGCACCTGTCTATATTGCATGGGCAAGGCGGAACAGATCAACGCTCGTCAGGGTACCACTCTACAAGCCCGGTAAGGAAAACGCCACGAGGGCAGAGTATCGTAGCCCAGACCCGGCATGCAACCCCTACCTTGCGTTTGCGGTTATGCTGAGGGCAGGCCTAGAAGGGATCAAGAATAAATACCCACTCCCAGAACCCATTGAAGAGGATGTGTACGAGATGACCACGGAGCGGCGCAAGGAACTCAATATTGGTGCCCTGCCTGGCAGCCTCTATGAAGCAATTGAGCAGGTGGAGAACAGCAAGCTCATTCGGGATACCCTCGGTGAGCATGTATTTGAAAAGCTGATCGAAAACAAGAAAATTGAATGGGACAGGTTCAGAACCCATGTTTCGCAATATGAGGTAGAAACGTACCTGCCTATTCTATAAAAAAAGAAAGTAGCAAGCCAAGAAGGTGAGAAGTTGTGGCTGAAAATCACGCTTCTCGCCTTCGTTTAAACCCTTTCGCGAGGAACTGACAATGATTGTAAGAAACTTTAATGATCCTGAAGTGCTGCAGACAACCTATAGAGCTCATTACGGGGCCACCGCGAGGATGGTGCTCACAAGTCAGTTCCTAGAGAGTATGGAATTCCTTGCATACGCCATGCTTCCTGCCGGTAATGTACTCGAAGAACACATTGACTCAGTTGAGGAGATTTACCTCATCGTCCAGGGCGGTGGTTTGATGAAGGTTGGCGACGAAGAGAAGGAAGTGAAGGAGTGGGATGCCGTCTGGATCCCCGCAGGTGCCCCCCACCGGCTTGAGAATACCACCGCAGACATGACAGTCATCATAGTTGTGGCCGCGTATCCAAAAAGATAACCTCTGGCCCTAGGCTACCACCAATTGCCCTTCTTTCAACGAATGGCGTTACTTATAGTGTCGGGACTTCGCGTAAAGATAGTTAATCTGGGCGAGGATGCGCGCCCTCTCGTCTTCTGTTGTCTCCCGGACAATCTTTCCAGGCATACCCATGACGAGGGAGTTGGGTGGAATCCTTGTGCCAGGCGGAACCACACTTCCTGCCCCGATTATAGAACCTGAAGAGATGATTGCGCCATCGAGAATAATAGANCCTATACCAACAAGGGCCCCGCNTTTAACCTGAGCNCCGTGAATCACGGCACGATGGCTGATAAGTGCNTCCATNTCAATGATTACCGGAAAGCCTNCCGGGGCCTCAACTAAGGCAAGATCTAAGATCGCAGCNTTCCTGCCAACCATGATCTNTGCGCTATCGGCCCGAAGAACTGCCATGGGCCAGATATTCGCACCTTTGTCGATGATAACGTCACCNATGATGCGGGCCGAGCGATCAACGAATGCGTCAGGATGGATGTCCGGTGTTTTGTCCNGGAATGGCGTAATAAGCTTTACCATGATTATTTGTCACCNTGTTATACTTACCACAGTCCAGTGGCGCTATCAACCTTATCTATAACAGAAAACCTCAACGCTGGCCAGAAAGAAGCAGTGAGAAAAACTGCAGGCCCGGCTCTGGTAGTGGCAGGGCCGGGAACCGGAAAGACCCTGATGATTGTCCGCAGAATAGCACACCTGATATATCAGGGCGTTTCCCCTGAAAATATTCTGGCCGTTACTTTTACCAACAGGGCGGCCCTGGAGATGAGGGAAAGGATACACGCCCTTTTGGGCGATATCTCCCGAAGAGTCTTTCTCGGCACCTTCCACCTCCTTGGATTAAGAATTATACGGGAAAACGCAACTGATGGATTTGTAATATATAATCGGGAAGAGCAGGTGAAGCTTTTGAAGCCCCTGCTTCAAGGCACCAGATTAAAAGTAGCCGATATCGTTGACAAAATATCCCATGTGAAGGGCCTTGCCCTGCAACCTCCCGACAACCTCAAAGCGATATTTGATGAATACCGGTCAACCATGTACGCGAAAAACGCCCTCGATTTTGATGACCTTATTCTCAAGCCAATTGAGATGTTTGGGGGCACTGAATTGCTGAACAGTTACAGGGAAAGGTTCCGACACATTATCGTAGATGAGTATCAGGATATAAACACAGCCCAGTTCATGCTTTTGAGGCTTCTTGCCGGAGACAAAGCGACTATTTGCGCAG
>PDVJ01000744.1_pt1 | contig 11051 bp, 10 predicted proteins | sample 1369811 | NCBI WGS metagenome assembly PDVJ01 (sample SAMN07795376, study PRJNA414565) | Alkali sediment metagenome, whole genome shotgun sequencing project. | reverse complement strand
GTGAGGGCCATCAGGTCGTCACGGCTCATTGTCGAGAGCCGGAAGTTCCTGCTGCCCGCCATAATCTGCTGGAGACCGGTCCTGAACTTCTGGGAGTACGTGTAGATACCGACTGCACCCATGGGGATATCCTTCATGCGTGCGCCGTACTTTTCCTTGAGTTCTTCATAACAGACAAAGATCTCCTCGATGTTGTTACCATACTTCGAAACAGTCTTGGGAAGATCGCCTTCTTTGATCCATTTCTCAATATTCTTGCCAACCATGCCGGGGATCATCAGGCCCCTGCCCATACAGACTGCCTTGAAATACGGGGTGCCCATTGCCAGTGCCTTGAATACGCCGGGTTCATCCGAGAAACCACCTGCCATTGCAAGGTCGGGTACCCGGAAGCCTTTCTTGTCCAGCTTACAGGCGAATTCATAAGCGAGTGACTGAAGGTAGAACGTGGGAATACCCCATTCGTTCATCATCGGCCACGGGCTCATACCGGTTCCGCCTGGTGCACCATCGATAGTGAGCAGGTCAATCTTTGCCTCGGAACTGTACCGGAGGGCCATTGCCAGTTCGACCATGGAGTATGCGCCGGTCTTTAACGTAACCCGCTTGAAGCCGATGTCACGCAGGCGGTCTACCTCTTCTAAGAATCCTTCTTTGGTGACAAAGCCGAGCCGGGAGTGGCGTTCGAATTCCTTAATGGCGCCTGCTTTGAAAGCCATCTGGTTCTCTTTCAATGTCGGATCGGGTAGTACAATATATCCTCGTTTCTTGAGTTCGATTGCGCGCTCAAGCGACTTGACCTTGATCTCGCCACCGATACACTTGGCACCCTGGCCCCATTTGAGCTCGATCGTGTCAAGGTTGTGTTTGCTCGCGACATACTCCGCGGTCCCAAGCCGGGTGTCTTCAACATTCATCTGTACAAGAATTTCTCCAAACCCATCGTAGAATTTTTTATAGACGTTTATACGACGGTCCATCTCGGGAGACTCGATAACTTTACCCTTCGCATCGCGCTTCAGTCCCGGATCAATACCGCAGACATTTTCACCGCAGACACACGTGATGCCGGATATCGCTGCGCCGATGGCAAAATGTTCCCAGTTTACCCGGGCAATTTCAGTTGATCCAAGCGCACCCGTGAAGATCGGCAGGCGCATCCTGACTTTTTTGTCCCAGCCATACTCGGTCTCGGTATCCACGGTTGAGAAGACCGCTGTATCCGGACCGGCTTCGACGCCATCAGGAAGTCCCCATGCACCGACTGCATATCCCTGAATGTTGAGATGCGAATAATCAATCGGATAGTTCTTGTCGGCACCTGCGGTGATTTCACCGAATGGACCGGGATACAAAACCTCCCTTCCCCGGAACGTTGATAACCAGATCTCGCAGCTGCCTTTGCATCCATCAAGGCAGCGGGTACAGATACCAGAACACGGAGCGACATCCCGTGAACGGTTCACCGTTCCCGTTGCTTCGTTTGCATTTGGTTGTCTAAGATTCATGCATACACTCCATTAGAATAACTCGATGACCTTCATGTACGATGAAGATAAGGTTTGAGCGAAAAGTCGATCTCAAACTAAGTTGATTTAAAACTCCTTCACTAATAAGCGCTTGCTTTCCACCCCCTCTTAAGCTTTACTGTTTTGAACCGTGATTGCTCCAGGTTTTCACTCATTTTCCGGGAAAAATGGATAAAAAAACACGAATATTACTGAAAAAATTATCATTTTATAAAAAATGACCAGATGCTCAAATGGCAATTAAATCATAGGTACTACTTCCCATCCCGATCTCTTCGGCATACCTTACCTGACGGTATCCATCTGTCTGTGCATGAACTCCCTTGAACTTATCCTCGCCTTTATGGTGATGTGTGGTGAGCAGCGAATCAGTAAACCCTGGGTCATAACTTGCAGCGTCGATGGCTACAGGATCCTTTGATGCGAGAATGCCAATATCCGGGACAATTGGCGTATCGCTGAACGGGAAACAGTCACAATCCGGTGTGATGCGGATGAGGAAGTTCATGTACCCCACTTTTCCTTTCTTTGCCTGTACCGCACCATAGGCATACTCAACCATCCGTTCCATAAAAACCGGAATCTCAGTCTCCCAGTCAATATCTATTGCATGTTCCGGGCAGACATGCATACATTCAAAACACCCGATACAGGACTCTCTGTCGATAACGGATTTCTTTTGTTCAATTGTGATCGCTGTTTTCGGGCAGACTTCAGCACAGGTTCCACATCCTGAACACCGATCGGTGATAGCGAACGGGCGTGCGTTATGTTGTGCTCGTTTCCCTTCGGGTGGTGCGCAGCCCATGGCAAGATTTTTTATGGCACCACCGAATCCTGCTACGGTATGACCCTTGAAATGGCTCATCACAATCATACTGTCTGAGAGGACGATATCTCCGGCGATCGATACAGTGGTAAAATACTTTTTTTCAATTTTTACCTGAGCCACATTCTTTCCAAAGAGGCCGTCTGCAATAATTACCGGTGCTCCGGTAACAGCAAAGTCAAACCCGTGCAGAATTGCAGTCGTGATATGATCTACTGCATTCGATCGGCTACCGAGATAGAGAGTATTTGTATCGGTCAGAAAGGGCTTGCCCCCGCATGCTTTCACCTTTTCCACTACCTCTCGAACATAGACCGGACTGATATACCCGTCATTCCCCCGCTCGCCAAAATGGAGTTTAATAGCAGTTCTGTCATTCTGTGCAACAACATCTGAAAACCCGGCGCGGTCAAAGAGGCGCTGAACTTTTACCGCTGTACTCTCCTGATCTGAATGCGCCCGCAGGCTTGCAAAAAAGACCAAACTTTTCATATAAATATCCTCAGTTAAAAAGAGGGTATTTACGGGTGATATGTAAAACCTATCGTTGATCTTCAGGAAAGGAAATCAAAGGAACGTGTTTTTTTCCTGTTTTTACCCTGCTTGATTAAATCCCGGGACTTGTCAAAATACTGGCGTGACAACAGCTCTTTTCCCAGTTCCCTGGAACAGATTCCGAGGCAGTTCCATGCCTCTGCATGGTTCGGATTCTTCTCCACCACTCGATTCAGGATCTGAACCGCTGATTCAAGGAGGTCCTGGCGTTGTCGCAGTATCCCGATCGTTTTAAGCATCTCTGCACGGGAAAACATGAACTCTTCATCATCGGGTGCAAGTTCAACCGCCCGGTCAAAATTCCGAAGTGCGTCTGCGTCTTTTCCCAACACCCGGAAACATACACCCCTGTCGTGCCAGACATAGGCATGCGAGGGGTCGATCTCAATCGCCTTGTCAAAATACGGAATGGCCTCAGCATACTTCCCTTCCCAGAAGGAGAGCCGCATGCCTTTCCTGTAGTTGCTTTTTGCCTTCCCCAGTATCTTATCAAACAAGCCAGCTTTTGGAGAATGAGGCGTACCTGAAGACCCTGCGACTTGTTTGGGTATGGTTAATAGTTCTGCTCCCATCTCTTCAGTAACATCTCTTACTCTTCCCATTACACCAATGAAGATACCTTTGCTGTCATAGAGTGCTGTGGACTTCATCCATAAAACGGTCTGGCGTCCCTCCTCCGGTGTTGCTTTAGTCCATGCAGTGATGGTCCCCTTCTCTTTTTCAATAAGGGTGTAGTGATTTTCAAGGAGTGTAGTATCATCCTGAAAGATGAGATCGCTGAGCATCGGAGACCTGTGCCCAAAAAAAGGAATTGAATATTCCCAATCTCCCTTGCCAAGCATGTCCCCCTCCCTGATTCCGGTAATTGCTGCCATTCCCTTGTTCCATACGATCACATTACCTTCGCGATCAATGACAAAGGCGGGCTGGTTAAAAAAGTTGAACGCATCTGAAAGGATCTTCTGGGTAGTGCCCGGTCCCCTTCCCATGTTTCGCCGGTCAACTGCCTGACGGATCATATGTACCATATCGAGAAGCTGATCCTGGACATCATCCCCTTTTTTTAAGAAAAAATCTGCACCGTAATTGAGCGCTTCGATCGCGGCATATTCCCGGCCAACGCCGGTATAAATGATCAAGGGTGTCGTATTTCCCTTTGCCCGGATCATCTTTAAAAAGTCGATTCCGTTGATCTCCGGCAGGTCGTAATCGACGACCATCGCATCGTACGTGTTGCTCATCAGGAGATCCAGTGCTTCCTGTGCTGAAACTGCTGTCTTTACCTGCATGTTGCCGAAACGTTCAAGTAAAGGGCGTATAACCTCAAGCAGGGATTTCTGGTCATCAATGATAAGGACTGACAGCATACTGTAACCTAACGGTGTTAACGCTGCAAAAAAATAAAAAGATTGGGATTTATTCCCGCTTTCCCAACTCGTGATCAAGCCAGAAGAGATGGCCGGGTATATCACCCATGCACATTACCTGTCCAAGAATTGCACTTGCGTGCTCCTCTTCTTCGACCTGTTCCTTGACAAACCACTGGAGCATCTCAAAGCTCGCGTGGTCTTTTTCCTTGATTGCAAGATCAACAAGCCCGTTGATCATGGCGGTGACCTTCTGCTCATGGGCATACACTTCTTCGAACACTTTGCCGGCAGAGGACCACTTTGCTTTGGGTGCTTCGATGTCAAGAAGACTGGCTTTCCCCCCTCGTGCGATAATATAGTCGTAGATCTTTAATGCATGAATCTGCTCTTCTTTTGCCTGTACTCTCATCCAGCGGGCAAATCCTTTCATGTTGACAGATTCGAAATACGAAGACATCGCAAGGTACAGGTACGCCGAGTAGAACTCGCGGTTGACCTGCTTGTTCAGGGCTTGTTCCATGGTCTTGGAAATCATTTTTCATACCTCTTTTTATTCGATAATTGGTTTGTCGTTTATTAATTCTTTCGTAAAAGGGCAATCATTTGCTGAATATTCTGACGTTATTTTTTCTTCCGGGGTCGTATGAACGAATGAAACAGACCGGTGATCGCGTTGGGCTTTTTAGGGCGGAAGACTCCTTCATTCACATACCGCACATCCTCAATAGAAAAGAATGCATGGGGATTTGTTGATTGAAGGTGTGCGGTGATACGGGGAACATCGACACGGTTGACAAGGGAGATGATCATTTTTACGTTTCCCCGTGAACCGGTGGCATCAATCGTAGTAATGCCATAATTTTCTGACTGCATAAATGAGACGATCTCATCAGTGGAGTCTTCAGTCGTGACGATACGCGGGATCACCATACCAGTCGAGAGTTTTTCCTCTATCACAAGCCCGACATATGTTCCCATCGCAAACCCGAAGGCAAATGCAAGAAAGTTAGCAATATTAGATAGATCCTTCATCACGACTTCAATGGCAAGAAGCCAGATAACAATCTCAAAAAAACGCTATGATCGGAGCGAGATATTTGATCCCCTTGGCAATATAAATAACACGGATGGTCTCCATGCTCACATCGCATATACGAGCGAGAAATATCAGGATTGGCAGAATTATCCCGGTATAGAGTTCAGGATTGATAAAAAACGACAATTTTTCACCTCTGCCCCCTTTGGTGTATCGTGTTTTTATCGATTGAATAAGGTGATTCCTGTACCTATATCAAGATTCTCTGGAAATACTTAAAAAAAAGATTCATGGGGCGGAATACCTGATCACGCGGATAAGCCAGCCCGGTTCACTTATGCATACTTTTGCGGCTCGGTATCAAATTTCTTTTTGCAGCCGGGAGCGCAGAAGTAATACTTTTTACCCTTATATTCACTGGTGAACTTTGCCGTTTTTTCATCCACCGTCATCTTGCATATAGGATCAATTGCCATACTTTCACCTCAGTTATCTCCCTTTCTTTGCCTCGGGTATATACTTTTTGAGCAGGAGTGAGAGGCTGACTACAGTCACCGAGCTGAGCGCCATTGCGAGGGCGGCAAGTTCCGGTTTGAACACAAAACCGCAGGACGGATAGAGCACGCCCGCCCCGACCGGGATAAGTACGGTGTTATAGGCAAACGCCCAGAAGATATTCCCCTTGATCCGGCCCATCACTTTTTTCGAGAGCTGGATTGCGGCCACCGAATCGAGCAGGTCATCCTTGATCAGGACCACATCCCCGCTTTCGATAGCCACATCAGTACCGCTGCCAATGGCAATCCCCACATCTGCCTGCGCGAGTGCGGGAGCATCATTGATCCCGTCACCCACAAATGCCACGATCTCGCCTTTTTCCTGGAGAGCTTTTACTCCTGCAGCCTTGTCCTGCGGAAGTACTTCTGCAACCACCTGCTCAATCCCAATCTGGCGGGCGATGGCATTCGCGGTACGTTTGTTGTCACCGGTAATCATAACGACATGAACTCCCATTGCTTTGAGCTGCCGGACTGATTCCCTGCTTGTCTCCTTGAGCGTGTCCGCGATGGCGATAAACCCTGCCAATTGGGTGCCGGTAGCGATAAGAATCACCGTTTTACCGTCCTGTTCAAAGGTAGTTATCTGTTCCTCAACTTGCTCAGGAATCACTACCCCGTTTTCCTGCATAAGTATGCGGTTGCCAACAAGGACTGTTTCCCCAAGCACCGTTGCAATGACACCTTTACCGCCATAGGTGTCAAAGTTATCAGCGGGTTCAATAGCAATTCCTGTGCTCCCGGCTTTTCGTACAACTGCCTGGGCAAGCGGGTGCTGTGAGTTCTTGTCGACGCTCGCGGCAAGCCCCAGAAGAGTCTGTTCAGAAATGCCAACCGGGATGATATCAGTCACTTCTGGTTTTCCTTTTGTGAGGGTCCCGGTCTTATCAAACACGACGGTCGTAATTTTTTCGGCAACCTCAAGGGCTTCACCATTTTTTATAAGAATGCCCAGCTCAGCACCACGGCCAATACCAACCGTCACAGCGGTAGGAGTTGCAAGACCCAGCGCACAGGGGCACGCGACAACCAGAACTGAGACGAAAGTAGTCAGGGCAAAGAGGAGCGGATCCGGCGGGACCGGGAATACGAAGAACCATACGATGAATGCAGTTGCGGCAATGGCGAGTACCGCAGGGATAAAATACGTAACAGCGGTATCAGCAATCCGCTGCACCGGTGGCTTTGAGCCTTGTGCATCCTCAACAAGCTGGATGATCTGGGCGAGTACTGTTTCCCTGCCTACTTTTGTAGCCTTCACCGAAAGAACGCTGTTGGTATTAATCGTCCCGCCAACAACCCGGCTTCCTTTGACTTTGAGCGGAGGGATCGGCTCACCGGTAATCATGGATTCATCGACATAACTCTCACCTGCTACAACTTCACCGTCAACCGGGACCTTGCTGCCGGGTTTCACCACAACAATATCTCCCGCAACCACATCGTCGATAGGAATTTCCTCTTCCTTACCGTCACGGATAATTGTGGCAGTTTTTGCCCGGAGTCCGGCAAGTTTCCTGATCGCTTCTGAGGTTCTTCCTTTTGCCCGTGCCTCAAGGTAGCGCCCGAGCATAAGGAATGATGCAAGCATGATCGCAGTATCATAGAACATGAACTCGTGGGTCAGAATGATGCCAAAGGTACCCATGACACTGGCGACATACGCAACACCGGTACCCATCGCATACATGACGTCCATGTTGAGTGAACGGTTTCGCAGAGCCATGGAAGCGGCATGGAAGATGGGATAGGCAACATAGAAAAAAACCGGTGTCGAGATGACGAACATTACATACGCGAGAGTATGCATGGGCAGGGGAAGGGGAACCCACATGGCGAGCATAAGCGGGATGCTTACCGCAAATCCGATAGTGAACCGGAGAAATTTATCATGCAGATCTTTTTCCCGTGCAATCTTCTCCGCTTCCTCACTCACCTCACCTGAGATCCCGAGATACTGGTAACCCGAATCTTCGATGGCTTTTTTCATATCCGGGATGGTGGAAACCGAGGGATTATACGTGACATATGGTTTTTCGGTACCAAGATTCACGCTAGCAGATATGACACCCGGAAGTGCCCGGAGCGCTGCCTCGATAGTCTGCACACAGGTGGCACAAACCATACCCCCGATTTTGAGGGTAACTTCACGGTTTAGAACGTCATACCCCGCATCCTTCACTGCTTTTTCCATTTCGCTCAGCGAGACTTTTGTGGGATCAAATTCAACATGCGCAGTATCGGTGCCAAAATTCACCTGAACTGTGGAGACATCTTTGATCTGTGCCAGTGACTCTTCGATAGTAATCGCACAGGTTGCGCAGTGCATTCCAGAAATTTTTAATTCCGCTTTCTTTATTTCCGGTTTGGCCATGGGATTCTCCCAATCTTTTCTTTGTCGGATTAGAGCAATTTTGTCTCTTCAGTGGGTTTTGGTACCTTTACTACAAGCACACGGAACACTGATGTGCTCTCGTTGCTCCAGCGGTGGGGGATCCTTGCCGGACTTTCCACCAGCATGTCTTTTCCAGCCGTCTGTTTCTCATCGCCAATTTCAACAACACCGGATCCTTCCAGGACATAAAAGAAGACATCGACCGGAGTTATGTGTTTTTTCAATGCTTCACCGGGATTGAGGGTGATCACGACTGCCATCGCATGCGGGGACTCATATACCTTACGCGCGTCCACATGGTGAGGGTTCGGTCCCGACACAACTTTTGCTACATCAATGATTTTCATAGGTTACTTCACGTTCCTGCTCTATGCTCAACGTGTGAGCAGGATAGATAAAAGGATATCAATGCCGGAATATGTTCTGGTTACAAAAAAAAGAACATGGATTATACCGTCAGGGTTTTTCATTTCGGGGAGCCCGTGAAACAGGGAGGAAAAACGAGGTTAATAGAAATTTTTGCTGATCTTCTCCGTTCTCAGGTTCCGGTACTTTCACCGTAAACCGGAACAAACTAAGATTTTCATGGTTCGACAGTGAACACGATCGGTTCATGCCCGTTTCTATAGAGCAGAAATAATTATACCCCTTACTGCTCAGGATTGCCGTTTCTTGTATTCCGCAAGGAGCGCCGCGGCATACACATCGGTCTTTTTCGTGGGCACGTAATTGAACTCTTTGACCCTTTTAAGAAGCTCTTCAGTAATGGCAGTATCATCAATCAGTGTGAGCTTTTTTACTTCGTCAAAGATCCAGTCCAGGTGGTCAATGCCGGTCTCTTTGCCATCGATCAGGATCCGCTTTGTTGTGATCTTGTCCGGGGGAATTCCCCCGCAGATCGAGCAATAGTATCCATCCTTGTCATCCCCACCCATTTTTTCTCACTCCTTGATCATGGTCAGTGACATCTTGAACTTCGTGATGGCTGACAGGGCATGGGGGACATTGGCCGGGAAGATGATCGTATCTCCTTCCTTCATCGGATAGGTCTGCCCCGATACCCACACCTCACACTCCCCATCGAGAATGGTGACCACCGCATCGAATGGTGCAGTATGCTCGGAGAGTCCCTCGTTCTCGTCAAACGAGAAGATGGTGATATTTCCCGCCTTGCGCGAGATAATCATCCGGCTTGCAACCGTACCCTCATTATAGTTCACGAGATCCTTTAACTGCAGGACTTTGCCTTTCAGCTCTTCCCGCTTCTTGTCGGGTGTATCCGGGTGTTCAAGTTTGTATTCTGCCATACAATCCTTCCATTCTGTGATGTTGGTGCACGATATTTATATCCCTGGCTTTTTCTCTTTGGACGTCATCCTGCCATAGAGAAGCACGTCTTTTGTGGCACGTTTCAATACAATTCCTGCAAAGAAAAACCCTCTGTCCTGGTGTTATCAGTCTTCGATTCATCGGTTTGACAGATCACCCTTTTAAAGAATTCCGATATTTTTTTAAAACGGCAGGAGCACCAGCCCTGCCCAGTACACCCCAAGCTGCACAACGGTCAGCGGGACACCTACTCTGGCAAACTCAAAGAATGTGAGGGTTTCACCCTGCTTTTCTGCGTTCTGGATGATAATGACATTGCTTGCAGCGCCAAGGACTGTCAGATTGCCCGCGATCGTGCTCCCCGCCGCAAGCGCCATAAGCTGTGCAGTTGTGCCGCCCGTCTGCATAATCATCGGCTGGAACAGGGCTACAAAAGGAACATTGGAAATGAACTGGCTGATAATAGCGCTGGTCAGAAGGATCATCGGGATGGAAGTAACCCTGCTTTGGTCGACAAATGACTGGAAAAACCCGGTCTGCCAGACACTCTCCATCAGCACAAACATCGCGGCAAAGAAGACAAGCGTGAACCAGTCAATGGTTTTCAGCAGTCTCACCCTGTCTGTACTTAACAGGATAACAGGGACCGCAGCGCACAAGGCAATCAACGGGAGAGGTACGAGAAGTTTTCCGCCATGCAGGGAAAAGATGATATTTGCGGCACCAAGGATCAGGATGATAGCAAGCGAACATTTCACCGGAAGGAAAACTTTTCTACCGACAGGCAGGATTGGTTCATGCTCAAGGACCCGGGTTGAAAAATCCGTGCGGAAGTACAACCGGAGAAGGATAAACGCGACACCGAGACTGATGAGCGAGGGGATCAGAAGGTACAGGCTGAACGTCACAAACGGGGTTTCCATGCCACTGTCAACAGCGATAAGCAGGTTCTGCGGATTGCCGATAGGGCTCATCACGCTGCCGGTAGTGATCGCTATCGCAAGAGAAAGAAGCATCAGTTTTGGTGAGATACGGAATTTTGTGGCGAGTCCCAGTACAAGGGGTGTCCCGATGATCGCCAGCGTATCATTCATCAGAAGAGCGGAAAGGAAACCTATCCCAAAGAGGAGGAAAAAAATCATCTGGTCTGGAGTGCGGGCGTAAGAGAGAAAACGGTGAGAGAGCGCAGAGAGGTATCCGCTTTCCACCATTGCCTCGCCAATAATGAACATACCAAATAAAAAGAGCATGATTTCAATATTGATCGCATTCAGTGCATCGGGAAGGGATATCTGCCCGGTAATGAGGACTGCCACGGCTCCGCCAAGCATGATCTGCCAGATTTTGAGATTATATCTCCCAACCTGCCGGATAGCTATGAGGACGAACACGGCAGCAAGAACGATAATCGGAATATACGTAGGAGAGTGTTTTTTGTAAGGGGTGATGAG
>PDVJ01000743.1_pt1 | contig 11062 bp, 8 predicted proteins | sample 1369811 | NCBI WGS metagenome assembly PDVJ01 (sample SAMN07795376, study PRJNA414565) | Alkali sediment metagenome, whole genome shotgun sequencing project. | reverse complement strand
GGCATCCTCTTTCTTTACAAAAGTATGGATTCGACTTTTGACCTCTGGGACAGTGATCACCTCACTCTCTACGAAAAAGGCTAATGAGGAGTCTAAACTCTGCCCTGTCTTTTCATCCACTACCGTGAAATAAATGACTTTGTCTTTATTTTCTTGATGCCAACCCTGGGCACAGGTAATGGAACAGAATTTTTTAAGGGATTGATCTTTTAAGAAGGCTCTCACTTCAAACATCGGATTGATGATTGTCTTATCAACCTCACATTGATCCCCTGCTCGAGTCCCCTTTTTCCTTCCCCATAGTCCTCCTATGATGGCAAGGATGATAACAATGCTGATGAAGATAAACCAGCTCTTTTTCATTTCTTAATCACTGATCCAAGAATTTTCTTTGGTGGTGATGATCTTCTTAGAGATGATAAGTCCAACTTCAACAATCGTCCAAATTGGTTTACAACCATATTTTTCCGGAACCACCTTTTGCCAGATATCCGAAGCAATATATTCTTTCAGGGCCTCCTCAGACTTAAAAACATAGAAAGCTCCCCATTCTTGTTTCTCCTGGTCAACCCACCAGCACTTAAATTCGACTGATTCCATTTCGAGAAATCTTGGATAACTACTTGCATACCACTCTCTCATTTCGGGTGTCGTTTTAAGTTTACCAGGTTCGAATACACACATTAAAGCCCTTTTCTCTGTTGCCATCTGGAACCTCCTTTTAACATTGGCCAATTCTACTTTCTGCCGGATTTTGTATTTGATGGATGGAATGAGTGCCTTGGAAAGGGTAGAACATGCTGGGATAATTTGATCAGTCCTAAATCATTTCTCTTTAACCTAACCACCGTTTTCTTCGTTTGTAGTGTTTTATATCGCGGTAACTTTTTCTCTTGGAAAGAGCCCCAAAACCCAAATAAAATTCTTTGACGTCCTCATTCTCTTTCAGATCTTTGGCTGTTCCATCCAGAACGATTCTGCCATTTTCCATGACATATCCATATCCGGAAATATCGAGAGCAGCAATCGCATTCTGCTCAACCAAAAGGATGGATGTCTTTTCTTCCTCATTAATTCGCTTCACAATCTTAAAAATCTCTTCCACCAATAAAGGCGCCAACCCTAAGGAAGGTTCGTCCAGAAGCATGATTTTCGGGTGGGCCATCAAAGCCCGACCCACAAGCATCATTTGTTGCTCACCTCCAGAGGTATACCCGCTCGTTCGATGGCGCAGGTCTTTTAAGCGGGGGAAATAATGATAGACCAGTTCAATATCCTTCTTGAGATGAGACCGATCTTTAAGGAGGTAGGCGGCGACTTCTAAGTTTTCCTCTACGGTCAGATGTTCCAATATCCTTCGCCCCTCCATGACCTGAATGATACCCATCCGAGCGATATCCTCTGGCCCCATCCGATCAATCCGTTGATCATCAAAACGGATATCTCCATGGCTGACTTTACCCACCTCTGTTTTTAAAAGACCCGAAATGGCCTTCAGGGTGGTGGTTTTACCCGCACCATTTGCCCCTAAGAGGGTGATCATCTGACCCTCCTCCAATTGGAAGGAGACACCTCTTAACACGAGGATGACATCGTGATAAACCACTTCGATATTGTTTACGCTCAGCATATTATGAAGTTTCCCTATCGACCGATCGAATCTTCAGGGAAGTTTTTAAAACACCCTTTCTTCCATCCTGGTAAGTAATTTCTGCCTCAACAGGACATTCTTGTTTCCCTTCATACATCGAATTGATTAATGACAAATACCGCCGGTCCAAGGCTTCCCTCTTTAATTTCCTCGTGCGGGTGAGGTCTGCTTCGTCGGGGTCAAATTCTTTGTGCAATAAGACATATTTTTTGATCTGGGCATAGGGAGGTAATCCTTTATTCACCCTCTCCACATCGGACTGGATAAGTTGGGCCACCTCTTCCTTTTGGGGAACCCGGTTGATCTCAGCCCATCGGCCTACATTCTCAAAATCGACGATGATGATGGCCGTGACATAGTCCTTTGTCTTATCTCCAATCGCCATGGCATCTTTAATGTAGGTGCTGAATCGAAGACCACTCTCCACATATTGAGGAGCGTATTTCATGCCTGATTTCAATTCTCCCAACTCTGATAGACGGTCCATGAAGATGACATGCCCTTTCTCATCAACATGTCCTGCATCTCCGCTATACCACCACCCGTCCTTTAACACCTTTGCGGTTGCTTCTGGGTTTTTATAGAATCCAGTAAAGGCATAATCGCTCTGAACGAGAATCTCTCCTTCATCGGAGATCTTTACCTTTACCCCAGGCAATGGTGTTCCAATCGTTCCTATGCGGATATCCCCCTCCTTATGGCCAGAGATCATTCCTCCCTCAGAACTTCCATAGACCTGTCTTAACCTAATCCCCAGGGCATTGATGAAACGAGTGGTATCCTGCCCCAGGACAGAACCTGCTGTGGCAGCGAACCTCGCCTTTGTCAATCCTATTCGATTCCGGATGGCCCTCAGGAGTAAAATCTCAGAAATAGCATAGAGGACTTTCAGATAGAAAGGTGAGGCTTCTCCTTTCAGACGAAAATCTGCAACCTTAAGAGCCACCGGCATTAACAGATTATAGATGATTTTTTCGAGACGATTGGCTTCAGCGATTTTTGCCCTGATCTTTGAGACCCATCCTTCCCATTGTCTGGGACCCCCTAAGATCATGACCGGAAGGATTTCTGTGATATCATGAAGCACGGTTTCAGGTTCCTCGGGGATATTCATCACCGCTCCAGTGATCAGATGAGGGACAGAGGTAAAGAATGCCTCCCCTACCCAAGCCGGAGGCAGATAACAGAGAATATCGTCTTTTTCAGTGACGGGAGAAAGAGTCAGTGTGGCATGGGTTGATCCAATCAAAGCCTTGTGGCTACACATGACGGCTTTAGGAAGGCCTGTCGTACCTGAAGTATAATAGATATTAGCGATATCATCGGGTTTGACCTTCTCGATATTCTCTTCGAAGGAACCAGGATGCTTATTCTCGTATTTCTTCCCTATCTCAAGAACTTGATCGAATCTCATTAAGAAGGGCTGATGGTAGGATCTCATCCCTTTGTAATACCAATAGATCACCTTTTCCACCTTTGGAATTTCATCTTTGATCACCAAGATTTTATCGACCTGCTCCTGGTCCCTGGCGATCACAAATTTACAATCTGCAAAGTCGATTAAATATTTCAATTCTTCAGGAATGGCATCGGTGAACTGAGCCACCACAATCCCTTTTGCAGCCTGGGCGGCAAGGGCAGCCCAATACCATTCGGGTTCGTTATCTCCGATGATGGCCACTTTATCTTCTGGTTTTAAACCCAAACTGATCAATCCCAGGGAAAACCATTTTACCTTCTCATAGCTATCCTTCCAGGTATACTCCTGCCAGATCCCGAAATCCTTGTCTCGGATGGCGACCTGACGATCTCCCCATCGCTCGAAACTCTGTCTTAAAAGCCTGGGTAATGTCTCCCCTGCCATCTTGCTCAACCCCTTAATCGCTTTATAAATGCATCTAATAGAAACGCAACAAATAAGATGACATCACCCCCACCCTAACCCCTTCCCCAAATAGGCTTTAATCACCTTTTCATCGTTTCGAATTTCTTCTGGGGGTCCTTCTGCAATCTTTTGCCCAAAATCGAGGACGACGACCCGATCCGCAATATCCATGACCAATCCCATATCATGCTCAATGAGGATCATGGGAATCTCTCTCTCCTCAAAAATATCGAGAATAAATCGGGCCATATCCTCCTTCTCCTCCCGATTCATTCCGGCCATGGGTTCGTCCAAAAGGAGAAGTTTTGGTTCAAGAGCAAGGGCCCTCCCTAAATCGACCCTCTTACGGAGTCCGTAAGGAAGGGCCCCGACCACCTGTTTTCGAATTGCCTCGATCTCCAGGAAATCAATGATATCCTCAACCGCTTTCCGATGTGCGATCTCTTCTCTTCGGGATTTGCCAAAGAAGAATGCCCCGCTCACCATTCCTGTTTTGAAAAAGAGGTGTCTGCCTGCAAGAATATTATCCAGAGCGCTCAACCCCGTATAGAGTTGAATATTCTGAAAGGTCCGACTGATGCCGAGTTGAGCGATTTTAAAGGGTGGCATTCCTGTGACCAATTTGCCTTGGAAAAAAACCTTTCCTGTCTGAGGGTGGTAAAATCCATTAATACAGTTGAGAAGAGAAGTCTTCCCCGCCCCATTAGGTCCGATGATGGCCAAGATTTCTTTTTCTTGGACATCTAAGTTAATATCCACCAGGGCCTGAACTCCCCCAAAGCTGAGGTTAAGATTCTCAAGTTTTAGAATGAAATTGTTCTCTCTTGCCATTTCTCTTACCAAATCCTAATAGGGTAATGGTTTCTCCCATTCTGCAGGAACCAATCGAGGAACCTTACGCATATCGGTTAAGGCGACCCACCTCAATTCTTCCTTATCTCCTACTTTCACCTTCTGAACCTGAACAATCTTTGATTCCGTTACACCTCGTTGGTTCAGTCCATATTCCATGATTCCAAGACCATTGATATCGACCTTTTTCCAGGTTTCTGCCGTTTTTCTCAACTCTGTTGGAGTCACTTTCTCCCACTTTCCAACTCTCTTTAACGTCTGTTCCACAACCATCTTGGTTTGCCATGTGTTCATCCAACCCAGAATATAAGAGGCACCACGATCTTCTGGTCTTCGGAATTTCTTTTCAAGAGTTTCCCGTATGATCTTCATACCTGGCGTGTTCTCCCATGGGAGGGTCCAGTTGGTAATGCCCGTTAAGCCAATGGAGGCCTCTTTCGCCATGGTGATCATCACATCATCCACACCAAAAGTGTTCACGGCAAACTTCATTCCTAAGTCAAGTTTCTGATTCTCAATGAGAAATGGGGGAACGGACTGATAAATCCATTGGCCAAAACACCAATCGGCGCCTGCTTTTTTCGCTTTGAGGAGTGGAGTTGCAGCATCAACAACCACGAAGGGTACAAAAATTGTATCGACAATTTCAACCCCTTTCTTCTTCGCGTAAGCAAATAATTCGTCTGTAATGCATGCTTTTCCATAACCGCTGCTGTAGGTCAGGATGGCAACCTTTGGTCCACGTCCCATCTTTTTGAAGTCCCATGTTTCTACCAACCAATCAAAGAACAAACCCCATTCGTCAGGATAATAGGCAGCGGTTCCAAAGACATATCCAGGTGGGTACATGACACCAGGGCTGGTACTGCATGTGAAGATCACCTGAGACTTATCTTCCTCATACCGGGGTTTGAGCATCTGTTGCTCTCCTGTTCCACAAGTATGCCACACGGGAAATTTGTTGGCCTTCAACCTCTCATAGCCGCTTGTGGCAATATCGATCTTGCTCTTTGTATCGGCCCAATCTATAACAATCTCTCTGTTGGCAATTCCACCATGATGCTTATTCAGATATTCAGCCGCATCCTGGATACCAACCAGTCGGGGTGCGTTCCAGAACCCAAGGGGGCCTGTTAAATCTCCAAGAAAGGCGATCCCATATTTTTCTTTCTCTTTGGCTTTTGGTGTGGATTGAGCATAGATCGCACTTGAGAACAGAATAAGAATAAAAACCACTGACAAACATAAGGCAACTAAGAAATTTCGCTTCATGTGCTTCCTCCTTTCTCTTCTTTTTTTTTAAACCTCCGTTAATCTTTTCACCTGCCTCCTTTATTATTCCAATCTTCTTAGCCATAGGTGAAGGGCCAGTGTCTGAAACGTCCTTTAAGGATTTCCCACCGATGGGCAATTCCCCTGGGTTCGAGGATCAAAAAGAGGACAACGATAAGACCGAAGATGACGAGCCCCATGGAGGCCCCAATGCGGGAGCTCAGATCAGCAGGAAGCATCTTCCCCAAAGCGGGAGCAAATAGAAGCGCAACCTCATCTAAAAGTTTGACGAAAATGACACCAAAGATGGGCCCTAAATGACTTCCTAACCCTCCAATAATAAGGATTCCTAATATCCAGATGGAATCCATTAAGGTATATTGATCTGGTCGTATAATCCGCATAAAAGCAATATAGATAGCACCCGAAATTCCAGCAAAAAAACAGCCGATGAAAAAAGCTTTCAATTTATAATGAAAAAGGCTGATCCCCATGATCTCAGCAGCCAGATCATTATCCCGGATGGCCACAAAAGCCCTTCCTAATCTCGACCTTACTAAATTTCTTGCAAAAAAGGTCATGATCACTGTGCATGGCATAATGAGGTAATAAAGGTTCTCCTGAGTGTTAAAGGTAATGGTTCCTAACTGAATGGGTTTGAGTGTCACTCCCGAGAGAAATTTTACTCCGCCGAGGACTTCTGGTTTATAGAAATGGAGAAAGAAAGAGGTAATGATAAATTGGGCAGCAATGGTTGCCATGGCGAGATAAAATCCTTTTAAACGAAGGGAGGGGAACCCAAAAAGAATTCCGACCAAACCTGCGGTGATCCCTGAAAGAGGCAAGGAAATCCAAAAAGAAAGTTTTAAGGATGTCATGAACGTAGCACAGGCATAGGCTCCTACTCCCATAAAGGCAGCGTGCCCTACAGAGATCTGACCTGCATATCCCGTCAGGATATTCAGACCGTAGGCAGAGATGATGAAAATTAAAATAGTATTTACCAAGTTGAGGAGGTATCGGTTTGGGAAGAGAATGGGAAAGACAGCGAGAAAACAGAGAAAGATGAATAAACTAATCCATTGAGGAAGTGTTCGAACGACAGCAATATCCTGCTGATAGGTAACATCATAAACTCCCGCAGGTCGAGTGGCCATGTTAAACTCTCTCTATTCTGACAAGACCGAAAAGTCCGTAAGGTTTTACCAAAAGGACTAAAAGTAAGATGATGAAAGGAATTACTTCTCCTAATTCAGCGGTCAAATAACCCGTGACAAGGCTCTCGATGACACCCACAATCAATCCTCCAATAATTGCCCCAATAATGGAATCTAACCCACCAACCAGTACGGCTGGGATCGCCTTCAAGCCGAGCGCATAATTTAAATAGTGTCCTCCGGAAAGGTTTCCAAGAAAGACAGAGGCGATAAAGGCCATCATCCCGGAAACGACCCAACTGATGCTAAAAATTCGGGTTACTCGGATGCCCAGGCTTTGACTGACCTGGTGGTCTTCCGCAGTGGCCCTCATAGCCTTTCCTAACAAGGTTTTACGATAGAATAATCCAAATAGACTAAAACTCACGATCACCACAATAAAGGCCCATAGAATTTCCTGTCTCACCGGAAACTTCCCCAGACGAACGGGCTTTGCCGGGAACAACTCAACATATTTATACAGACCTTCCCCCCACGCCATGATGGCCCCGCCTTCCATTAGATAACCGATGGCAATCGTCATCAGTAAGGCAGCAATAAGAGGCTGACCAATGAGAGGTCTGAGCGTAAGCCTTTCCAGCAGAAAACCTAAAAAGGCTGTCCCCAAAAAACCTATCACCAACCCACCGATGATTCCGAATTTAGCCCCTATTGTGGCGGTTAAAAGGACTCCAACCATGAGGAGATGGCCCTGGGCAAAATTAAACACCTTGGTTGACTTGTAAATGATGACCATCCCCAATGCGATGATGGAATAGATGGTTCCTATATAGAGACCCGATAGCAGAAAATGGAGGAAGTATGTCATCGTTGCTCCCCATTAAATAGTTTCATTTGACTGTATGGCTTTTGGTTCTTTGGTTGACAAGACAGGAGAGAGGTTAAGGAGGATGTTGGGAATTGAAATTCCATTGCTTTTAATCGCCTTATTATGGGTGGCAGAAGAACAAACTACAATCTATTGACAGGCGTTGCTATCATACCAAAAAAAAACAATTAGTCAAGTTTTTTGTTGAAACAACAGATAGGAGTTAGGTTCCCTTTAAACCCCACTCTTTGATCGCTTCTTCTCTTAATTTGAAACGTTGGACCTTTCCTGTGGAGGTCAACGGGAAGGAAGAAACGAATTTTATATACCGGGGACGGTATTTCTCTAACAATCTGCCTTCCAAAAACCGAATCATCTCTTCATTCGTAGCCTGCTCCCCTTCTCTCAAACGAATCCAGGCGGCTATCTCCTCATGGTGTTGTGGGTCAGGCACCCCAATGACTTGAACATCTAAAACTTTTGGATGTGTACAGAGAACTTCCTCAATTTCGATGGGGAAAATGGTCTCCCCATCCTTTTGAATGATATCTTTCATCCTCCCAACAATTCGGATATAACCTTTCTGATCTATTTGAGCTAAATCTCCTGAATGGAGCCAACCATCCGAATCAATTGCCCGCGCAGTCGGCCCTGGCATTTTGTAGTAACCCTTCATCAAAAAGCCTTTATAACAGAGTTCTCCTTGTGCATCCGGTGGGAAGCTCTCCCCGTTTTCAGGATTCACTATCTTTGCCTCCACAAAGGGAATGGCTTTCCCCACAGTGGTCGCCCGGATCTCCGGAGGATCATCCCTCATGGATTGAGTGACAAATCCAGAGTTTTCCGATTGGCCATAACTGACAGTAATTTCCTTGACCCCCAATTTTTCTAAGATCCTTCTCATTAATTCGATGGGGATGACTGCTCCGCCAACGACTCCCGTCCTTAGGGAGGAGAGGTTGAAACGGCTGAACTCAGGATGTTCCATCATGGCCACCAGCATACTGGGAACGGCATAGATGGCAGTGCATCGCTCTCTTTCAATAGCGGTCATGGCCTTTATCGGATCAAAGGTGTCAGAGGGGGAAACGATTGCTGCCCCATGGCAAAAACATCCCAAAAGACCGGTCATTGTAAAAACATAGTGAAACGGAATGGCTGTGCAGAGGCGGTCTTTTTCCGTGAACCCCTGACCCGATGTCCCCAAATACCCATTATTAAGAAATCCATAGTGGGTAACCATCACCCCCTTTGGGGTTCCCGTCGTCCCTGAAGTAAAAACCAATTTAAGGATATCTTCTGGTTGGCAGAGTGCCTGTCTTTCAGCAAGAACTTCATCCGATATTCTCTTCCCCCGCTCAAGGATTCCCTGAAAAAGATAGACTCCCTGGCGCGGAGCCTCTGAACTACTCCTCTCTTCTTCTGGGATGAGAATGACTTCTTTAAGACAGGGGAATGTTTCTAAGCGAAGTGCATCAGGCTTCGAGTCGATTAAGGATGGACAGAGTTCGGTCAGCATTTTGAGGTAATGAGTATTTTGGTCTTTTTCCATCAAGACCAGAGTTCGGGTATCAGAATATTGAAGCACATAACGTAATTCTTCGATTTGGTATTGGGGATTAATTGTAACAAGAGGGGCTCCGATTTTAGCAGCAGCAATTTGGGTGACTATCCATTGAGGGATGCTGTTTGCCCAGATGGCCAGATGATCTCCTTTTTCCAACCCTAAGCTTAAGAGCCCTTTTGCAATCTCATTGGAAATCTTTTGAAGTTCTTGATAAGTGTAACGAAGACCCCGATCAACATGTACCAAAGCATCTCGATTCGGAAATCTCTTCGCGGTCTGATCAAATTGATCCCCAAGAGTGATTCGTAGCAGTTCCACTTTTATCCCTTCTTTATCCCCAGATTTCATAGCTTTTTACACGAGGTTACCCTCCATATTTTTCTTTGACCTTCGCCCGGTCAACCTCTCCGCTGGCTGTCTTGGGTAGGGATTCAACCAATTGAACGTGTTTTGGTTTTTTATATGAGGCAATCTTCTGGGAAACAAAGTCAATCAATTCGTTTTCGGTGACCATTCCACCTTCCTTCACGACACAGACGGCTTTAATGCTTTCAACCCATTTTGGATCAGGAACCCCGATCACGACAACTTCTTTAATCTGTGGGTGCTTTAGGATGACCGACTCAACTTCGGCGGGATAGACATTCTCCCCTCCTGTCTTGATCAAATCTTTCTCCTGCTTTCTTCCCATAAACCAGAGAAACCCTTCTTCATCGATGCGACCTAGATCCCCTGTGTGGTGCCACCCTCCACGAAAAGTAAAGGCAGTCTCTTCTTTTAAATTCCAATATCCTTTAAAAACCTGGGGACTTCTGATCACAATCTCTCCTGATTGTCCAACTTCTACAGGACGCTCCCCTTCATCCACAATTTGCAAACGAGTCAAAGGTAATGGTCTTCCAATAGATCCAGGCTTTTCATCGTGGCGACATGCTGTAATAAAACTTAACGTCTCGGTTTGACCCCAAACCCTGAAAAAAACAGATTTTGTCAAGGCTTGAAATTCTTTGAAGCATTCTGGATAGGTGATACTTACGACCATTCGAACGCTGGAAAGACGATAGTCTTTTTCTTTCATCTTCTCAACAATTTGTTCCAACATAGGCGAGAAGGAGAACACGATGGACACTTTTTCAAACTCAATTAATTCAAGTGCCTTTTGCGGATCGAATTGGGACATGATCACATTGGCCCCACCGGCATGAAAAATATTTAATGAGAACATGATGCCAGCTACATGAAACAGGGGCAGAACGCAGAGATAGATATCCGTTTTTAGGAGAGAAAGGCCATACATGACCTGCATATTAGAGGCCAACACATTCGTATGGGTCAATAAGCCTCCGCGAGGCCTTCCCCCTACGGCAGCTGTATAGATGATGATAAGTCCATCATCTCCTTTAACGCCGATCTCTTTCATTTCGCCATCATTTTTAATGAGTGGGTCGAAATTTAGAAAATCACCGTCTTTTTGCCCAACGGAGTATCGTCTTTTTACGGAACCAATCTTGATCGTGTTTTGACCCAAAAGAGGCTGGAAGGAATTTTCCGCGAAGAGTAGTTTCGGTTGGCAGTCATTCAAAACGTATTCAATCTCCCCTTCGCTTAAACGAGTGTTGATTGGGACCAGTATTGCTCCACATCGGGCCGAGGCAAAATAAAGGGCAAATGATTCGAGGTTGTTTCTTGACATGATCGCAATCCTATCCCCCCGTTTGATGCCCTCCTTCCGAAGACCGACAGCGAGACGATTCACCAAATCCAAGAACTGCTTGAAGGTCAACCGTCTGTCATCATCTACGGCTGCTAA
>PDVJ01000667.1_pt1 | contig 11069 bp, 10 predicted proteins | sample 1369811 | NCBI WGS metagenome assembly PDVJ01 (sample SAMN07795376, study PRJNA414565) | Alkali sediment metagenome, whole genome shotgun sequencing project. | reverse complement strand
AGTATGGGGATTGGTGATGACTGTGCAGCGATTGATCTTGGAAACGATTATTTACTCATCACCACTGATATGATATATCAACGAACTCATATTCCTACGCAGATGACGCCTTATCAGATGGGATGGTTCATTGTAGCAATTAACCTTTCTGATATTGCGGCAAAAGGAGGGACCCCGCTTGGTCTCGTCCTTTCGCTTGGTTTACCGAAAAAAACCTCTGAACTATTTCTTAAAAAACTTTTCAAGGGAGCAAATGCATGTGCAGTTGCTTTTCGTACAACGATTGTCGGTGGGGATACCAAAGAGAGTCAGGAGATTACCTTATGTGGAACCGCGTTTGGAACCGTTAAAAAAGACGAATTTATGCCACGAACCGGTGCACATCCGGGAGATATTGTGGCGGTAACAGGAACATTGGGGAAAGCCGGTGCTGGGTATTATACATTGAAACGTCGTCGTTCTGAAAAAAAACTTATTAAAGCGTTGTTAGAACCTGTTCCCAAACTAAAGGAAGGACGATTGCTCGCGAAGCAACATTCTGTGACGTCGTCGATGGATATATCTGATGGATTATCCGCTTCATTATACCAGCTTCATGAGATTAATAAAGTAGGATTTGAAATCAAGAAAAATACTCTCCCACTTGCCTCAGAATTGTCCTTGCTTCTAGGAAAAAACCGCGATATCGATCCCTATTCACTCGCCATGCATTTCGGTGGGGATTATGAACTCCTGGTAACGATGCCCGCAGAAGCAATAGAAAAGGTTCAAAAAATCTTAAGGAAACATCGTATAGATCTGACTGTTATTGGAACGGTAACAAAAAACAAGAATATATTTCTCTTAGATGGTAAAAACAAGCGAATTTTAGAAAATAAAGGATATGAACACTTTAAAAAACATAATTTTTAATAGATAAGATTCGGTAATAACTGTTCAACAAAGTTTTTAAGGAGTAAAAGAACACATATTATATAGATAAGAATGAAATATAAATGGATTGTCGCTTTCGCTGTCATTGTTGTTATTATCTTACTTGTAGGGGCATTCACAGGATTTTTTGGCCAGAATATTAATCTTCGTCTTTCAAATGGAAAACCAACCGTCAGTATCACTTATCCTTCTAGCCAGTCAACGATCTCATGGTTGGTCATGATTAGTGGTACAGCAAGTGATCCTGATAAAGAGGATAATATCAGTAGCGTGGAAGTAAAAATTGGTGAGAATGACTGGGCTCCTGCAACAGGGACGACACTCTGGAGTTATGAGTGGGTTACATATACCTCCCCTAATGGAAAATATACGATCAGCGTACGATCCTATGACGGCGAAGACTACTCTGAGATAAAATCAATTATTCTAACTGTTAATAATCCAACATCTGTTGACTCTGGTTCGCATAAATGGGCGGTTTTTATCGCAGCGGCAAACTTCCCAGAAGATAATGATACAAAATTGGGAAACGGTGGTTTATATCTTGCAGAGGATATGGCAGCGTATTTTATTAAACACAATCAGTTTCGCGCGTCAAATATTATAATTCTTTTCGATGATGGTTGGATTCGAAGTGAAAATGGTTATGGAACAAAACAAAAAACACTCCAGGAACGATCCCATGATTACGACATCACTTATGGGAGTGCGATAAAAGCAAATGTTCTTTTATCCTTACAATATCTTATTACTGAGTCAAATAAATATTTTGATAGTGAAGTATTTCTTTGGATTTTCAGTCATGGCGCAGGAAATCAAAATCAATCTTTCACTGGAGGAAAAATCTTCCAGAGTAGTGAGATATTCCTCTGGGATGATACTCTTACAGATAAAGAACTTGGGAGCATCCTCGCTCCACTGGAATCTCATAAAACCACTATCCTTGTGGACGCGTGTTACGCTGGTGGATTTGCAGATCGAACTATTTTCAACTTCCATACTTCGTTGTTCTATCGATCTGGAATTCCTCAAGATGGACGAGTTATCATCTCGGGTACGAGTAAATTCCGTCCAGGGTACGCAAGTGTTACTCAGGGACCGGTATTTTCCCTCTTGTGGTTTGAAGGACTCTCTGAGGGGCTGGCAGATGGGTATAAACCAGGGTTATTTGATCAAGGGGTATTACGAGACTTGAATAGATTTCAGGATGGAATAGTGTCCGTCGAAGAAGCATTCTATTATGCTCGTTATCAACTGCGTACCAATGAAAAATACGAAGATTTTAAATCGATGCAACCGCAGATTAACGATCAATATCCAGACCAGGGTCTCCTTCGAAGCCGAGGAGAATTCATCTTGTAAGAACATTAATAAAGGTTCAATCATTGAAAACCATAAGAATGAAATGGTGCAATGTATGCTCTGTCCGCATCATTGCACTATCGCTCATGAGAAACGTGGGATTTGTGGTGTACGAAAAAATGAGCATGGAAAGTTATTCACACTTATCTACGGAGCATGTTCTTCGGTTGCTGATGATCCGATTGAGAAAAAACCATTGTATCATTTTTACCCAGGTTCTTTTGTTTTCTCCGTAGGATCGGTTGGGTGTACCTTCAGATGTGACCATTGTCAAAACTACAATATTTCAATGGCGCGTCCGGAGGAGGTAAAACTGCAAGATATTCCTCCTGAAAAAATTAGTGAGATTGCATCCAATCACGGCTGTAGAGGTGTTGCGTGGACGTATAATGAACCAACAATCTGGTATGAGTATACATTGGATGCTGCGAAATTGGTGAAGAACGCAGGTCTTTATACGGTCTATGTTACAAATGGATATATTGAGAAAGAACCATTAGTAGCGATTGCTCCCTATTTGGATGCAATGAATATCGATGTAAAAGCATTTCATGATGAATTTTATAGAACAATCTGTAAAGCCAAATTGGGGCCAGTCCTTCAGACTTGCGAACGTGCAAAAAAACTTGGGATACATCTTGAATTAACCTATTTGGTAATCCCTGGTTTGAATGATGGTGTTCAGGAGATAAAAGAGTTTTGCCAATGGATCGAAGAAAAAATTGGATCCGATACACCGGTGCATTTCTCCCGGTTCCATCCAGATTATAAGATGAAAACCACCCCGGCAACTCCTCTTAACACCCTTCTTACTTGTCATTCTATCGCTAAAGATATTGGCCTTCCGTTCGTGTATCTTGGAAATATTGCTCATGGTGATTATGATAACACCTACTGTCCCTCTTGTAAAAATCTTTTAATTGAACGGAGCTGGTTTTCTGCCCAGATAAAAGGACTAACTAAGGAAAAATGCAACAAATGTGGTACCGCTATACCGTTAATTATTGTTTAATTTTCCCCTTTTTTCCCTTCTGTTGAATTAAAACATCTTGAAATATATAATTTGAGGAAAAATTTAATAAAGGTGGACGTATACTTATCTATATACCATTAATAGATTCAACTCAAAATTACGTACAGGTGACTCTATGATATCCTTAAAGAAAAATGACAAAATCGTCATCATTGTCGCGGTTTTAATTCTTGTTATTGCTGGCGTTGCGATTGCGATGTACCAATCCCCAACCACTACAACTGATCTTAATTCATTAATCCCAATAGAAAAAAATTATGAAGTCATCTGGACAGAACAAAATGGCAGTCTGAGTACAATAACTGGGTTTGCAGAAAAAAAATCCCCGTATCAAGCGACGGTTATGATTCCAGAGACAAATGTGAAGTCTATCACGTTTGATCTCAGCTGGATCGATGATCGTATGACATTTATGAAACGAAGGGGATTAGACAGTTTGACCTTGGAAGTAACGATGCCAGATGATATTAATTATTTTACAGAAACTAGTAAAAGTGCGCCAATCACTGGAGAAGGAACCATTTCTCATACTATCTTTAATAATATTATCCCCCCTGAGACTCCAATTGAAGCAGAAAATGAGAACGAAGCACAGACTAAACTCGAAGAAACACAATATAGTGATGATTCTTGGACTGAGAAAGATATTACAATCAATGTCAGTGTTGACATCGGTGAAATCCGAATCTTAAAACAACTTCGTGACAAGGGAAATGACTTTGAGTTGAAAATCACCTATCAATACTACAACGGAGTTCTCAAAGAGGATACAAACATAAATACAGGAGGAGACTACGATACGCTACCAGAGGATCCTTGGAATGAGCAAACAATACCACCGTACCTATCAATGATTGTGAATACTGGTTGCGGTAGATACGTATAAAGTGTGTTAATATTTGAAACGGAGTAGTGCTGCGACTCCTCCGATTCCCTCAAATTTTTTTCCAGCTTCATGCATGGTATTGATGATGAGGAAATCACAATGTGTGTTTCTTGCAGAATCTAACAAACGTTCCCCGTTTTTACTACGAACCATTACATCTGAAATTAGTAATTTTTCTGCAGCACCCCGTAACAATGCATCTTCCACTTCTTTTAAACCGTAAGTGACCCGCCCGTCTTTTTTGATTTCTTCAAAGCACTTCTCAATTGCCTGTGTCTCTTTTGACACTCGATTCAATTGCCTGTGTCTCTTTTGACACTCGATTTTCTTTTGTGATTTGTTCCACGATACCGACCTTGAGCGCTTCATGTACACCGTTCATACCCGCGTTCGCGGTCGCATGGGTAATACAACTCGCAAACATTATCGGCTCTTTTTCCCTACCTATTTTCATCAAATGCTCCCGTGTAAACCCGGGACCAATTATTACAAGCGGAGAATCAGGTTTTTTTACGGTTTTTAGTACGGAAAGAATTTCACTGTAATATTCCTGCGTCGTATCTTTACTTTCATACATTTTACCTGATCGGTGCGCATCAATTTCGGCAACTTGTTGTACACCGCTTTGAAATAGTACTGCCACTGTCGCAGCATCATCATCAAGGGATACAAACACTAGCATTGGCTGCGTCCGTTGAAGTACCGCTTCATCAATCCGTTGGAGCTGATGAGTTTTCCATCGTTCTTTTATAATCGATAAAGGTTGCATCTCTTCCGCATCGACATTAAACGTGTGGTATGATCCGATATCCTGCGGGCCTTCTTCGATGACGCCTTGTACACGGAGTCGATTTGAGAACTCATGGAAGGTAACTTTTTCAACCCGGATCCCAAGTTTCATTTTTTTCTTCTCTGTTTTTTTCGCTCGGAGTTTATCTGCTTTTTCGTCCTCGGAGGTTCGAAATGTCACTGCTCGAACCAAATCTTCCTCCTCAATGATATTATATAAATGCCAGATGTCATCAAGGTTCTCCGGCACTAGTTTGATTTCACCACTTTTCGAATCTTTAAAGATTATCTTCACAGACGTTCACCTAATGCAGTTCAAATCCAATGGTTTTCATTATCGTTAAATTTCCTGGCGGCAGTACTTTTTCTACTTCTTCAGTAGAGAGGTCTAAGGCTTTTGCGAGTTTTTTTGCAATTTCACTTTTTTTCATCACACCCGGGGCAAGGACAGCGTACCCCTTCACGGCTCGTGCAGTAACCGCAGTCAGAGGGCCACCCATGAGTTTTTCCTCGTTTCCAATAGTGATACGCCCGACAGCAACCTCGAGTTTACATCGAATATAATTGCGCTTCCCCCGAATTATAAAAGCTCCTTTTGGTACATACTCCCCACTCTCCGGTGTCTTACTCACCTGCTCAGGGAGAACCCAGTATGCCGAGGCTTCACCGAACTGATTCCACGCCCGAGAATACGACGCTGCAAATCGACATGCTTCCTCAAGTGTTTTCTGAGAAATAGGGAGTTTTTCGTCATTTACTCCGTTGCTTTTGATGATACAACTGGGTGCGCCATGGATATCTGCATGCGCATATCGGTCACCATCTGATAGATATTTCTTTACGACTAAATCGTTGCTTGAAGCATCTCTTCCAGCAACAACTATGTTTCCCTCCGTTGAAATAAACCAGCGGAACCGTTCAAACCACCATTGTTTCTGGTTTGTGATTTTCTTTTTTTCTTCTATGATGTCTGGTTTCTTCATCGTCTCCAGTTCATGTTTTGTTTGCAGAGCCGCCTCTAGTGCTCCCTTCAATTTCTCTTGAAGTTTTTTACTCTCCCCATATTTTTGCTCTGCATTTTCAGAAACACTTTTACGAAAATCCAGCGGAACTTCGATAAAGTCTCCTTTTTCATCATCAAGTGCGACAATAAGTTCATTGGCAGTCGGATCAAACTGTGTTACTAAAGGATTCTGTCTGATTTTGTTGATTTCATCTTTTTTTTCTTTTTTTCTTAATGCAACTGTTGCATCCTGCAGAATCTTATCACAGTCTTGGAAATGTAAATAAATCAGATCTGCTTGGAGTTTCTTCTGTATGATACGTTTCTTAAATTCCTTGATTAAATCCTCTTGTTGTGCTTGCTGTCGTTTCAGTTTGTCGATATTCTTCTGATATTTGATTTCTTGTGGTTTTGTAACTTTTTGAACATTTATAAACAGTTCAAGACCTTTTGAGAAACTGATTGTTGGCTCGAAGTTCATACCACTATAACTCAAAAAAGGGAACGGTAGGATATCAACAATGGTGTCATCTTTCTTGACAAACATAGGTTGGATATTTCCTTCTTGAAACACAGCTAAGAGCTTTTGCAGTTCATCATATAATTTTTTGATCGAAGTGTTATTTAATTCTGACACTTTTGTATTCTTATTAATTCCAGTACGGAAACAAAGCTCTTCTGCGTACAATCCACTGAGATTCACTGAAGTTGCTAGGGTTCGAACTAAGTCCTTTGAACTTATGGCAAGTAACTCTAAGAAGTCTTGTTCGGTGATTGAAAACGGAATCTTTTGAGATGGCGGAGGGATGTATATCTCACCGCTTTTGATCAAACGGGAAGTCCATTCTTGTTTAATTAATGGACGGATGATTCTTCCCTCTGGGTTCAAAAGGATAACGTTCCCCTTAGAAAACAGCTCACACACCAGGGTATAGTCCCCTTCTTTTCTTCCGATTTTAATCTGTATGATACGATCGAATTCATGTTGTGTAATTTCACTAATCTTGCCATTGAGAAGATACTTCCGTAGTGTCATCGCAAACAACGATGGTTTCTCAGGTACATCAAATTGTTTTTGTGTTTGGCAGATGAGTTCTCCATTTCTTATAAAAAGTGATACTTTTTGATTTGCTGTTTTCTGTTGCACTCTTAGTAGAATCTCGTCGCGAGAAAGCTGATAGATTTTTTCAACATAACATCCAATCAGATCTTGAAGTTCTCTGACAATGACGTAAATGTCAAATGATGCGAGTCCTCGTTGCATAATTCGCATAACATTATCTATTTCAATGTTAAAAATGAATAGGATTGGAGTTTCAGGTAAAAATCGTGCGAGCTAGTTTTATTATTTTTATTTCATACTATTATCTGATCTTTTTAAAAAATATTGATAAAACGTATCTCTCTCCAATCTGATGTATTTCTACCGAGTTGATCATAAACATAAACGGTGATCTCGTGATTTCTGAATGAAAATTTGTTGAACTGCCATTCAAATGGTGTCTCGGTATCGGTAAAGGCTAATTTTCCATCATAGTAAAACTCTGCACGTTCGAGGGGAACAGTTGCATAGTCAACTTCTGCAAAGATCCCGATATCATTGATCACAATCGTCTTGAATTCACTGATTACACGTTCTTGTATTCCATTATTGTAGAGAAAACCAACGCGTGGTGAAGTAATTCGTACTTGCGGAGGCATTTCCGTAAGATCCGCTAGTTGAGCTATTGATGCTGCGATGATGCGGGTCATGTTGACGAGGTAGCTAATATTTACATTGTTGATATCATCTTGCGGTGTGTGAAAGTTAGGATCGTGATCTCCTTCCCAGCAACAGATAACCTCCCAGCCATAGAGGAGAAACGGTGCGTAATCACTACCACCAAGTCCACGATGTACTCTGTTGATATTACCTCGATTTACTGTTAACCCAATTGAATAATTATTGTTAATACTTCGGAAGATATCAGCCATCCAGCCTGCATCCTCGGTTGCAGTGATTCTCGTCGTTCGACTCCCTTCATCATGTCCAACCATATCTGCGTTAATTTCAACAAGAATGCTCTCATTTCGATCATATGCCTCTTTTGCATATGCACAACTGCCACACAGTCCGACTTCTTCACCTGAAAAAGTCACGAATTTCACGGTACGTTTAAAATCAAAATGACTCAGTGCATAAGCAGCTGCAAGCACAGCAACGGTACCTGATCCATCGTCGTTTGCTCCGAGTCCTCCTTCGATTGAATCATAATGCGCATTAAAAATGATTGATGATTTATCCATGGTATTTGTTCCCTTTAATGTTCCTTCAACATTTTGGCTCGTGTAGAGATGATTATTGTAAGGGTTACCCAACGCTGTCCAGTTTTGATATCGGGCTATTAACTGCATGTCCGTGAATTGTTGATGGATGTATTGGGCAGCTTTTTCACATGCCTCACTTCCAGTTACACGTGGTCCAAATTCAAGGAGTGTTTCGAGATATTCCCGAATGATGGTTTCGTTGATCATTGAGATAATATCTGTAATTTTTTGACTATATGTTGTAATTTGATTCTGCGGATTAAAGACAGAAGTGTTTGTAACATTTTGTTGTGAAGACGAGATGGACGACGTTGAGGTGTTGAGAGAAAGAACGATTAATAGAACGATAACAATATGCAAGATATTGAATGACTTCTTCATGATATCCCCCTACATTATAGGAGTTATTAATATTATATACTTTCGTTTATTGAAGTTAAAAATAGGATTTATTCTCTTTTCTTTGATTGTTGCTGTGTGATTTTTTTGATAGTATTTAAGAGAGCGTTCATATCTAATGGTTTGGTAATAAAATCATAAATATAAGGGTAGATTTCATCGAATTCTTCTCCTTGAATGCGTTTTTCAGTGAGTACAATCATGGTGATCTGATCGATGAATCCAGCAGTCATTATTTTCTTTATAGTTCTAATATCAGTTATGAATGGCATCTTAAGGTCTAAGATGATGATCCCTTGGAAACCTTTTTCGAGTTCGTATAGGCAGTAACTGCTGTTGTGCGCAGTAGAAACAAGAAAACCATGGCTTTTTAGGAGTTCTTGGAGACTATTGACGATTTCAGGGTTATCGTTGACAATCATAATATTTTTTTGATAATATATTTGTTGATTCATACGACCATATCTTGTAATTTTTACTATATAAAATAGCCTTGTACAAATGTCAAAATGGATATAATGCAATAGGTTTAAGAGGTTTGGAAAATCTACTTCTGGGGAAAGGAGGGATCGTATATTCTTTATTCAAGGTATGTTTGTATGGCTATTTTTACTGCATCGATCATAGTCTGCAGTGACATCCCATCTTGAGCTTGAAAATCCAAGAGTGATATATGAATAAACCCTACTTTTCTTGAATTTTTTTGTTCATTGACATATCCTAGCAGCTGATAGAATAGTGTATTGCAGATATAGGATCCGGCAAAGTAGCTTTGCTGAACAGAAATATTTGCTTCTCGTATTTTTCGTACAATGTTCTGTATAGGAATTGATGAGAAACGAAGAAATGGACCAGAGACATCAATTCTTTGTGGGAGTGACCACGTTCCATCATCTTTTGGATATCGTTTGAGATTGACCCCGATTTTTTCTATTTCTATATCATGAACACGAGGATTTAACCCAAGACTCATCACTAGAATAGGATGATAGTGTTCAATTACCTCTGTTGCCATTTCTACTGACTCATTAAAATCAACTGGCAGTACTGCTCCAACGAGTTCTACATCATTGAAGATGGATCCGTTTAGTGTCTCAGCAATTAATTGTGATGGATTCACTGTATAATCACTAAAAGGTTCAAATCCAGTCACCAAAACAACTCGTGCACCAGAAACACCGTACATCCCTATGGGTTACAACAGAAAAAAAATTACGATAACTTGCACAATCACCTGGCGTTTCATCAAATTTTTATATGTGATTGTTCTATAAAATCTTTTGTTCAGATTACCCTTTATATGATGATGCAAGTGATAAAATAAATAAATCCATTTCATCCGAGGCTATTTTCCCTGATGTTGTATATGCATACACCTCAAGGACATGCTTTCCATTGATAAAATAAAACCACCCTTGGATTGTCCATTCATACGGAGGTTGTGTATCCCAGAATATAAAATATCCATCAATACAGAAGATCACATATTTAATAGGTTCATCGGAGAAGACTTCGGCACTAGCAATAGTTGTTCCCCCGAGAATAATCGTCAATCCCCGTAACCCACCAAAATATTGTTTCCCAAAAGAACTTTCAAAAAGAAAATTATTGAATAAATACGTGTATCCTTCATATGGTTGACGGAGGACTACTTGCACATTGATAGGTTTTTGAGCCATTTCAGCAGTAATCGCAAGCAGTAGTTTCGTTGCTTTTAGATAGTATGACCAGTTCAGATGATTCGCTGTATCATTGGATGAATGCCCCCACGGATAACCATCGGGATGCGCTATCCAGACACCGTCAAAACCATAATCGACAAATGCTTGATTATCAGCACCGCGATAACTTGGTAATGTATCAATTTTCATATCAATGATTTCGTTGTATTTCTCACTGATGATAGTCCCGTAATCAGCAATCCAGCGTGATCGTGGTGGTGAGTAAAACCGCAGGATTTTTCCACCTTCTGTGGAATTTGCGTATCCAATTATATCCATATTCAAGACTGCAAGAATGTTATCACCATGAAAGTATGCATCCCGTGCGTAGGTGAAACTCCCATATGTTCCGACTTCCTCTCCAGAAAATGCGATAAAACGAATTGTGTGATTAAAATGATACTGACTGAGAATATTCGCAATTGCTAGGACCGCAGCTGTTCCTGATCCATCGTCATTTGCACCAGGTGAACCAGGAATGGTGTCATAATGACCACAGAGAATGTATTCTGCTGTACTTTTCACATCAGTTCCGAGCAGTGTTGCAACAATATTTTTGCTCTCAAAACCATCGTAGCGCCATTCGTGAAACTCAACGTTCAGTTCCATCTGTTGAAACGAGTTATAAATATATTC
>PDVJ01000077.1_pt1 | contig 11074 bp, 10 predicted proteins | sample 1369811 | NCBI WGS metagenome assembly PDVJ01 (sample SAMN07795376, study PRJNA414565) | Alkali sediment metagenome, whole genome shotgun sequencing project. | reverse complement strand
GGGGATCAGCGGGAGGGGGCAAAACTCCCCCGTAGATAAGCCGTAGAAAAGACCAGCCCGGGAGACTTGGAACGCAGGAAGAGGTCCCGGCCCTGTCCTGGTAGGTCCCATGTAAACACTTTTGAACGTTACGAACTATTTAGGTGTCCAGGACCAGGAGGTCAAGACAAACTTGACGCTTTCAAGTCAGATTGACGTATGGAGTCGGCTTATGTAGACTGGTAACCTTTGGCTGTTGGGTCCCGGGACAACTGCACGATTCGGCGTAGGAATCCGGGGTAGGGAAGAGAAAAAAATTTATCAGAAGTTGGGGACAATGAAAGAAAAAGCCTTAATCCTGGTTGTCTGCCTCTTCGGAATTCTGGGAGTGGGCTGCGGCATGATGAACAAGGACCACCTGGTTTTTATTGCAGGCTTGGTGTTTGTGGTTGCCGGTTACCTTATGATTCGGAAAGAATTGAAGGAATACATCCGGAAAAAATATCACTCAGAGGATGACCGGGGAAGAACCCCCGGACCCTGACCGGGATTATTGAATTCGAGCACTTACCCGAATCGCCCTCCCCTCGTAGGAGCGACCTCCCGGTCGCGATGTTGTCGCAAGCAGGAGCTTGCTCCTACAGGAAAGGGGAAGGGTGGAATTTCCACAACATATTGAAGTTCCGCCTTGACAATGCCCAATATATTGTGATATCTATATACATCTTCAAATGGGCTGATGTATTCCGGTTCTTAGGCTTTTAAAACAAGGGCGCGTCGTGTGCCCTTTCGTTTTCAAAAAACTTCAGAAAGTCCACCAAGGGTGAATCCATGTTCGAGAACATCAAGAAGAGGGACGGAAGGATTGTGCCATTTGAGGCTTCGAAAATCACCTCAGCCATTGCGAAAGCAGGGAAGGCCACAGGGGAATTCAGCGAGCGGGAGGCAAAAAAACTTACCCTCCGTGTGCTGACTCTAGCCCATCAAATGCGTCTCGGACCCAACCCAGAGGTCGAAGAGATCCAGGATATTGTGGAAAGGGTTCTCCTGGACTCGCCCTATTACAAGACAGCAAAAGCCTACATTCTTTACCGGGAACAGCATGCTCAAATCAGAGCGATCCTGGCCAAAGCCAACGTGGACATGGTCGAAAATTACATCCAGAAAAGCGACTGGAAAATTAAAGAAAACAGTAATATGTCCTATTCCCTTCAGGGACTGAATAATTACATCTCCTCGGATGTCACCTCTGAGTACTGGCTGAACCGCATTTATCCTCCTCAGATCAGGGATGCGCAAAAGAGAGGGGATTTCCATATCCACGATCTGAGCATGCTTTCCGTCTACTGCGTGGGATGGGATCTCAAGGATTTGCTCAGGCGGGGGTTCAGGGGTGTGGAGGGAAAAGTGGAAAGCTCTCCGCCCAAGCACTTGCGTTCAGCCCTGGGCCAGATCGTCAATTTCTTCTACACCCTTCAAGGTGAAGCGGCAGGCGCACAGGCCCTTTCCAACTTTGATACGCTTCTGGCTCCCTTTGTCCGGTACGACGGCTTGGAGTACAGAGAAGTCAAGCAGGCGCTGCAGGAGTTTGTCTTCAACATCAACATCCCTACCCGGGTGGGTTTTCAGACCCCTTTTACGAACATCACCATGGATCTCAAGGCACCTGCCTCGCTCAGGAATCAGTATGCCCTTGTCGGCGGCAGGGAACAGAAAGAGAGTTACGGTGAGTTTCAGTTTGAGATGGATCAGATCAACAAAGCCTTTGCAGAGGTCATGACCGAGGGGGATGCCGGAGGTCGTGTGTTCACCTTTCCCATACCGACCTACAACCTTTCACGCGACTTTGACTGGGACAGCCCGAATCTTGAAATGCTTTGGAGAATGACCGGGAAATACGGAATTCCCTATTTTTCCAACTTCGTCAACTCCGACATGTCTCCTGAAGACGCCAGATCCATGTGCTGCCGTCTCCGGTTGGACACAAGAGAACTGCTGAAAAGGGGAGGGGGCCTTTTCGGAGCCAATCCTCTGACAGGCTCCATTGGCGTGGTCACCATTAATCTTCCCAGAATCGGATTTCTAGCGCCCGATGAAAAGAATTTCTTTGACAGGCTGAAGGAGATGATCCGTTTTGCAGCGGAGAGCCTGGGGATCAAACGGAAGGTCATTGAACGGTTCACTGAAAACAACCTGTACCCCTACTCGAAGTATTATCTGAAAGAAATCAGAGAGAACACGGGCTCCTACTGGAAAAACCATTTCTCAACCATTGGCATCATTGGAATGAACGAGGCCTGTGCGAATTTCCTGGGCACGGGTATCGCAAGCGAAAGGGGTATGGCCTTCGCCCTCAGGGTCATGGAGTTCATTCGTCAGCTCCTTTCAGAGATCCAGGAGGACACAGGGGATCTCTACAACCTGGAAGCGACGCCCGCTGAAGGAACTTCCTTCAGACTCGCCATGCTCGACAAACAGGAGTTTCCCGAGATCCTCTGCGCCAACGAGCGCGAATATCAACAGGGGGCGGCTCCATTCTACACCAACTCCACCCAACTTCCGGTGAACTATACGGACGATATCTTCGAAGCTCTGCTGCTCCAGGATGAACTTCAGACCAAGTACACAGGGGGCACGGTTTTTCACGCCTACCTCGGCGAACAGGTCAGTGATGTGCAGGCCGTAAAAGAGCTGGTGAAGAAGATCGTCAGTCGTTTCCGCATCCCTTATTTCACCCTTTCCCCTGTCTTCAGCGTCTGCCCTTCCCATGGATACTTGAACGGGAACCAGGAGAGATGCTCTGTGTGCAACAGTGAGACGGAAGTCTATGCCAGGATTGTGGGTTACTTGCGGCCCGTGAAACAATGGAATGAAGGGAAGCGTGCGGAATTCGACTTGAGAAAGCCCTTTGCCATAACCGGAGGCTCAGACTATTCACTGGAAGAAGACCAATTCCCTTCCATTCACGAACAAGAGCCGGAATACCTCCAGTTGAAGGTGGGCTAACAAAGAATCCCCAAAGCAGGCCTATGGTTGCCACTAAATTCGAATCCCGAAATCCGAATTTCGAAACAAATTCAAAACACAAATGCTCCAATGCTCAAAACAGAAACCCAGCATCCCACGTTTTGCTCATTTGAATTTGGGTTATTGGATATTGCTTCGGATTTCGGATTTACTCATTCTCTTCAAATAGCACACAGATCACTGTTCTAAACTCAAAACCCTGTCTGATGTGAACAAGGGTTATGATTATCGGCGGCTTACAGAAGACCTCTCTTATTGACTTCCCCGGCAAAGTGAGCTGCGTCTGTTTTGTTTCAGGATGCAATTTCCGTTGCCCCTACTGTCACAATCCGGACCTCGTCCAACACCCCGGCAATGCCTGCCTGGATGAGAACAGTTTTCTTGATTTTGTCAGGGAGCGCCAGGGCTTTCTTGACGGAGTCGTCATCTCCGGGGGTGAGCCTACTCTGCAAAACGACCTCCCCGCTTTTGTAAGCCGCATTAAGAAAGCGGGCTATGCCGTGAAGGTGGACACCAACGGGAGCCATCCCCACATGATCCGGGATCTCATCGAAAAAAGGCTTGTGGACTACATCGCGATGGATATCAAGACAGATCCTTCCCTTTACCCCTTGTTCATGAAAAGGGGAATCGACCCGGATTGCATCCGGTCGAGCATCAAGTTGATCATGGCATCGGGCATCCCTTACGAATTCCGGACAACCTGTGTCCGACCCATTGTGGATGCAGGAGCTGTGGAGACGATCGCTCGCTTGATTCAGGGGTCCTTTCTTTATGTTCTTCAGAATTTCAGTCAGGCGAGAGTCCTCCAACCTGATTTTTTTGAAAACAGGAAAGCAGGGTATGACCAGGAGGAGATGATGCAGCTGAAATCCATCGCGGAAACCTGGGTAAAGAAGTGCATCGTCCGGTGAACCCCCTCATCGTCCCCTCATTGTCCTCTCTTGACACTAACGCTGATTTCGATTACATTAGACATAAGTTCAGACAACGGTTTCCCTCTCTAAGGTATTTTGAGCCGGTTCACGTGGGGTGACCGGCTTTGCTTTATGCTACCCGGGTTCCCTTTTATCCCGAGGAGGGTGAGGGTTCTTATTTACTTGGCTGCGATGACAAGAAGTGACAGGGTCCATCGTTCGTCGGAGTATCCGGCTTGACTTTCTTCTCTGGCCATACGACATGGAGCAGGCGAACCGGCCGGCTTGTGGCCTTAGCTCTTTTGTTGCTTCCCCTGGTCATCTACTCTAACACCCTCTTCGCCCGTTTCGGCTTCCGCGACGACTATGCCATCCTGAGAGAAGTCCATGAAGAACCGGGGAAGGTGATCCGGCACGTCGGGACCTTTGCCCGGCCTCTCTACGGCGTCATGCTCCAGGTTTTCTTTGAACGGGTGGAAGGGATTGATGATCTGTGGAAGGGCCGCGTGGCCTCAGCGTTGTGCGTCGGAGCCCTGTCGGCCTTGCTCTTCTTGGCCTTGCTCAACCTCAAATGGCCTCCATGGGCGAGCGCCTTTCTTGGGGGCTTGATGGCTGTGTTGCCGGCTGCCCAGGTGATGGTCTCCTGGGCCATCTGCTGGCCCCATTTGGTGGGAGCCCTTTGCAGCTTTGCCGCCTTCCTTGTCGGCCAGAAGGGCGGGGCTATTCGCATCGCGGCAGCCGTGTTCCTACTGGTCACAGGCATACTGATCTATCAATCTCACGTGTTTTTCTATTTTGTCCTCGTGGCAGCCGGGCTCGTTGCCTATCAGGACAAAACTCTGAAATGGCGGATCCACTGCCTCATCAAGCACTTTCTCACCATGGCTGCAGCCCTTGCCGCAGCTTACGGGATCATGCAAATTTTGTATGCCGCCGGGGTCTTCAAGCAGTCCAGCCTGGTGATGCTTGAGAGCGACCCTCTTGGTAAGCTCCATTGGTTCATTGCAGGACCGTTGCGCAACGCCCTTGCTCTCATCGTTCTCAATAATGCGGAGAAAGGCATGGCCATCGCTTACATCATGACGGCGGTGATCACAGGAGGGATCATCCTGGTTGGCGGATGGGGCAAGTGGAGGAGCGGAGGGTGGCGAGAAGGGCTCTTTTGGGCAGTGGCGTTGTCCGCCCTTCTCATGGGTGCTTTCACTGCGAATCTCGTCTCCATGCAGCGCTGGTCTACTTACAGGACCATCTATGCGCTGACCGGGGTCCTCCTTGTCTTCTTTGTCCTGGGGCTGCAGACCCTTGCTTCCCATCTACCCAAATACCGGGAATGGGTTGTGCCGGCCGTCTTGGCGTTGGTATTTCTCGTGGGAGTTCCCCTTGCCCGCGTTCAGGCCTACACCTTGTTCGCTCTCCCTCAACAGGAGGAGTTGGCCCTGGTGGAGGAAGGAGCCAAGAAGCTTGCGCTTCTTGATAGAGCAACGGTATTCATCATCAGGCCGACGATTGATCAGACTTGCGCACCGCAGCGTTACTCGGATGAGTTCGGGACCCTCTCCACAGACTCAGACTGGGCACCCAAGGAGATGCTCAAACTGCTTTTGAACGGTCGCGCCCCCGACCTGTCCAAACGATACACCTTTATTTGCGGCCGCTCTTTGCCTACGGGCCGGACTTTCCCGGTGGTGATCGATATGCGGCGCCTACAGCAAATGCGGCCCAAATTAGAGCACGCTTTCTAGAAGGTTGCTGAAAAACGCCCATCTACTGCGTTGCCTTCATCCCTCGTCATTGCGACGTACTTTCATGTATGTCTCATTCCTCAGGATTTCGGGCGCCTTGTATCTGAGCGTTTTTGAGCAACCTGCGAGCAGGGTCCCGGGACCTCATTTCTACTCGAGGACGCGGCAGATCTCGAACACGACCGGGTTAGCGGCGTCGGGACAGGCGTGGTTAGCCACATCTTTGTTCTCTTTGAGCCACGGAAATGTAGCGCCGTACCTCATGGCATAGACCTTTGGAATGAAGCTGTAGAGGGCGCTGAGACAGATTCTTCCCTGAATCGTTTCTCCATCACACGACCTCGTCTCCCACTTTGTATCCAAAGCCGCAGGTCCCTTTCTGGCTGACTACTCTAGCGATCATCTTGTAGCCTTTTTCAGGCATTTCTTTGGTCTCCATCACAGAGTTCTCCTTTCAGTGGTTTCTCCGTTTCCTCTGTTTACGCGCTGTGTCCCCGAAGTTCCTTCAGGGATCTTTACTTTCTCTCCCTTCAAAAATTTCCTGGGCATGATAGGAGCTTCGGACAAAGGGTCCGCTCGCGACTTCCCGGAAACCCATTTCCAGGGCTTTCTTGCGCCATTCCTCAAACTCCTCGGGGGGAAGAAAACGCTCTACCGGGAGATGTTCAGAGGAGGGCTGCAGATACTGGCCCAGGGTGAGGATGCGGCAACCCGCCACAAGAAGATTCTTCAGAACTTGCTGGACCTCCTCCGGTCGCTCTCCCAGGCCGAGCATGAGCCCTGACTTGGTGGGTATCGACGGATCTAACTGATGCGCATTTTTCAGAAGATCAATGGAGCGCTGATAAATGGCTTCCGGTCTCACCGAAGCGTAGAGACGGGGAATGGTTTCCACATTGTGATTCAGGACATCAGGCCGGGCCTCCAGAACGGTTTTGAGAGCTTGAAGATCTCCACGAAAGTCCGGAATCAGAACCTCCACCCTGGTCTCCGGCCTCTTTTCGCGGATTTCTTGAATGGTTTCCGCGAACAGAGAGGCGCCCCCGTCCGGCAGATCATCCCGCGTGACAGAGGTCACCACCACATACCGGAGCTTCATGGTGTGAACGGCTTCTGCAACACGGGAGGGCTCTTCCGGATCAGGAGGGTCTACCGGCCCGTGGGCCACTGCGCAGAAACGGCAATGGCGAGTACACCGGTCGCCCAGAATGAGGAAAGTCGCTGTGCCCTGAGAGAAGCATTCGCCCAGATTGGGACAGCAGGCTTCCTGGCACACCGTGTGAAGATGGGTCGTTTGAAGAAGCCTGCGTATCTCCTGATATGTCGCGCCGCTCGGTATTCTCCTCTTGAGCCACGGAGGCTTGGGCAGTCTTTGCTTTTCTTCAAGCTTTTGTTTCATACGGCCCTTTGGTGCGTTGCCTCATTGGGATGAATCAATAAATGCTCAATCTGCTCCAAGGAACACCTTTCAAGTCCTACCCCGAAAATCTCTTGCAAATGCAAAGCAGCTTTTTCTTTTACCTCGACCATGGGAATTTCGCGACCCAAGACCCTCTTCATGGAGGTCACGGCTACACCTTGAAGACCGCAGGGATGGATCCAGGTAAAAGGTTCAAGATCCGTGTTCACGTTCAGGGCGAGGCCATGGAAGCTGACCGATCGGCGGACTGCAGTTCCCACACTCCCGATCTTCGACATCCCGACCCAGGCGCCCCGATTCAGGGAATTCCGCTCAGCCATGATTCCCCAATCTCCAACCGTTCGAATCATGATTTCCTCGATCGCCTCGACAAAGTCCACAACGCTCCATTCTGCCTCTTTCAGATCCACAATAGGATAGATGACAAGTTGTCCAGGGCCGTGGTAGGTAATATCGCCGCCTCGCTCCACGTGGAGGATTGGAATGCTGCGAGAGGCGAGGAACTCTTCGGGGACTATCAAGTTGGTCCGCCCGCCTCTCCTGCCGAGAGTGAATACGGGGGCATGCTCCAGGAAAAGAACGACATCCTTTTTCAGAATCCGGTCTTTCCGTGCCTCGATAAGCCTGATCTGCAAGTCCCATGCGTCCTTGTAATCGCTCAGACCGAGATCCAGCAGCAACCATTCTTTTGGGGAGGTTATCATCGTTGTCGTTATCCAGCGCGTTCACCAATCAGTAGACAGTAAACAGTAGGCAGTAGGCACTGAACCGAATACCCAAGAAAAAAATCATCCTCATCACTCCCACTGCTTACTGTCTACTGCATACTGCATACTTACCCTGCCAGGCAGGGTTTTCTCGCTGCCGCGACTTCATCCAGCCTTCTCATTTTGCACCTGGTCGGCGCCTGATGGAGCAGCTCAGGGTTGCTCCTCGCTTCCTCCGCAATCGCCTGAAGGGCACCGATGAGCCGATCCAGATCGTCTTTGGACTCTGTTTCCGTCGGCTCGATCATAAGGGCGCCGTTGACCACCAGAGGAAAGTAGATGGTGGGTGGATGAAAACCGTAGTCCATGAGACGCTTGGCTATGTCCAGGGTCGTGACTTTGTAGCTTGCCTGGTTCTTGTCCGTGAAAACGCACTCGTGCATGCAGGGTCTGTCATAGGGGAGGTGGAAGGTTGTCTTGAGCCTTTCCTTGATGTAATTCGCATTCAGGACAGCGAGCTGGCTTGCTTTCTTGAGGTTCGCAGCTCCCATGGTCCGGATATAGCTGTAGGCACGGATCATCACCCCCACGTTCCCGTAAAAAGCGTGGAGCTTGCCGATGGTTTGCGGGAAGTTATCGGAAAGGACATATCTCCCCCCTTTTTCCATCACGCGAGGCACAGGAAGAAAAGGTTCAAGGTGCTTCTTAACACACACAGGACCGGCTCCTGGCCCTCCTCCTCCGTGAGGCGTGGAAAAAGTTTTGTGGAGATTGAGATGAAGCACGTCCAGCCCGGTGCAGCCCACATCCATAATGCCCAGAACAGCGTTCATGTTTGCCCCATCCCCGTACACAAGACCGCCTTTAGCGTGGACGAGGTCTGCAATCTCTTTGAGGTTTTCTTCAAAAAGTCCGAGGGTGTTGGGATTGGTGATCATGATTCCTGCCGTGTCCTCGTCCATCCCTTTGGCGACGCTTTCAACCGAGAGAATTCCGCGGTCGTTTGAGGCCACCGCAGTGGGTCGATAACCGCAGAGGGCTGCACTCGCAGGGTTTGTCCCGTGTGCTGTGTCGGGCACAAGGATCTTGGACGGCTTCCTGCCCCGGCTCTTGTGGTATGCATGAATGAGGAGCATTCCGGTGAGTTCCCCCTGCGCTCCGGCAGACGGCTGAAGGGACACGGCATCCATGCCTGTGATCTCGGCCAGAAAGCGCTCGAGCTCGAACAAGAGCCGGAGAAGGCCCTGGGAGAGTTCTTGGGGAAGAAGAGGATGGGCAGAGGCAAATCCCGGCAAACCGGCCTGCTTGTCATTGATCTTAGGATTGTACTTCATCGTGCAGGAGCCCAGGGGATAGGTGCCCGTGTCCACACCGAAGTTCCAGGTGGAGAGCCTGGTAAAGTGGCGAACCACATCCACTTCGCTGAGATCCGGAAAATCCGGGCCAGGGGCCGTGAGGCCCTCTTCCAGAGGGGAGAGCTCCACATCGCGCGAGGGAAGAGAGAAACCGCGCCTTCCGGGCTTGCCTTTTTCCCAGAGAAGAGGCTCATTGAGGATGAGCCCGGTCGTACCTAGAACGTCTTTCATGAAACAATCTCCTTCACGAGACGGTCCATGTCATCTCTTGACTTTGTTTCTGTGACACAGAAGAGATAATGATTCTTGAGTTCGGGGTAGTAGGTCTCCAAAGAAAGACCGGCCACGATTTTCTTTTCCAGGAGACGGCCATAGGTTTTTCCGAAGCCCGGCGGCATCTCCACGACGAATTCATTGAAAGTGGGGCTCTCAAAGGGAAGACGGACTCCTGCTTTTTTCAGGCTCTTCTTGAGGTACTCTGCTTTGTCATGGTTGAGCTGGGCGAGGTCACGGATTCCTGAAGCACCGAGACAGGCGAGGTACATGGTCGCCGCCACGGCGCAAAGGCTGTTATTGGTGCAAATATTCGATGTGGCCTTTTCCCTCCGGATGTGTTGCTCACGAGTAGCCAGGGTCAGGACGAATCCCTGCCGTCCCTCCACATCAACCGTTTTTCCGACCAGTCGGCCGGGCATATTTCTCACGTGGCTCATTCTGGTTGCGAAGACGCCGAGGCCCGGTCCTCCAAAAGACTGAGGGATGCCAAGACTCTGGCCTTCACCGGAAGCGATGTCTGCACCAAGACTTCCGGGACTCTTCAAGATCCCGTAAGCCAGAGGCTCTGTGAAGGTTGTGATGAGGAGAGCCCCTTGACCGTGAGCCCTGTTGCCCAGCTCTTTGAGGTCTTCGATCACTCCGAAAAAGTTCGGGGACTGGACCGCCAAAGCGGCCAGGCCACCCAGGTTCTGGAGCGAGGACAGATCGGTTCTCCCGTCAGGAAGAAAAGGGAGTTCAACGATCTCGTATTCCGTGGGCGCAAGATAGGTCTGCACCACTCTTCGGAAGTGAGGATGAATCAGGCGTGACACAGCGACCCTGCGCTTCCGGGTGATGCGGATCGCCATGAGAATGGCCTCCGCAAGAGCTGAGGCTCCATCGTACATCGAGGCGTTCGATACTTCCATACCGAGAAGCCTGGCGGACAGAGTCTGATACTCGTAAATCGCCTGAAGGGTGCCTTGATTCATCTCTGGTTGATAAGGGGTGTAGGAGGTAACAAACTCGGAGCGGCTAAGGAGATAGTGGACCACCTGCGGGATGTGGTGCTCATAACTCCCTGCGCCGGTGTAGACCTTGACCTCCGGTGGAGCAGCGACCGTGCTCGATAGTCCTCCCATCAGGCGGTTCAGGTCCCACTCGCTCAGGAGTTCGGGAAGGTTCATGTCCCGAGTTCGGCGGCAATCCGGAGGTACCGTAGAAAAGAGATCATCGAGGCTCTTTGCACCGACCACGCTGAGCATGGAGGCAATCTCTTCATCCGTGTGAGGCAGGTATCTCATTTGTTCAACCCTTTCAACAGTCCGAGATAGTCCTCCTTGGCGAGGAGCCCTTTGAGTTCGGCCGGATCACTCGGTTTGATTTCAATCATCCAGCCCGACCCATAAGACTCCTTGTTGACGAGTTCAGGAGAATCCTCAAGCGCCTTGTTGACGGAGAGGACTTCTCCTCCCAAGGGCATGTACAGTTCAGATACGGCTTTAACGGATTCCACCGTGCCGAATTGCTCTCCCTTGGCCAGTCGGCTGCCGATCTGCGGTAACTCAACAAAGACGATGTCGCCGAGCTGATCCTGGGCATAGTCGCTGATGCCCACTCGGACCTTGTCTCCTTCGGGCTTGGCCCATTCATGATCTGTGGCGTAGAGAAA
>PDVJ01000740.1_pt1 | contig 11084 bp, 11 predicted proteins | sample 1369811 | NCBI WGS metagenome assembly PDVJ01 (sample SAMN07795376, study PRJNA414565) | Alkali sediment metagenome, whole genome shotgun sequencing project. | reverse complement strand
TCTTGAATAAGTGCTTTCAAAAAAGCTGCCTCCGAACCCTTGGTATCGAGAGTCGACACAATCACGATCGTTTTTTTCATCAGTTAAATTCCTCCGTAATCCCGCCTTTGGTAAAGTCGGTACGACTCGAAACCGAGGGGGGTTGGGAGGGTACCAACTTTCATCGTCCACGCCTGCAGTTGGCAGGGGTGATGCACCCAACGTAAGAAATTTATTTTTTGTTATGTTATGATAATTCATAAACAGTATCAAGGGAAAAACCCCACGCTCATTTTTTCTCCTTGCGGGGAAGAATGCGGGTCAGACAAGGGCAAGGATGAAAAGAATCTTTCTCGATAAGAGGGTCTGGAGAAATTCCAGGGACAACTGGGTCAGTTTTGAGAGCGATCCAAAACTGAGAGTTACAAAGGGGAACATTTACGGCCGCTGTGTCCCGTGCATCACAAACCTCTATAAGCAATTGCAAGAGGAAAAGGAAGAGATCGAGTTGAAGGAGGCTTATCAATGCTGGAAGGTGGTGGCTGTTCTAAAAGATCAGGAAGAATGTCTCGAGGTGTTAAAAGAGTACGAAGAGAATTGTCTGGGGAATCACTATGTGAAAGGAAAGTTTGGGTCGAGCCTCACCACAAAACCCACCAAGGTTCTCATGTTTCACATTGAAGATGAGGAAGAGAGGGATCGAATTCTAAAAGAGCTCCAGGCCTGCGTCGAGAAGGTGAGTCCTAAGGCAGAGGTATTCTATCAAAGAGCCTGCGCCAACCTTTATTATGACCTTTTAGGCGATTGGAAAGATTGGAAGGAAGTGACCCGGATAATAAATCCTGATGTCCGACCCATGCTGTTGGAGAGGATCAAAAAACTCCTCTATTGGGAAAAAGAAGGCTAAGAGATCTCCCCTTTTTATACTCAATTTGAAATTTTGGTCAATTGAATTTCGAAGGTTTGAGCCCAAAATATTGGCACTCGGTCAGATGACCTCAGTCTTCTCGAATCATAGCCTATAGAAATTGGTCGATGACCCTGCCATCCTTTTTTCATTCCTAAATGGCCTTATTCAAATCAATCTCCATTCCTGCCTGTTTGATCTCTTTTGCAACGAGAAGTCGCCATCCCCCTCTGGCATCCACAGGGATGGTCACGAGGGCCGGGTAATCCGACGGAATCTCCACCCCCTCCTTGTAGAGAGCGCACACTCTTCCGCGTCCTAATTTACCCCAAAAATACCCAAATTCGAAGATCACATTTTGGCTCACACGAGTCTGTCTTTCCTTCGGCTTATTTCGTGGAGAAGTAATGTCATCGGGTGTCAAGAGGATGATTGCAAAATGGGTATCGGGGGACTCTCCGAACTTCCCTATCATGCTTTTACCTCCGTCTGGTTGTTCATGAAGGATGATAACCCGAAGCCCCAACTTTTCGAGAAATTCTAAGATTGACTCTTTCATAGCCTCGTCGTGCCCATGAATTAATAGAATATTGCCTCCTGACAATTGAGTTTGATTGAACATCACTGTTGGGGGGTGCTCTTCCCTGGGTTGCTCTCTTCTCGGAGGAGCTTCTTTTAAAGGTTCTTCCTGGAGGGGTTTTTCTATGAGGGGTTCTTCCTTAGGCAGTTCTTTCGGGGGTTTCAATTCATTTGCCAGGGCTTCTCTGAGTTGAACTTCCATAGATTGTATTTCCTTGACTTGTTCTTCCTTAACTGAGTCTTCTGCGAGTTTCTGTTCGATGACTTCTTCTGCTGTCAGTTCGGGTATGAGTTTCAAATGTTCTAAAAAAGATTCTAACTTCCCGATCTGCTCATTCATATCATCCCTGAAATATTTCTCTTTTAAGCTAAAGGTAATAGCGCTATCCATATCCAGAGTAGCCCTCATATTATATTCATCTTCAAAGAGAGGATTATTAACCAGGCGGGTAAGCATTTTGATATTGTCTTCCATCCATTTTGTCCTTCTTTCCTGGGCGCTGTCTAAATCCGCCATTGAAAACATTCTCTGATCTCTGATGAGACGTCCTGTTTCTATCTGTTCTTTAATCTTGCGGATGGCTTCTTCCCTTGGAACCAGAAGTTTCGCGCGGGAGTAAGTTTTCGAAGTTCGCCCCTTTGTCATAGTGCCCTCCTGTTTCATTTCTAAAGAACTACCGTTCGGGTTTTGCGTTACTCGTAACTATATAACTTTTTATGGGTTTGTGAAAGCCTGGATTTGGGAAGGAGCTGCTAAATGATTTGGCAATGCCAAGGAATCAACTCCATTTTATTCTCGGGATAGTTCTCGACCACCGGAAAAACAATGGCTCCTTTGAGTCGACCAGCGATGAGGACGGGATAACATTTGGCACTGCAAAAAGAGGGATCCTCGGGCGTGATTTCTTTTCCCTTCCTGGCCTTGAGTTCTTTGAAATTTCGGAGAGATTCAGGATCAACAATCTCTAAGTTCAGTGTTCCGGGATAAGGATCAATGGAGAGTTTGGAAATGAACTGTCGTTTCACCCAAGGGAGCTGAGTAAAGTTACCAGCCTCCCTGAGCCCCTCAACAATTTTCCCTCGAATCTTAATTCTTAAATCCTTTCTTTCTTAGAGTCTTCTTCACATTGGAACTTCCCCAACGGTTGAAAAGATGGTGGTTGATTCCGAAAAGATCAAGGACCTTTCCGACCGTGTGGCTGATGAGATCGTCAATGGTCTTTGGATAAAAGTAGAAGGCAGGGACAGGAGGAAGTAAGATAGCGCCCATTCGACTCGCTTGAAGCATCAATTCGATATGGCCCAGATGGAGTGGGGTTTCCCGGACGACCAGAACGAGTTTTCTCCGTTCCTTGAGCGTGACATCTGCGGCCCGGATCAGGAGGTTTTCATTGAAAGAGTTGGCAATTCCAGAAAGGCTTTTAATTGAACAGGGAATGATCACCATTCCTTCCGAAAGAAAAGAGCCACTGGAAATATCGGCTCCTAAATCTTTAATAATCAGGATAGTATTCTCGCCAGCCTCTGTAATGATCAGATGGGTTTCCACGTCCGACTTAGAAAGGAATTCCAGAAGCCTGATTCCGAAAATGGCTCCAGTTGCACCGGAGATTCCTACAGTCAGTCTCTTCACTTCTTCTCCTTTCGCCTCAATTGGCTCAGCACCGGGGCTAGTCGGTTTTTGATTTCCTCGGGGACATCGACCTTTTCGAATCCGTCCTTTTTGGGTCGCGTGGCGTCCATACCGATCTTCGTCGTCAAGAATCCTTCTTTTGAGGAAGGATCGATAGGCTGCCCTCTCACCTCCGGGATGACGATCAGATCCCGGTCCCCTTGAAATCGTGTGGCGATGGTCCACTCCACTTCGTGGTCATCCTCGACTTCGACATCCCCATCCACGACGACCACCTTTTTCACATTTGTAAAGGAGAGGGCCGAGGTCAAAGCCCTCCGAATTTCTCCTCTATTATCCGTATCAATGCTCATGACCACATGAGAGCCGAAGGTCTTTGGGACCATGTGAATCTTCTGGATGGAAGGGAATTCTCTCTTCATCTTTGGGATGAAGTCGATTCCATGAATGAAAGAAAGGAGGTGATCGACCTCCAGCGCCCAGGGGATGATCGCATGGAAACAGGCCTCTTTTCGATAGGTGATCCCGGTCACGTGGATGGTTGGGCTTTTTGGGAAGGTCATATAATATCCGCTCGACTCACCGAGCATGCCATCCATCTCTTCGCCCTTTGGATCAATAACGCCTTCGATCACAATCTCTGCATGAGCAGGAATATCGAGATCGAGCGTCTCGGCCTTCACCATGGGGACGGGTGCTCCTTTTAATCCTCCTGCCACAGAGAGTTTGTCCACGCCTCGAGGTATCTTGAAGACGGCGGCAATGAGGATAGCAGGATCCACACCGATCACCGTGGCCACTTCCATTTTCTTGGTTTCCTTCTTGTGCAGCGCGTAGATTTCAGAGAGGGGGGGATTCAAAAGAGAAATGCCTAACGTATTCTTTCCCCTGATCTCCATTCGGTGGAGTCCTCTCCCAATGGTTCCATGTCTTGGGTCTCTGGCTGAAGTGATCCCAGAAGTAATATAGGGGCCAGAATCTCTAGAATAGTGAGTCAAGATGGGGATGAGTTTAAGGAGATCAATCTTCTCTTTTTTTGTGATCACCACTTTTTGAGATGAATCTGAAACCAGGACAGGGGACAGTCTCTTCTCCAGCTTGGGAATGGCAGATTCGACAAGATCTTCTGGATCGACACCCAAAGCCAAGGAGAGGCGCTTCTTTGTCCCTAAGAGGTTTCCCACGACTGGAAACTTGTAGCCCTTTACATTTTCAATAAGGATGGCCGGGCCTTCTTTTTTTCCCAATTCAGAAAGGATGGTGGAGATTTCGTATTTTGGGTCAAGCGGGGTACGAATAGAAAGAAGGTCACCCCCGTTCCTTAAACGGGCGATAAAATCTCTTATCCCGAAAGAAGGCTTCAAGGTCATCCTTAACCCTTAGGAAATTTATTTAATTCCTTTAAAATTTTAATGGACCAAGGTTTTTCTTGAAGTTGGCCCTTTCCTAACCTAATCCAGAGGCGATCCGGATATTTTGCTTCGGATTTGGAAACCAGCGCTGTGACATAAGCACTGCGATACTTGTATCTTCTATCCCCGGGTGTGAGGTCACGAACGATTAGCTCCATTTCTTGTTCTTCAGGGACCAGTGCAGGATCGGTTAATACAAGAGTATCATACTCTTTTCTTGACATTTTCATGCCTCCTTAATCCTTGAACCCATAGGTCTTCCAGTTCTTAAGAACTTTGTCTTGGATCTCTTTAGGATAGACCTTGTTAAAGGAAACCTTAATGGGCAAATCAGCCTTGGACCAATGGAGGGGAAAAGTACAGTCGAATAGTACCTGTGCGCCTCGGCTCCATTTTCGGTCGTCAGGTTCGGCAAAGGGATAAAAAGGGGTTCCCACGGTATGTTCATATTTTCGAATTCCATTAATGGGATGGCATTTCGTTGCCAAGGCGTGAATGACATCATCCTTATTATAGATGTCAGTCTCTTCATCGACCACGATGACCATATGGAACCAAGGGCTCAATTTGCTTCCAAAGATCAGGTTGGCAATCTGGGTCGCAATGTTGCTATAGGCAGGCTTCACCCCTACCACGACCATGTGATGGGTCGATTCGGGAAGCATAAAGACTCCCGTGATGGGAATGCCCTGACTCTCTAAGAGTTTTCGCATCTCCAATCCCAATGAGAAGGATCGAAGCAGTTGCCCCTCATCGGTTGGGACTCCCATATTCGAGACGGTTAAAATGGGTTGATTCCTATGAGTGATCGCTTTTACCCGATAGACCGTCCTGGGCTCCCTCGGAGTGGTTCGATAACCCGTATACTCTCCAAAAGGGCCCTCCTCGATCCAGACATTAGGAATCACTTCCCCTTCGATGATGATTTCTGCATGGGCCGGTACTTCCAGGTCGCAGGTCTCACACTTTACCAATTCAACAGGTTTTCCCATCAACATCCCTGTGAACTGGTCTTCAGGAATCGGTGAGGGTGCGCAGGCCGCAACTCCAGCCATTGGATCACAACCGATGACCGTGGCAAAAGGCATGGGTTTGTTTCTAGGAACATACTTTCCGTAAAACATCTTTCCCATATCGGAAAAGGGAAGGACTGGACCGACCATCGTCTTTTCGTCAAAGACCATCTGGCGGTACATTCCCCAGTTGATTATCCGTGTATCAGGATCTTTCGCGACTACAAAATGCCACGTGCACAGATACCTTCCTCCGTCGCCATCATGGACCATGGGCCCCGGAAGCTTGAAGAGATCTGCCTCGTCCCCCAGGAGGATATTCTCCTTACAGGGCGCCGCCTGCTTTCGATCCACGAGAACGGGTTGAATAGGAGTCCCTGTTGTCCTTCTCACATACTCGTCAGAAATCTCTGGGATGGGAGACTTGGGATCCATTCCCATGGCAATGGCCAATCTCCTGTAAGTGGCGAGAGGAGCCCCCAGGGCCTCAAAGCCCGGGTAATCCTTGATCTTCTTAAAATAGGGCGCAGCCAATTTCTTTTCACAGACCCTTCTCACGATGGCGCCCATCTCAAGGTCCCAGTCGACCTCCTGCTGGACGGTGACAAGTTCACCGTGAGCCTCCAATGCCTTGATGAATTCTCGATTATCTTTATAAACGGAATGTTGTTTCAAAGCTCCACCTCCTGATGTCTCATGTTCAAATCCCACCTTTCCCCCCTCGGTTTCGAGTCGTACCGACTTTGCTAAAAAGGGGGGGGATTAGGTTCAGCTTGATTTGGAAATCTTATTGATGACGGATTCCCATTTCCCTTGGGCCTTCAAAATGAACTCAGCGATTTCTCTAACGACACCCTTGCTGCCACCGACTTTGGTGATATAGTTTGCGACCTCTTTAGCTTCCACCGAAGCATCCGCGGGAGCCACGGAGAATCCAACCTTTTTCATAATTCCGAGATCAATCATTTCATCTCCGACATAACAGAAATCTTGGTCTTCCAGCCCGGATTCTTTCTTAAACTCTTCTAGCTTTCCCATCTTGGCAGAGGTCCCCCAAAGCTTTTCAGGAGGGATCCCGTAGATTTTCCCAACTTGTTCATCGGTCCGGGTAATTTTACTCGTCAAGAATGCCAGACCAATACCGCCTTCCATCAATGCTTTGCAGCCCAGGCGGTCCCGTAAAGAGAAACATTCGGACTTTTTCCCATCTTCTGTGTAATACAAGATGTTGTCCGTGAGCACTCCATGGATATCCAGGATGACAAACCTGACCTTTTTCGCTTTTTCGACGGCCATCTCCTTATTCCCCATGCCAAGCCCTCCTAGCTTAGTTTCTCAAATTCGAAATCCGAATATCGAAANCCGAAACAATTCTAAAATTCAAATGTTCAAATGTCCAAAACAAAAAAGTTTCGGATTTTTGATTTTGAGATATTTGAATTTGTTTCGAATTTCGGATTTCGGGCTTCGAATTTAGGATTTTCATTTGTACCCCATCTTTGTCACTTTCTCGACCCATTCTTCCCATTTGCCCATTGCTCTGAGAATGAATTCGCAAACCTCTCGAATGGGCCCTCTCCCTCCCGGGGCTGCGGTAATGTAGTCCGCTATTTCTTTCACCTCGTCAATGGCATCCGCTGTGGCGACAGCGAAACCGACTCGCTTCATGACATCAAGATCTGTGATTTCACAGCCGATGTAGCCAACATTCTCGTCAGTGATTGCTAATTCTTTCTTTAACTCCTCGAGCTTGACCACCTTGTCTTTGATCTTGTAGTGAAATTTATCAAGCTTTAGCTCGCGGGCACGAACGAGGCCTTCCTCATCAATGGAAGTTGTGTCTAGGAAAGCGACCTGGATACCATTGGCGGTGAGGGAAAGGTCACCAAAACCGTCCATGTGCCAAAAGCTATACTTCCGTTTTCCTTCGATATCGCATAAGAAAGTGTCCGGGGTGAGAACGCCATGCACATCATGGGCAAACAGTTTTACCTTTCTTGCCTTTTCTTTTGCCTTTTCAAGATTTTTCTCGAAAGCCATATCCTTTCCTCCGTTAAATTCGAAATCCGAATATCGAAATCCGAAACAAATTCGAAATTCCTTCAAAGAAAGTAGTCATTGCGAGGAGCGACAGCGACGAAGCAATCCCATGAGATTGCTTCGCTTCGCTCGCAATGACATCTGAGGGTGTTTGGTAAATTTGAATTTCGGTCATTCGGATTTTTTTCGAATTTGGCCTGCCTGCCGGTAGGCAGGGATTTCGTGCTTCGAAATTTAGTCTATTAGTCTTCAAATCCATATTCTTTCCACCTTGATTTTACCTTGGCCAGTACGCTCTCCGAAAGCTTGATCTCCGTTGGTTTGACTTTCCATTCGAAAGGTATCGTGGCATCCAGAATGATGCGCGACGTGATGAACTTGTTGTCATCCGATCCGAGGGATGGATCGAGGGGCGTCGACCTGCCCCTGTTGATAATCTGCGTCCCCCGTGCCGGATTGTAGCGGGTACCGAGGGCCCACCACACCCTCGGGAGATCGTCTGCATCGATATCGTCATCAACGATGATCACACCCTTGATCCCGTACGTTCCTGTATTGCTTGCAATGACCGCTGCCCCCACCTGGTCCGCATGACCTGGATACATCTGCTCTACGGAGACGACCACAATGAAGCGTCAGGACGCTTCCGGCAGCGTGTAGACCGACTTGATGCCCGGAATCTCCATCTTGGCCAGATCAGTCCACAAGCTCGCGTTGCGCGTAAAGGCATAGAGTATATGCTGGTCCCCCACGGGCCTGCCCACACTCGTCTCCCAGAGGATCGGGTTGTTTCTGTAGTAGATGCGCTTCACTTCAAGAGCCGGTTTGGGAATCGGCTTAATCAGCTCTTCGGTGTAGTAGCCTGTATACTCGCCGAAGGGCCCCTCGTTTCTCAGATGCTGGGGATCGATCTCCCCTTCCAGTACGATCTCGGCGGCCGCAGGAATAGGAAGTCCGGTGAGCTGGCCCTTCACGATTTCAATGGGCTCGCCACGCAATGAGCTTACGACATCATACCCGCTCTTGGCTTTGAACGTGGCGGCACTTGCAAAGATATGAAGGGGATCGCCGCCTATAATTGCGCATGCGGGCATCTTTTTCCCTGCCTTCCCGTACTTCTTCATGATCCTGTCGCCCTTCTTTCCCTTAAGGATCTGGACACCGACGCTTTTCTCATCGAGGACACCCATGCGGTACGTACCAAGGTTTATGTCGCCTGTCTCAGGGTCCTGCAGCACCATGAATACCGCGGTACCGAAGTAACGACCGCCGTCCAGTTCGTAAAACTTGGGTGAAGGAAAGGCAAAGGTATCAACCTTGGCGCCCTCGAGGATATTCTCGAAAATGGGGCCGTCCTTCTGTTCCTTTGCCCGGATGACCTCCTTCACGGCGACATTCACCCATTCCTTCGTAAGCTGGACCATAGAGAGATCCGGGCTCTTTCCAAGGATAATTGCCAGCCTCTTGGTGGTGCCGAACGCTCCGGTCAAGACCGGGCTCTTGTAGCCCTTTACCTTCTCAAACAGCAGTGCAGGGCCGCTTTTCTCTTCAACAAGCTTGGCGATGTGAGAGATCTCTAGATCCCAATCAACCTCGACTTTAATCCTCTTTAATTCTCCCTCGGCCTCACACTGCTTTATAAAATCTCGAAGATCCATAAATTCCTCCTTCTTGAAACATATAAATACTTGGCATTATCTATTTAAGGTTCCCTCTTGTCAATTCACTTATTTTTATGGTTAAATAACTTTAAGTTATAATAGAGGGCGATGGACTCAGAGAACACGATACAGTCTTCATTAAATTCTTTGATGACCTTTCACGAGGTCGCAAAGCATAAGAGCTTCTCCAGGGCAGCAGAGGAGCTCTATATCTCTCAGCCTGCGGTTACCAAACATATTCAGAACTTAGAGCTGAAGGTAGGGATGAGACTCATCCAGAGGGGGAGGGGGGGATTTGCTCTGACAGAGGCCGGGAAGACCCTTTTCAAATATACTCACAAGATTTCTTCCCATCTTATGGAAATCGAAGATGTGCTGGGGGACCTTCAGAAGGATCATCATGGGTTCTTAAAGATCGGGACCACAGAATCCTATTCGAAATGCCTGATGCCGAAGCTTCTTTCCGGGTTCCAGACTTCTTTTCCTGCCATCAAGATCTCCCTCGATGTGGGAAATTCTGAGGAGATCGAAAAAAACCTGTCCACCTATCGAAACGATTTGGCCGTGATCGGGGTGACAAGGGTTTCCCCCAAATTCGAGTCCATCCCATTCTTAAAAGAAGAATTGGTCCTTATCGTTTCACCGAAGCACCCTCTGTCGAAAAGGAGATCGGTTTCGCTAAAGGAACTGGAGGCATATCCCCTGATTATCCGTGCGAAAGGGTCGACAACGAGAAGGATTCTATTGCAAGCTTTCAAAGAGTTGGATATCGGGCCTTCTTTGTTGGTCGAAGCAGGAAGTTCTGAATTCATTAAACAGTGGGTTTCAGAAGGGAAAGGGGTTTCCGTAATCGTTAAAAGGATCGTGGAGGACGAAGGGAAACGGGGAATCGTTCGCATCGTCCCTTTAACAGAAAAACTCTGTCTCGAGGTTGTCTTTCTTTATCTTAAGGAACAACGTTTTAATCCCGCTATCAAAACCTTTGTGCAATATATGGAAGATAGAGGAAGAAGGATCATCAAAACCTGAATGAAATCGAATAAAAATATTTCTTGACAACAAATATCTTACCTGTTAAATATAATAAGTTAATTATCCTATAAGCCTTTTTTCCGCAAATGTAACTCATTGATTTTCCATTCTTTTTCTTTGCCAGGAGGGTTTTGTCCAATCAGCAAAATTGGGAGTTAGTGTCGGAGAGGTTCCCGAGCGGCCAAAGGGGACAGACTGTAAATCTGTTGGCGATGCCTTCGGAGGTTCGAATCCTCCCCTCTCCACCAAAATGTAGAGCAGGCGATCGTCTGAACCACTCAACCTTTTATTCAATTCATATTGGGTCATTTAAATATCGAAAACGTGATTGAATGTCTATCATCACCCGGGATAAAAGGGAGGAAGTTCGATCTTAAAAGAGGAGAATTTTTCCTCAAATAAAAAGTGAAAAGAGAAACTCGTGATTGATCATTATTCATCAAAAGGGACTTCTTATTATTCAAGGGCGGGAGTAGCTCAGTTGGCAGAGCATCAGCCTTCCAAGCTGAGGGTCGCGGGTTCGATCCCCGTTTCCCGCTCCAATTTCTTGGAATTCAGTTAGTTGAAATTTCCGATCATTTCGGCCAACCTGTCCTATTCAATTGACAGGTTTTTCTTTTGTTTTTGGCCCACGTAGCTCAGTTGGTAGAGCACATCCTTGGTAAGGATGAGGTCACCAGTTCAACCCTGGTCGTGGGCTCCATGAAAAGAAGGGATGAAGAATTCCTTCAAAGCCTAAAGGAGGGTTTGAGCCATGTCGAAGCCGAAGTTTGAGAGGACGAAGCCGCACGTGAATGTGGGGACGATTGGGCATGTGGATCATGGGAA
>PDVJ01000739.1_pt1 | contig 11085 bp, 10 predicted proteins | sample 1369811 | NCBI WGS metagenome assembly PDVJ01 (sample SAMN07795376, study PRJNA414565) | Alkali sediment metagenome, whole genome shotgun sequencing project. | reverse complement strand
CACTACACGAGTAATGAGACAGTAGCCGCCGGCATGGATCTTGCCAGAAAGTTCGGCAAGGAGCCCATAGAGGTCAAGACCGACATACCGGGTTTTGTGGTCAACAGGCTCATGGTACCCCACTTTATCGAAGCTATCCTTCTTTTGCAGGAAGGGATCGCTTCAAAGGAAGACATTGACAAGGCAGCCAAACTGGGGCTCAACTATCCCATGGGACCCTTCGAACTCATCGACCTTACCGGCGTCGATATCCTGCTCGATGTGGTCAACTACTTCTATGAAAACCACAACAAGGAGCTCAAGTGGGTTGCACCTCGCCTCTTAAAAGACCAGGTCAAGGCCGGCCGTATGGGTATGAAAGCCGGTGCCGGATGGTATGATTATCCGAAAAAATAATTGAAGGGTATCAATCGTGAGTTACGAAACATTAGGAGTAGAAAAGCAGGACGGAGTGGCGGTGGTTACGGCCTGTTCACCGGTTACGCGGCTGGAGAAACTGCAGCGACGCTAATAGTGAAGGGCGGTTAATAAGATTATACGCGGGGAGGTCGCCCCCATCCCCTCCCCTCTTGACCAGGCCGTTCCTGCTTCTTTCAGAGGGACGGCTTTCTTGACCCTATTGAATTAGGAAAGGAAAAAGCGAGGCAGAACCTGCTTCTTATCGGTGCTTGACACAGTTCTTGTCTTATGTTTTTAATTGTTGTCTATGTCTGAAGACCAAAGATACTCAGTCAGGGTTCTAGAAAAAGCCGTAAAGATATTTGATATCTTCACATACGGGAATGACGCCTTTACCCTTGCGGAGATTAAAAAGATAACTGGTCTCCCCAAAACTACTATATTCAGAATACTCAAGACCTTTGAAAATGCAGGTTTTTTCAAGTATGACATTAATCAGGGAAAATATAGCCTCGGCCTCCGGTTTCTCGAACTCGGTGGCCTAGTCTATTCATCCCTTTCTGTCAGGAAGGCGGCGGCACCCTATATGGATACCCTCTCCAATAGCCTTAAGGCCACGATCCTCCTTGGTGTCATGAAAGACGATCAACTTCTTTATAACGACAAGCGAGAAATGGACAGCATCATTCGGGTAACCTCCCATATAGGGCTCAAGAGACCCCCTTACTTTGGCATGCTCGGAATGACTCTCCTTACTTATATGGACAATAAGGAAAAGGAGCGTCTTTTGACGCTATATCCACCTACCAAAATTACCCCCAAAACAGTCACCGATATCCGTCAAATCATTAAGCAACTTGATGAGGCTAAACGGAAAGGCTTCTACATGGAGCAGGACGAGATTGTGGAAGGACTTCTCGGTATCGGGGTACCCATCAGGGATTTCTCCGGTAATGTCGTCGCAGCTCTCGGAGCTACCCAGCCTGTCTTCCAGGTAAAAGAAGGTTCTATGGAAAATACCATCCAACAACTCCTCGAAGCGTCACGGTCCATCTCAAAAGAACTCGGATACACATAGTTTTAAACTAAAGGTTTAGGCTTAGACTGAGGAGGTGCATCGTTAAACTCGACCCCTTGTACCCCGACTTTTTAGGTTATAATTCTTTTTCTGGAGATGGACTAAAGGAAAGTCTTGTGCTTATTTGCTCTGCTGTATGCTTTAGATTCGAGATGATGTGCTTTAGCCTTTCATCGATCATAGACTTTCATCGATCATAGAGTTGAAAAAACCGACGAACCAGATGGCCCCTACGGGGTTCGTTTCCTGATAAATGAGGGTCGCAGCTGACCTGATCCCCTTGAGATACTCACCAATTTCGAGGCTGTAACCCAACCGCCTTGTTTTCTCAATCTCCTCTATGTACATGTTTATGTCCGTAATGCTGTTTTCAGTGTATTCGGGCAGGCCCTTCTCATTGAGAAAGGCAATTATATCTTCATTATTCATAACAGAAAGAAATATCTTTCCAGTGGCACCGGCAGTGATCGGCAGTTTTGTGCCTACGGGAGAAGATATTTTGAAGTCCTTCTTCGCCTCTATCACCTCAAGAATCTTTACCGCATCGTATTCCCGTACCCCGAGAAAAATGGTCTCTTCTACAACCTCTACCAGGTGCTCCAAAAAAGGCCGAGCTATGGAGACAAGATCCTGCCCTTTAAAAACCATCTTTGAGAGTCTCATCATCTCCTTGCCAATAGTGTATTTCTTCGTTGCAGAATCTTTACTGACAAGCCCTTCTTCCTGAAAGCTCTGCAAAATTCCGTATGCGGTACTTTTGCTGATTGAGAGATTCTTGGCGATTTCTGTTACCCCGAGAGGCTGATACTCTTTGATGAGGAGTCGCAGAATTTCAATGGCTTTTTTTATTATCGGTGCGTTATACATAGTTCACTATGATGAACATTATTACCAATATTAAATGCTTTTGTCAATCAAAAAGTGCTTGACAAATAATAGTAATTTGATATATCTTAGGTTTGAGTTTATAATACTGAACGATTGAGAGTATAAAACGATAGATTTTGAAAAATCTATGCAATAAAAAAACTTGATATCCGATGTTTACCTTTTCTCAATATATACGTTCTACTTTCAGCTCAAACGGAAGGCGTGGATCCACACGAGGGATAACAGCGAGGGCATACCGTGAGTAACATCCCTAGAATCAACGTCGTTGAACCATCGTCAGAACAAAGCAAACATCGAGCTGCAAGTATCTTTGTCCGAAAAGAACATCGCCTCAATATCGATGAAAATATACCCGCGATAATTGCATCGTTTTGCTCGAGGAGCTGGAGAAAACTCTTGGACAATACAGTGATTTAAAGATAACAAGGGCAAAAGATGCTAAAGAGGCTGCACAGTATATCCGCCAGGTTGCAGGAGAGACAACCCTTGCATCGATTAATAAATCAAATGTAGTTGTAAACGAGCTCAGGACCGAATTGCAGGCTTCTGGCCTCAAAACATATGTCAGGTATTTCACAGAATTTAAAAATTTTGAAGAAGGCAAGTTTCAGAAAAAGGTAGAAGATTACTGGTCTCTCCCTGGTATGCACGGGAGAAACCTCGTCGAGTCCTTTGACTCCCGCAAGGAGATAGGATCTTTAAATTCATCTGAGACACGGGATTATATTGCTATCCTCGGTGTCAATGCCATATCTGCTGACGACGGATCGGTCTTTTTCCTCCAGCATATGTCCAACATCTCGAAAGACCTTACCCAGGCAAAAAAGATCGTCTTTGTTGTCAGCCTTGAAAAGGTCCTCAAAACCAGGCAAGATGCTCTCTTTCACACAAGGAGTATGGGAATCTTCGGCTTGGAGAGTATTCTTTTAGATCTTATTCCGAATAATATTGAGAATTACGATTTCGATACCTTGCCGGTACTGCCTGGGAACATGGAAAGGGAAATCCATGTTGTGATTCTCGACAACGGCAGGGCCGAGCTTCTGAATAACGGCTACAAGGACCTCTTTCTCTGTATTGATTGCAGGGCCTGCGCCAGGCAATGTCCCATTGGACAGCATACCCTCCATGAACGGGGAATGGTCTACAGTCCAAAGAACTACCTCCTCGGCTACCTTCAGGGATGGCTCCCCTCTGTCGAGGTCTGCCTCCATTGTGGTCGCTGCGAGGTAGAGTGTCCTGTAGATATTGAGATACCAACCCTTCTCTGGAAGTCACAGGTTGAACATTATGCACACCATAAACGGAGCTGGAAAAAGAGGATGCTCGATGACCCCGAACTCCTTGCAAAGCTCGGCACGTTAGCTGCTCCACTTTCAACCTGGATGACAAGTCTCCCACCGGTAAAAATGCTCATGCAACTCTTCACCGGGGTACACCGTGACTCCCACCTGCCTGCTTTTCATCGCAAGACATTCAGACATTGGCTGAAGGGAGGCCGTCGTGACTAAAAAGATCGTCTACTATACCGGCTGCTTTGCCGATTACTATGGACCCGATATCGGTAAGTCTTTCGTTGAAGTAATGGAGAAGAATGGCTTCGAGGTCATTGTCCCGGATACAAAATGCTGCGGCATGCCACAGATGGCAAACAGCAATCTCAGTGGAGCAAAGAAAAATTTTGATTTCAATGTCAAGACCCTCGCAAAGGCCGCTCAACCGGGACACGATATCTTGAGCACGTGCCCAAGCTGCAACATGATGCTTCGCAGAGAAGGCTTACCTTTCTTCGACAGCGAAGAAGCGCGTTTTGTGTCCAAAAATGTATATGACGCATGTGAATACCTCCTCCGCTTGCACGGACAGGGCAAGCTGAATACAAATTTTGGGGAGCTTCGCTTGCGGGTTTATTACCATAACCCATGCCACTTGAGGGTTCAGAATCTCACCGCCGCGGTTGACCTGATGAAGATGGTGCCTGGCATAGAAGTTGTAGGTGTCAATCTGAACTGCTGCGGTATGGGCGGATCGTACGGCATGAAGAAACAGAATTTTGAACGTTCGCAAGAGATTGCGAGCAAGGTGTGGAACGAGGTCAAAGCCGCAAACGTTGATGTTGTCGTGACAGATTGCGGCGGTTGTGGCCTCCAGGTACAGGCTGGTACCGGTGCAAAGATTATGCATCCCTTAATGGTCTTGAATCAGTCCTACAAGGCATTCAAGGCTCGTGAGGCAGCCTGAGGAAAAGTAACTCGAATGATAGATCGCTCCTTCATGAATCAGGGAAACCTCCATATGATAAGGAATCTCAACAGCCCGGCTGTTTTGTTTAATCAACCATCTTTTAATAAAAAAGGAGGATAGCAATGGCAGAGGACAAATTATCAACTGCAGAAAGTCTGAAAAGTACAAGAACGTATGGCCAAGTTCGGTGCATGAATCCGAGCTGTACGTCCAGAATCACGCCGGCACCGGGACAGACAAAGGCAAAATGCCCGATATGTGGTTCTGAATGGCGTATCTTCTGGATAAAGCCCGGTTTCCCCCGTGTTAAAGGCCCTGTATGGGAGACAAGCCAGAAACTGGCGAATGAAAAAATGTCCCAGATACCAGAGAAGAAGGAGGGAAAGTAATATGCCATTAGACAGAAAAGTAGCTATAGTGGATCTTACTACCGGTAAGATCGAGAAGAAGGGAATCCCCCTAGAAGTGCGGAAAGCCTTTCTTGGTGGGAGAGGGCTTGCTGCGTACCTGTTATACAAATACGCAAAACCCGGGTGTGACCCCCTCGGCCCTGATAATGTGGTGATCTTCAGCGCAGGCATCCTGGGCGGATGCTTAGCGTCATCAGGCGCCCGGACCGACGTTATGACCAAGAACCCCCTCACCAATATGTTGGGGAGCGGTAACTTTGGTGGATTCTTTGCCCCTGAGCTCAGATGGGCTGGCTTTGATCACATCGTGGTCAAGGGTAAAGCCGCAAAACCTGTCTACATTTGGGTTCACGATGGTGAAGTCGAGATAAAAGACGCAAAGAATCTGTGGGGAAAATCCGTGACGGAAGCCCAGTGGGCCGTAAGAGAAGAGCTTGGCGACCCCGATGTCAAGTGCGCTGTGTGCGGACCCGCCGGGGAGAACCTCGTACGTTATGCCAACGTTATGACAGGTATCAAGAACGCCAACGGACGTGGCGGCGGCGGATGCACAATGGGCTCCAAGAATCTGAAGATGGTCGCGGCCCGTGGCACCATGGACCTCAAAATCGCTCATCCTCAAGAGGCTCTGGAGTTCGACAAGAGGTTTATAGAACAGATCACCAGTGCAAAAGTCAATCAGACCCAGGGGGCACTCGGAACACCCTTTATCTGGGGTGCAACAAACTCTTGGGGTGGTATCAGGACCAACAACTTCCAGTTTAACCAGCTCCTTTACGCCGACGAGATCGAACCTGAGGAGATTGACGAGTATTCCAAGGACACAGTAGGCGAGTACAATATGACGGCATGTTTTGGTTGCCAGGTACACTGCCGCGCAAAATACAGAATCAAACCAGGTCCCCTTGCGGAAAAACACGGTGTTGTCGGTAAATATGATGAAGGACCTGAGTATACGTCCCAGGGCGCATTTTGCGGTGAGCCCGGTTGCACCAAGATTGAGACACTGATGGTAGGCAACCACCTTGTCGACCAATACGGCGTTGATAACCTTGAAATCGGCAGTATAATCTCCTGGGCCATGGAGCTCTACGAAAAGGGTATCCTCACAAGCAAGGACACGGACGGCCTCGATTTACGGTTCGGCAACGACGAAGCCCTTCTCGAAATGGTGGACCACATCTGTAAGAGAGACACAAAACTCGGCGATATACTGGCAGAGGGAGGCGTCAGGGCGTCTGAGAAGATCGGCAAAGACTCCTTCAAGTACCTCATTCACGTAAAGGGAATGAGCGACCTCCATTCCGATGAGAGGGCAACCCCTGGTCTCGCTCTCAACATCGCCCTTGCTTCCAGAGGAGCTGACCACCTGAGAAGCCGTCCGGCAATCGACCTTTACCATCTGCCTGAGGATGTTATGAGGAAGATTTACAGCAGTCCTGTTGCCTATGATGGACCATTGAGCTCGGACCACAGGGAATACAAAGGCAAACCATGGCAGGTTGCTTGGCATGAAAACTGTTACATGGGTGTTGATTGCCTTGGCATCTGCAAGTATCATACAACCTTCCTCGGGGCAACGCTTCCCAACTTTGAGGACTGGTCAAAGGTACTCTATTACAATACCGGCCTTGAGATGTCGCCCAAAGAAATATGGGACGTGGCAGAAAGAGCCAACATGGTTGAGAGGCTTTTCAATATCAGGGAAGGCATGAAGAAAGACGACCCATACAAGGGAGAGCGGCTTCCTGACCGTTATTTTAACGAACCATGCAAGCGTGGTGCACCTGATGTTATCGGCGCTTTTATAGACGAGAAAAAGTTCGAAACCATGAGAGCAGAGTTCTATGGGTACAAGGGCCTGGACGAAAATGGCGTACCGAAACCGGAGACGCTCAAGAAATATGGTCTCGAGAACTTAGATAAAGAACCATCCCGTATATAGGACGAGGATAAAGGAGGATATGAATGGAAGCAAAAGCTATAGTTGTAAACCATGAGAAATGCACGGGATGCAGAAGATGTGAGCTGGTGTGCTCTGTCTTTCATGATGGCGTATCCAACCCCGCAAAGTCCCGTATTAAAGTAGAAAAATGGGAATGGGAAGGACTCTACATTCCTATGACATGCCGGCAGTGCGTGGATGCCCCATGCCTGAACGTCTGTCCTGTGAAGGCAATCTACCGGGAAGAAACAGAGGGAAGGGTCCATGTGGATCACGATCTGTGCATCGGTTGCCGTTCCTGTGTGGCAGTATGTCCTTTTGGCGCCATGAGCTTCAATCCCTGGGACAAAAAGGTCTTCAAATGCGATCTCTGCCATGGCGATCCACAGTGTGTAAGGTTCTGCGATATGAAGGCAGTAGATTTCGTTACGCCTTCAAGGGAAAGCCTGAGCAAGAAGAGAGACGCAGCCTTCAAGATATCCGAGGCAAAAAGGCTCGGCGCAACAATACAGTACGAGGGATAATCAACCCTTCAACTACTGGCTGAGCAAGCGAGTGTAGACTTTCTGAGGGGTGCAGGCGATGGCCACGAATCGGCCCTTGCTTGCACCCCTTTTTATGATTATATTCAGTTCTACAATAAAGATATTCAGTACTAATTGGATATGGAAAAAGAAGGTAAGTTGAAACAGGAGGTCATGAATGAGCGTTAAGGTTACCCTTCACCCCTTTGTAAATAATGGTGTTGAGACACAGGTAGAGATTGAGGCAAAAAATACCGGTGACGTCATGAAAGAAGTTATAAAGCGTATTCCCGGTGCAGAGAAGAAGTTATTTCAAAAACCCGGTCAACTGAAAGGCTATGTTGAAGTCTACGTCAATGGTCAGACCGCATATCCTAATGAGCTAACAACCCCGCTCAAGGATGGAGACTCAATGTCTGTGCTCGTATTTCTTGCGGGCGGCTGAAATACGTAGCTCATAGCTGATAGTTCATAGGAAGAAATCCGTGATTCGTAGTCAGGCTTCTAACTACTCAACATGTCAAACACTCAACTTTCAACATTTCACTATTCACTCCCTTTCCCACTCGTCATGCCAGTCCAGGCGCGTAGGCATATTGCTCTCATTCTGGCTCCGTGATAGGATTCATCCCTGATGGTTATCTCTTACTGTTTCGCGTCACCTGATGGTGATGTTCCCGTTGATTCCAAGACCCTTGCCCGTCCTTTTATAGTAGAACCACTGCAGCACCATCCCTTCATGACCCTTGGGGATTTCTTCCATACAGTCAGGCATTTCATCCTTGGCAGAGCAGGTCCACTCCTCATTTCCTTACTTTCGCAATCCTGGGGACGTGATGTCACGCTTCATGACATTGACAGCATTATCATTCGTTATGAGAAATATGGCACTCTCTATCAGATTGCTAGCGCTGAAATCATTTCCGGGAGTCGGAAAGCTAAGTTTGCCGTCAGTGTAGCCCTGACACCCACTGCCCGGGAAAACATTAAGCTGGAATACAATCTTCTTTCATACATCAACACAACGACCGGACTCACTTATCTGCCGCGTGCGTTTTGTATTAATTCTCAAGATATTGAAAGTAATGGCCGGCTTGAAACCCTGGTGATGACCCTGGCAGAGTGGTTTGACGGTTACCATGAATGGCATTTCTCGAGGGATGAGGAAGGTAAAAACAAGTTTGTCATATGGGACATGGGGGCCGGTAATTGTTTTGCATCAGATCAAGAGGCCTATGCAACTATTATGGAGGTATCAAAGATTCTAACCCTCTATTATGATGTGGACACCTGCAAGCGCATTATTCCCTGGCACCATGGGGCCGGTGATTTCGTTGTAAATACAGGGCCGGGAAAGGTAAATGTGAGACTGGTGACGGTAAGGGGTTATGAGCCCTTTTCTTCTCTGGATAACAGTAAGGCTATCGATCCTTCCCGGGGCCTTCTTCTCTTTCTGATGGAATTAACCACAAAAATGCGGCTGGACAAATGGGAAGGGATGGGCGATACAACCTGGGCAGGTAGTGTTTTTGTTAATGCTGCAGTAGAAGGTTTTTTTCAGGCCATGAAAACCAAGGAGGCACAAGGTGAGTCTGCATCCATCAAGGTTGATGATTTTATGGCCTCAGTCAAAGCACTCAGCCAGGAGGAAATTGAGGAGCTTATCCGTTCGCAACTTGATGAATATCAAGCCCGTGACACCTCTGATTACAGTGTTATCAAAGCTCATCTCGAAGAACACGCCCAGGACTTAGCAAATGCCTTACAACATCTTTCTTCTTAACTCACGGCCTTGAATCCCTCAAAATAATTCTATATTATGTCTACATCGTCAGAATACGGAGGCACCTATGCCTGACTACAGAGAGATTGATAATTCACCTGCATTGAGCTACATCTTTTATCCACGCGACTTCCATAGTAAAATTCCTCCCAACGCTTTTGATAAGGCAGTATCTGTCGATGAGGATGTTGCGATCACATGCCGCTTCTATAAAGGTGATGACAACTGGCCTTGGATTGTTTTCTTCCATGGGAATGGAGAAGTTGTAAGCGACTATGATAACATCGCGCCTTTGTATATTAAGCACAAGCTCAATCTTATCGTGGCAGATTACCGCGGATATGGTTCAAGTGGTGGAGACCCCACCCTGACTGATCTTGTCCATGATGCCCCTATCCTCTTCAAGGCTATCAAGGAAGAGCTTTCACAAAGGGGTTCGAGAGAAGACGTGTGGCTCATGGGAAGGTCTCTCGGAAGCATTTCAGCCTTGGAACTTGCCTACAATCACTGTGATCAAATCAAGGGGCTCATCATTGAGAGCGGTTTTCCAAGCATTACGAGACTTATTGTGCACCTCGGCTTACCTGCAGGCGCAATCGACTTGGAACCAATTTACGAGGCATGTATTTCAATGGTCAGGAAAATAACCACCCCTACCCTTATCATCCACGGTGAATTTGATATGCTCGTACCCTTGAAAGAGGCTGAAGACCTATACGCTAACATGGGAACCAAGGATAAGGAGCTTGTCATTATTAGTGGCGCGGACCATAACGACATTATGTTTACAGGCTTGAACCAGTACTTCTCAGCGATTCAAAGATTTATTGAACGAACAAATACGAAACCCGGCTAGAGGTAATAGGCTATGGGCAATAGGAAAACCCTAAAACAAAATAGAGTGACAGTGTTACTTTTCACTACCTATAGCCTATTGCCCATCGCTCATCGCCCTGTTCAATTATTTCAAGGAGGAAAACAATGAAAGCCATGATACTGAAGAGAACATGCTCGCTCCGTGAAAACGAGGCACCGCTGGAACTTGTGAATTTTCCAAAACCAGTCCCAGGGGAGAGGGAGCTGCTCATTAAGGTCTCCGTGTGCGGTGTGTGCCATACAGAGCTGGATGAGATTGAGGGGCGAACTCCGCCAACAATTTCTCCCATTGTCCTCGGCCATCAGGTGGTGGGGCAAGTAGAGGAAACAGGAGAAAAGGTGAAAGGGTTCAAGGTCGGGGACCGTGTAGGCATTGCCTGGATCCACTCAGCATGCGGAAAGTGCAAACACTGTATCGAAGGGAACGACAACCTGTGCGAGAAATTCGAGGCCACTGGCCGTGATGCCCATGGGGGTTATGCAGAATATACAACGATCTCTGAAGATTACGCCTTCCATATTCCGGAAATCTTCTCCGACCTGGAAGCAGCTCCCCTCCTTTGCGCCGGCACCATCGGTTTTCGCTCCCTAAAGCTCACCAGCATGAAGGATGGCGATACCCTCGGCCTTGTGGGGTTTGGGGCCTCTGCCCACCTCGTGATCCAGATGGCTAAATACAAATATCCCAATTCGAAGATTTTCGCCTTTGCACGGAGCCAGGGCGAGAGGGCTTTCGCTCTTGAACTCGGTGCTGCATGGGCAGGGGATATCGATGAGGTGCCGCCTGAAAAACTCAACTGTGCCATCGACACAACACCAGCCTGGAAGCCAATTATTGAGGCGCTTAAGAACCTTGCCCCCGGTGGCAGGCTCGTCATAAATGCCATCCGCAAAGAAGACATTGATAAAGAACAGTTGCTCAAGATTGACTACCC
>PDVJ01000737.1_pt1 | contig 11092 bp, 9 predicted proteins | sample 1369811 | NCBI WGS metagenome assembly PDVJ01 (sample SAMN07795376, study PRJNA414565) | Alkali sediment metagenome, whole genome shotgun sequencing project. | reverse complement strand
GGTGTGGATGTGATGAAGCAATAGAAGAGAGGGTAGAGGGTAGAGGGTAGAGGGTTACAACCCCTTGCGGATATAAAAAGGATCGGAAAGGTGCTTTCCGATCCTTTTTCTTTTTTTCTCCCCCCGCTACCCGCGCCCCTCGGCCCCCGCCCCTACACAATCTTTCCCGCCTTGAAGGCCTTCTCGAAGGCGCGGACCAGGACGGGGTCGAACTGGCTGCCGGAGCACTTGAGGATCTCATCGTAGGCGATCTGGGCCGCAAGCCCCTTGCGGTAGGGGCGATCGGACGTCATGGCATCGTAGGTGTCGGCAATGGCCAGCAGCCTCCCCTGGATGGCGATCTCCTCGCCCTTGAACCCTGCGGGATATCCCCGGCCGTCGTAGCGTTCGTGGTGCTGGGCGATGTAGGGCATGAGCGGCTCCAGGAAGGCGATGCCGCCGATGATCTGGGCGCCGATCGACGGGTGGGACTTCATGATGGCAAATTCATCGTCGGTGAGCTTGCCGGGCTTGTTCAGGATGGAGTCGCTGATCCCGACCTTGCCGAGGTCGTGCAGCACGCCGCCCCAGTCGATCATCTCGAGATCCCTGCGGCCCCATCCCATCTCTGAGGCGATGATCTTGGAGATCTCGGCCACGCGGTTCGAGTGGCCGCGCGTGTAGGCGTCCCGCGCCTCGACGGAGTTGGCCACGGCCCGGATGGTGTCGAAGTAGCTCTTCTTGATATCCTCGAAGAGGTAGGCGTTTTCCAGGGACAGCGAGAAGAAGCCCGAAAGGATATAGAGCAGCTTCAGCGTCTGCTGGCGGATGAAGTCCTCGTCCTGTTCGAAGATGATGGCCGCGGCGCCCAGCGTGCGTTCCTTGTTGGAGAGCGGCGCGATCATGACGCTGAGTTTCCGGTGGTCTCCCTTGCCGAAGACCTCCGCGGGCACGCAGGCCGGAGTGCCGCTGTTGATGATCCAGCCGAAGGTGCCCGACATGATCTGGGCGTCAAGCTCCTTCTCCATGAGCGCAGAGAAGCGATCCGGGATGGAGATCTCGTGGCGGAATTCGAAACCGTTCTCGTCGACGAGAAAGACGGAGCAGGCCTCGGTCTTGACGAGTTCCTGGAACTTGGCGATGCCCGACTGAAGGATTTCCGGGATGTCGTGAGACAGGATCATGTCCGAGCGGAAATCGGAGAGACGCTCGAGCTTGTCCTGGATCGAGACGAGGGCGCGGTTCTGCTCGTCGAGGTACTGAAGCCTCTTCTGCATCGTCCGGTGGTCGGTGGCGCCGACCGATGGTTCCCTCAACTCCTGCATGATTTCCCTGCCTGCCGGGCGGTTACATCTCCAGGATTTCCGTGTTTTCCCTGTAGAGCTTTACGGTCTTGTCCATGACGAGCTCGAGGCTGCTCAGGCTGAGACCGATGAATTCCCAGGCTTTCGCGTTCACGTTCGCCAGTTTTTTCTCGCCGCCCGAGCCGAGCCCGAGGGCCATGCAGAGGATGTTGCCGATGTGCACGGCGGCGATGTCCTTGCGCGCGGGGGTTGCCCCGTCACCCAGGTGATGGGAGCCGATCATCTGGGCCGTATCGGGGGGGAAGCGCCAGTGGACGGCGAGCGCGCTGCCCACCTGGCTGTGATCGAAACCGAAGGCCCTGCGCTCGGCAGCGACCAGCGGGATCCCGGTGGCCTGGACTTCGTTGACGACGGCGCTGTATTTCTCGGGGTAGTGGACGGCCACGACGAGCTTGCCGATGTCGTGCAGCAGCCCCCCCGTGAAGACTTCATCGGGGTTGCGCAGATCGGCCGCCTCGGCGAGCACCCGCGAGGCCACGGCGCAGCCGATGCAGTGCTTCCAGAAGTTCTTCTTGTCGAAGGCGCCTTCCGTTTCCATCCCCCTGAACATGTCGAATACGGAGGTGGCAAACACGAGGTTCTTGATGGTGTTGAACCCGAGGATGACGATGGCGCGCTGCAGGCTTCCCACTCTCTGGGGGAACCCGTAGAAGGCCGAGTTTACAAATTTGAGGACCTTGGCGGCGATGACCTGGTCCTCGGAGATGATGTTGCTTACGGCCGCAATCGTTGTGTCGGGCGATTGCAGCAGCTTGCCCAGCTTGGAGTAGATGACCGGCAGCGTGGGGATCTTGTCGAGGGAGCTGACGATCCGTTCGATTTCGTTGGCTTTCATGGTCTTGCCTGTCCCTGCGTTTCGGTTCCCTTCGGGCTGAGTGCCTCAGGATTCCATGACCTGCTTGATTTTCAACTTTTTCGTAATCCGGTAGATCTCCGACATGATCTCGTTGCCCTCGAGGGGCGGGAAGAATTCGCGCAGCTCCTTCTCGATGACACCTCGGGCGAGACGGTCTTCATCTCATCCTCGTGAAGCTGGTCCCGGTCGAAGCCATCCACATCGGCTTCCGCGATGCCCCAGGCCTTGAGGAGCATGATGTGCTTCTCGGTGAGGGCCATGCCCTGCCGGATCATGATGTTGCCGTGCTTGTTCTTCACATCGGCCGCGAGAGTCATGCCTTCCTTGATATCGTTGATATTCAGAATACCCATCGTCGAAAACGTCCTGTAAGCTCCGGATTTGTTGAAGTGGACTGGCTTTTCGGCCGCTTCGCCCTGAAGGCGCATGAAATCGTTCTGGTATTATGCAAATATCGAGCCTCCGGCAGCTTACAGGTTCGAGGTCCGAGGAACGAGGACCGAGGACAAAGAAAAAACCTCGAACCTCGTGCCTCGATCCTCGCTCCTGCGTCAACGGGCGTTGACGTGCGAGAGTTTTTCCTATAGAAATATCGAAGGGATGGAAAACAAGACGATGGGGCGCAGGCGATGCAGATCCTGATGTTTGGATGGGAGTTTCCCCCAACCATCAGCGGCGGCCTCGGGACGGCATGTTTCGGCATGACGAAGGCCCTCGTTGACAGAGGGCACCGGGTCACCTTCGTGGTTCCCTCCCTGCCCGGGACCGAAGGGCCATCGCACGTGGCGCTTGTGGCGGCGTCCGATTTCTCCGCCGGGGCGCAGAAGGCCCCTTCAGCGGGGATCACCGTAAGCCCCGTCGACTCGCCCCTGAGGCCCTACATGGCGGAGGCGGACTACGGGGCTTTCCGCAAGGGGAGCCTCCTTGAAAGTCCGGGGCACTATGGCCCCAATCTGTTCGACGAGGTAGAGCGCTACGGGGAAGCGGCGGGCTTGATCGCCCGTCAGGTCCCCTTCGAAGTCATACACGCCCACGAGTGGCTCTCCGTCCCCGCGGCCCTTCGCGCCCGGCGCGAAAGCGGGCGCCCCTTCGTATTTCACGTCCACGCGCTGGAGTTCGACCGCAGCGGCGGGAACGTGAACCCCGGCATCTTCGCAATCGAACGTCAGGGTCTTCTCGAGGCGGACCGCGTTATTGCCGTGAGCCACTTCACGAAGGGCATGATCGTGGAGCGCTACGGAATCGATGCGGAGAAGGTGACCGTTGTCCACAACGCCGTTTCCCGGGGCGAGGCGGCGAGGGCCTACGGTGTCGTGAAGGCGCAGGGCGAGAGGATCGTCCTGTTCATGGGACGCATCACCCATCAGAAGGGGCCCGGGTTTTTCGTCGAGGCGGCCGCGAAGGTCCTGGCTGTTCTGCCCGGCGTCACCTTCGTCATGGCGGGCAGCGGCGATCTCATGCCCCGGATGGTGGAGCGCGTGGCCGAGCTCGGCATGGGCAGCCGGTTTTTCTTCACGGGGTTTCTGCGCGGCGAGGAGGTGGAGCGGATGTACGCGGCAAGCGATCTCTACGTGATGCCGAGTGTCTCCGAGCCCTTCGGGATCGCCCCGCTGGAGGCGATGCTCTACGATGTGCCGGTGATCATCTCCAGGCAGTCGGGGGTTGCCGAGGTTCTCCATCACGCCCTGACGGTGGATTTCTGGGATGTGGACGAGCTGGCCGGCAAGATCTGCGCGGTCCTTACCTACGATGCGCTCGCGCGCGAAATGGTCGAACGCAGCCGCGAGGAGCTCAAGGCCCTGACGTGGGACCGGGCAGCCCGGGAGATAGAGGAAGTCTATAAGAAGGTAACAGGTAACAGGTAACGGGGTCCCTTTACCTTCTACTTTCTTCCTGTCACCTGACACCTGTAACCTGTCACCTCATGCAGAGATAGGTGAAGACCGAGATCGAAATCAATTAGACGGGAAATAGATCGTGCCATCTGTCGTGCTTTGCCTCCATGCCCACCTGCCGCTTCGGTTGAAGAAGTACAGCTTCTTCGATATCGGACATTCGCAGGATTATTTCGACGAGGGTGAGAGCCGCCGGGTTCTCGAACGCGTGGCGAAGGAGCTCTACCTGCCGGTCAACGCGGCCTTGCTGAAGCTCATCCGGCGCCACCGTGGCGGCTTCAGGGTTTCCTGCTCCGTCTCTGGCATGCTTCTTGAACAACTGGAAAATGGGCGAAAGCCTTTCCTGGAGAGCTTTCGGAGGCTTGCCGACACGGGCTGCGTGGAGTTTCTGAGCGGGCCCTGGCACCACTCCCTGGCCTCGCTTTTTTCCGAGGAGGAACTCCGGGCGCAGATCGCCCTTCACCGGCGCAAGATCCGGGCGCTCTTCGGCCAGGTGCCGCGGGCCTTCCGGAACACGGAACTCATCTACGGAAACGACGTGGCCCGCATCGCCGAGTCGATGGGCTTCCGGGCGATTCTCGCCGGCGGCGCCGGCAGGCTTCCCGGCTGCGACGCTGAAGCCCTCTACCGGCCGGCGGGGTGCAGCAAGCTCAAGGTCCTTTTCCGGCATGATCGTCTTTCCGATGACCTTGCCTTGCACCCTTCGGGGGCAGAGGGGCAGGCTGCGGCCGCCGATGGATTCGCCCGGGTGCTGGCCGACGGTTATCACGGAGATGAGATCATCAACCTTTTCATGGATTACGAGACCTTCATCGGGCACGAGCAAAGCAAGACGGGACTCCCCGGTTTCCTGGAAACGGTTCCCGGGATCTTGATGAAGCGGCGCAACTGGCGGTTTTTGACGCCTTCCGGCGCGGCGGCGCAGCACGAGCCGGCAGGGCGGATCGACGTGCCCGGTGAGATCTTTCGGAGCGGCTCCGAAAGGGATGGTTCGGCCTGGCCGGGAAATCACATGCAGATCGATGCCGCCAGGACCCTCTACGGCCTCGAGGACCGGGTCCTCGCGACGAAGAACCGCAAGCACATGGGCGCCTGGCGCAACCTCCAGGCGTCGGACTATTTTTGCCAAATGAGCACAGAGAACCTGGCAAACGGGGCGGTTCATGTCGCCCCCAATCCCTTTGCGTCGCCGTACGACGCCTACATCCACTATATGAACATTCTGAAAGACTTCTCCGGCAGGATCGCGGGGAAGACGGGAGTCCGTCCATGAGTGCTGATCGCATCGATTATGTTTTCGAAGTGAGCTGGGAAGTCTGCAACCAGGTCGGCGAGGTCTACTCGGCCATCCGCAGCAAGATCCCCAGCGCAGCCCGCGCCTTCGGGGATCACGGCATCCTGCTGGGGCCGGATCTGAAGAACAACCTCGAGTTCGAGGAGACCGAGGAGGACTTCTGGACGGCCATCCGGGAGAACACGGCCATCAAGGACCTGCCCTGCCGCTTCGGCCGCTGGAAGGTCCCGGGCGAGCCGAGGGTCATCCTGGTGAACTTCACGAAGAAGTTCAACAAGGATCAGCTCCTGTTTCAGCTCTGGGAGGATTACGGTATCGACTCCATTTCGGGCGGGTGGGACTACATCGAGCGGGTCATGTTCGGCTACGCCTGCGGCGAGGTCATCGAGACGATCCACAACCTCAAGGTGAAGCCCAAGGGGCTCAAGGCCGTCGCCCAGTTCCACGATGTGGTGAGCGGGGCGGGGCTGCTCTTCGTGAAGAAGATGGTCCCCGAGGTCGGGACGGTCCTCACCCTCCACTCGACCGTCCTGGGCCGGACGCTGGCCTCCTCGGGCATGGATATCTATTCCGAGATGGCTCACATCTCGCCCCAGCGCGAGGCCGGCGCCCACAACTGCACCGCCCAGTATTCCCTGGAGGCGGCCTGTGCCCGCGAGGCCGATTGCCTCACGACGGTGAGCGACATCACGGCCCTCGAGACGAAGAATTTTCTCGGCCGCTCCCCCGAGGTCATCACGCCCAACGGCCTCGACGTGGCAAGCATTCCCGACCTGTCCGAGTCGCGCAGCCCTGCGCGGAAAGCGCGCGAGCAGATCCTTGCCGCGGCGGCGAACTTCCTGCGCCGGCCGCTGCCCGCCGATTCAAAGATACTGATCATTTCCGGCCGCTACGAGTTCCACAACAAGGGCGTGGACGTCCTGCTGCAGGCCCTGGGTCGCATGGAGAAGGAAATGCCCGGCGGCCGCAGCGTGCTTGCGCTGCTCTGCCTCATCGGGGGCCACATGGACCTCATCCCGGCCCTGCAGGCCGGCGCCGCAAAGCCCGACGGCGGCCCCGTGCCCATCGCGACGCACCGCCTGAGCTACGAGGCCTCGGACCCGATCCTCGAGACCTGCAGCCGCCTGGGGCTCAAGAACAGCCCCCAGAACCGCGTGAGCGTCATTTTCAATCCCGCCTACCTGAACGGCCACGACGGGCTGTTCGACATGACCTACTGCGAGATCCTGTCGGGCTGTGACCTGGGGGTATTCCCTTCCTACTACGAGCCATGGGGGTACTCGCCGCACGAGAGCGCCGCCTGGACGCTGCCCACCGTCACGGTGGACCAGGCGGGCTTCGGCTCCTGGGTGCTCGCCACGGCGGGCGAGAATCGGGCCATCACGGTCCTGAAGCGGCGCGGGAAGGACATGGCGGCCATCATCGACGGCCTCTACGGCATTCTCAACGACTTTACGGGCCTTGCCGACGAGGAGATCCTGAATCAGCGGCGCGAAGCCCGTCGCATCGCCGTGAAGGCAAGCTGGGAGACCTTCTACCCCGAATATCTGAGGGCCTTCGAGAAGGCGCTCGGCGGCGCCCGCTCGCGCGCTTCCCGGCTCGGCGAGACCCGCGGCGAGATGCGCCATGTCTTTTCCAGCTCGGGCTCGAACCAGCCTCACTTCCGAAACTTCACGGCCGTTGTGAACCTGCCGCAGAAGATCATTCGCTTGAGGGAGCTTGCCTACAATCTCTGGTGGTCCTGGAATACGCAGGCCCTGGATCTCTTTTCTCTTCTCGACCCCAAGCTCTGGGAGGGGATGGAAAACAACCCCGTCCGCATGCTCGAGACGGTGAGCCCCGAGCGGCTCTCCGAGGCGGCCGAAAACGAGAGCTATACGAACCTCTACTCCCAGGTCATGCAGCGCTTCGACGACTACATGGGGGAGCGGGGGCTTGCCAAGGCGGCGGCCGGCCTCAACAGCATCAAGTGGTCGGCGCCGGTGGCCTATTTCTCCACGGAGTACGGCATCCACGAGAGCCTTCCCATCTACTCGGGGGGCCTCGGTGTGCTCTCGGGCGACACCCTGAAGACCGCGAGCGACCTCAACATCCCCACGGTGGGGGTGGGGCTGCTCTACAAGTGCGGCTACTTCAGGCAGGTCATCGACAAGGAAGGCATCCAGCAGGCCGAGTACGTCGAGAGCGACTTCTCCAACATGCCCGTCCAGATCGTCCAGGACGACCGGGGCTGCGAGGTGCAGGTCTCCATCGAGCTGCCCGGCCGGACCCTTTACGCCAGCATCTGGGAGGTGAAGATCGGGCGAATCTCGCTGTACCTGCTCGACACCGACGTGACGCGCAACACCGTCCAGGACCGCAAGATCACGGACCGGCTCTACACGGCCGACCAGCGCACCCGCATCGAGCAGGAGATCCTGCTCGGGATGGGGGGCGTGAGGCTCTTGGAGAAGCTCGGGATCAAGGCCCGCGTCTGGCACATCAACGAGGGGCACTCGGCTTTCCTGCTCTTCGAACGGATGAGCAGGCTCATGTCCGAAGACGGCCTGTCCTTCGACGAGGCCGAGGAGGTCGTGCGCGGCAGCACCGTCTTCACGACGCACACCCCCGTCGAGGCCGGAAACGAGCGATTCAGCAAGGACCTCATGGAGTACTACTTCTCGGGTTTCATCAAGCGCACGGGCATCACCTGGTCGCAGTTCTCGAACCTGGGCCGCAAGGAGATCGGCGAGGACCGCCCCTTCTTCATGACGAACCTCGCCCTCAAGCTCTCCCACCGCAGCAATGCGGTGAGCCGCATCCACCGCAGTGTGGCCCGGCGCATGTGGCGCGACGTCTGGAAGGGCTTCCACGACTCCGACATCCCCATCCTCGACGTCACCAACGGCGTCCACATGGTGTCCTGGGTCGCGCCGCGGATGAAGGAGGTTCTCGACACGTACCTCGGGCTCGACTGGGAGAGAAACATCGGCGACTCGAATCGCTGGAAGCGCGTCCACAATATCCCCGACTCCGTCTTCTGGCGGGTGCGCTACGAGCTCAAGCAGAACCTGATCAATTCCCTGCGCGAGCACATCTCGCGGCACTGGGCGATTTACGGCTACTCCAAGACGTGGCGGGAGGATGTCCTGGGGGGGATGAACCCCTCGGCTCTATGGATTGGCTTCGCGAGGCGCTTTGCCCCCTACAAGCGGGCCGACCTGCTCTTTTCCGACCTGGAGCGGCTCAGCCGGATCCTGAACCACGAGACGCGGCCCGTCCACATCGTCTTTGCCGGCAAGGCCCACCCCAACGACCAGATGGGGAAGGACCTGGTGCACAAGGTCGTCGAGATGACCCGCGACGAGCGTTTCCGGGGGAAGCTCTTTTTCGTCGAGGACTACGGCATTGCGTCGGCGCGCGCCCTTGTCCAGGGCGTGGATGTCTGGCTCAACAACCCCCGCAGGCCCCTGGAGGCCAGCGGCACGAGCGGCATGAAGGTGGCCATCAACGGGGTGCTCAACATGAGCGTCTCCGACGGCTGGTGGGCCGAAGGATACGACGGGACGAACGGCTGGAACATCGGCCCTGTCGTGAAGGACCTGGTGGAGGAGATCCCCGTCTCCGACGAGGCCGACGGCCACTCCCTCTTCGCCCTGCTGGAGGAATCCGTAGTGCCGCTCTTCTACGACCGCGACCCCTCGGGAATCCCGCAGAAATGGATCCGCATGGCCAAGCGCTCCATGGAGACGCTGGTGCCCCAGTTCAACACGCAGCGCATGCTCCTGGAATACTACGCCAACATGTACATCCCCGCGGCCGATCGGGAGCAGGATCTTGCCAGGGACGGCTACCGGCTTGCCAAGGAAGTGGCCTCTCTTCCACACGCCTGCTGGAGGTGAGCGTCGAGGGGGTCACGGGCGACTGTGTCTTCGTGGGGAACCCCTTCGTGGTGAGCGTGAAGGTCGACCCCGGCAAACTCGAACCCGAGGAGATCATGGCCGAACTCGTCATCGGCCGGCGCGACGGCCAGGAGTTCATCGGCGAGCCCGACTGCGTGCCCCTCACGATGATGGGCAAGGACGCCGCCGGCATCCTCACCTTCACGGGGGTCTACATCGTGAAGGAAAACGGCCCCCATCTCTATGGCGTACGCGTGCTGCCCTACAACCGCAGCCTCGCATCCAAACAGGAGGTGGGACTGGTGCTGTGGGGCTAGCCCCATAAAACAGGGTAAAGGGTAAAAAGGGTAAAGGGTCTGACCCCACTATGAACTGACGAAAAGGATCGATGGAATCATCCACCGATCCTTTTTTTGTTTGTCCCTGGCCCCTTGACCCTGGACCCTATTTTCTCCCAATGAACCAGAATACCAGAGACAGGACAATGCTGATGAGGATGCTCGTGGCGAGCGGGAAGTAGAAGGTGAATTTTTCGCCCTTGATGGTGAAGTCTCCGGGCAGACGCCCGATCCAGGGGATTTTGCCGCCCATGACCAGCAGGATTCCTACGATGGCAATGACGAGTCCGATGATAATCAGGGTTTTCCCGAAATCGAAGAAGCCGCCCATCGATTGTTTCCCTCTCGTGTTACGAGAACATACTTAGTACGGGGGGACCGCCGAGTCAAGGACGATCCTTTCCGTTTCTTTCCGCTGCGCTGTTTATTGAATGGGGCAAATGGAGATTTTCAGCTTCTCGCCGCAATGCCCGCAGAAGATCGTCCTGGCCTTCTCCATGGGCTTTCCGCAGTAGGGGCACTTCAGAAGCAGGCCCGACTTGCAGTAATCGCAGATCCTCTTCGTCGGGTCCTGCGTCTCGAAGGCGCAATGCTCACAGATGTAGAACGGCACGAATCATTCCTTTCAGGATTCGGGCATCCGGCTTCAGGAATCGGGATTCCGGATAATCAAATTAAATTTTCTTTTCCTGAGTCCCGAAGCCCGATGCCCGAATCCCCTCTACCCTAGTCCCATTCGAAAGGCTCCGCCTTTTCGAAATCCGGCGTGTGTTCCCGCTCATCCNNNGGGCGAGGTCCACGACTGCCTCGTATTCCTCCCGGGTCACGCGGCGGCCCCAAAGCAGGTCGCCCGATAGGTTAGGCGTCGGCGTGTATTGCGACATGAGGCTCAGCGGAACTTTTTTTGAGAGCTGAGCGGCAATGAGGCGGACGACGTCCATGCTGTTTTGAACCCGTCCGGGCATGACAAGGTGCCGGATGATGACACCCCTCCGGGCGATCCCGCCCGCCGTCTGGAGCCTCTCGCCTGTCTGGCGGATCATCTCCGCGATCGATTCCAGGGCCCGCTGCGTGTAATCTTCCGGGGCGGAGCACTCCCGGGCATCCTTTTCGTTTCCCAGCCAGACATCGACGATGCCGTCGAGCAGGCGGATCACATCGGTTTTCTCGTATCCCCCGCAGTTATAGACGAGCGGCAGCTGAAGCCCCCACTCGCAGGCCGCAAGCAGAGATTCCAGTACGGCAGGGAGCTGCGGCGTGGGCGTCACCAGTTCGATGTTGTGGCAGCCTTTCATGGCAAGCTCCAGCATGATGCCCGCCAGGGCCTCCCGGTCCACCGCTTCTCCCATACGGTCGCGGCTGATCTGGTAGTTCTGGCAGAATGGGCATTTCAGGTTGCAGGAGGTGAGAAAGAGGGTGCCTGCGCCCGCCGTCCCGGAGATGGGAGGCTCCTCGCCGAAGTGGGGCAGGGCGCGTGCCAGGACG
>PDVJ01000489.1_pt2 | contig 11092 bp, 11 predicted proteins | sample 1369811 | NCBI WGS metagenome assembly PDVJ01 (sample SAMN07795376, study PRJNA414565) | Alkali sediment metagenome, whole genome shotgun sequencing project. | reverse complement strand
GAGAAGGCGACCTTCGAAGGCGACGCCCTGGCCTTCCGGGACGGCTGGACGAGGGATTTCCAGGCCGCGGAAGGCCCGTCCTTCGTCCGCTCGGAGACCGGCCGGATCGGGCTGGCCGACGGCCAGGAGGCTTTCCTCAAGCCCTGGAAGGAACCCCTGCAGATGACCTTGCCCGAGCTCGGCAAATACACCGCGGAGGTCCGTCGCATGGGCTTCCCGGCCGATCGGCTCCGGGCCGAGCTGGCTCAGAAGACGGCCATGCCGTTCGTCAGCCTGATCATGGCGCTCCTGGCCGTGCCCTTCGGATCGTGGATGGGCAGGAAGGGGACGCTCGTCGGCGTCGGCCTGAGCGTCGTCGTCGCCATGGCCTACTGGGGAGCGTTCTCGGTCTTCCGCAGCCTGGGGGCCGCGGGGGTTCTGACGCCGTTCCTCGGCGCCTGGGGGGCGAACATCCTGTTCGGGCTGGCGGGATCGATCGGCCTCTTCAGGCTTCGGACCTGAAGAAGCGACCTCCGGTCACATCTTATACTTGCCGAAATCGCCCGGGCCCAGGCCCTCGAGCCACTTCCTGAGCTTTTCGGATGATTCGACCTTCTCGTCGAACTTGAGGCCGTTGGCCTTGCGGACGACTTCGTCCTCGACGAAGATAGGCGAGGACATGCGCAGCGCGAGGGCGATGGCGTCGGAGGGACGGGAATCGATGATGAGCGCCTCGTCCGCCCGGCGGCAGTGGATGAGGGCGAAGAAGGTATTGTTCCGGACGTCGTTGACGACGATCTTCTCGATGGCGATGCCGAGCTTCTCGAGGAAGCTCTTGAGGAGGTCGTGGGTCATCGGCCGCGGCGTCGGAACGTTCTCGATCGTCAGGGCGATGGCGTTGGCCTCGAAGACGCCGATCCATATGGGGAGGATCTGCTCGTTGCGGGGGTTCTCCAGGACGACGATCGGCATCTTGGAGATCGGGTCCACGACGAGACCCTTGACCTTCATTTCGATTTCCATGGCCGGCCGATACCTCTATTACTATAGGGGCCGGGTCCCGGCTTGTCAAATGGCCGCCGGCTTAGAACAGCGACAGCTGGGAGGGGCAGGAGTCGGCCGCCGCGTCCCCGCCGAAGACGCGGATCTTGCCGTACTCGCCGTCATGGCCGGGCTCGATGTGGACGAGGCCCCGGCGCATCCGGTCGACCGCTTCGGCGACGCGCTCGGGAGCGATGCGGGCCAGGTCGGCGACGGGGACCTCGGTCAGGATGCCGTGCTCGTCGCCGAACTCCCGGATGAATCGGACGTAGGTCTCCCAGACGCCCTGGCATTCGGGCGTCTTGCCCACGGCCTCGGCGATGATCTCGTTGAGCGGGATGAGGTTCTTGTGGGGGACGCGGCCGGGCCGGCCTTCGTCGGACTCCCGGTCGGCCAGCTCATCGACCCTGTGGAGGACGCCGATCGTCAGCGGCTTGCCGCACTTGGGGCAGAGGCCGTTCGTCGCCAGGCTCTCGCGCGGCGCGCACACGACGCCGCACTTCCGATGCCCGTCGTAATGATACTTCCCTTCCTCGGGGAAGAACTCGATCGTGTGGAGGAAACGGGCCGGATCGTTCTTCCGTAGCGCGTCGATCAGGCCGCGGTAGCTGAACTCGGTGTCAAAGACATTGGCCTCGCGCCCGATCTTCGCGGGCGAGTGCGCGTCCGAGTTGGAAACGAGGGCGAAGCGGTCGAGGGCCGAGAGCCGCCGGTTCATGGGCGGGTCGGACGACAGCCCCGTTTCCAGGGCGAAGATCGACGGCGTCATCTCCTCGAAGCACTCTTCGATGGCGTCGAACCCGGAGTTCGCGCCGAAGAGAGAGAACCAGGGCGTCCAGATGTGGGACGGGATGACCACGGCCCGGGGCGCGGCCTCGGCGACCATCTTGCAGAAGAGGCGGACGTCCAGGCCCAGGATGGGCCTTCCGTCGGACGCCAGGTTGCCGACCGCCTGGAGACGGCTGTTGACCCGCTCGACGGACTCGAAATCCGGGGCCAGGAGCATGACGTGGACCTTGCGGACCTTGCCTCCCTTCGAGTAGATGAAGCTGATCTCGGAGGACAGGATGAAGGCGACGTCCCGCGCCGGAAGGGTCAGGCCCTTGAACGGCGGGACGTCGAGGGACGTCGTCCCGTTCTTGAGCCTCAGGAAACCGTTGCCGATCGGCTCGAGCTTCTCCTTCATCAGGAAGAGCCACTCCGGGTGGGTGAAGTCGCCGGTCGCGAGGAGGGAGATGCCCTTGACCTTGGCCCAGGGCGCCAAGGTGTCGAGGACCATGTCTTTCGACGTGGCCCGCGAGAACTTCGAATGTATGTGAAGATCAGCGACGAACTTCATGATGAAGACCTCAGTGTAGGTAAAGCGCCGGGTGATTGCAAGCGTCTTGAAATGGGTCCTTCGAAAGAGTAGACTTCCATCGGGAAGTGAAGGTCACGGACATGATCCGCGCCGTGAAAGGCCTGACGCTGGCGATCGGCGTGATCGCGGTCCTCGCGTCCTGCGCGTCGTCGCGCGCGGCCAAGAAGCTCGATCCCCCGAGCCGCGAATTCTATTCCAAGGTCCGCTACATCATCACCCCCGCCGAGCGCAAGGCCTTCCTTGGCCTCCCCGAGTCCAGCCGGCCGGCCTTCATCGAGGAATTCTGGAAGCGGCGGGACCCCAAGCCGAAGACCGAGGAGAACGAGTTCAAGGCGGAATATTTCGAGCGGATCGAGACGGCGAACCGTCTCTTCTCGGGAGGCGCCTCCCCCGGATGGCTCCAGGACCGCGGCCGGGTCTGGATCACCCTCGGCCCCCCCGACTACCGGGAGGCCTATCCGCGCGGGATCACGTTCTACGGCCTGCCCACCGAGATCTGGTGGTACGGCTTCTTCTCCATCACCTTCGTTGACGAGAAGTGGGTCGATGACTACCGTCTCGATCCGTACGGGGCCGACCACATCGCCATGATCAACCGGGCCCAGCAGGAGTGGAACGAGCCGCGGGTGCGCTTCTCCGGCGAGGCGCCCCGCACGCCCTCGCTTCCGGACCTCGACGTCCGGATCGAGAAAGCGGAGGGGGAGGCGACGCGCTTCACGGCCGTTCTGCCTTACACCTCGATCTGGATGAAGACGCAGGGGGAGTTGTTCACGACGACCCTCGAAGTGACGATGAAGGTCAAGGACGCCGGCGGGGCCGAGGCCTGGACGTCCTCAAAGACGTATCCCCTCGAGATCTCCGTGACCCGCCTGAAGGAGATGGCCCAGGCCGCTTTCACGGCGGACGCCGTCGCTTCTCTGCCGCGGGGGACTTACACGCTGACCGTGACGGTGGTCAATACGAACGACGGGGCCAAAGCCTCGCTCGAGCGGACCTTCGAGGTTTCCGGCCGGCCCGCCCCGGACCTGCGGGACGAGCCGGCGGCGCGACCTCTCGGACGTCGGCCTACCGGACCGAGAAGCCCGTCTTGGTCTCGACCTTCTTTCCCGAGACCCTGTCCGTGACCGTGATGGCCAGCTTGTATTTGCCGATCTCCAGGGGCTTCTTCTCCTGGCTCAGGACCGTGCCCTTTTCGTCCTGCTTTTGAAGGGTCTGGACGAGCGGCAGAGGCTGATTGATGAAGTAGGCCTCGAAGGGCTGGGGCGCCCATTTGATGGCCGGCTTGCCGTCGTCGAACTGGACCTCGAAATTGACCTCGAAATCGTTGACCGGCCGTTCCGCCGCGGGGTCCTTGTAGGCGCCGCCGAGGACGAAGAAGAAGACTTCGATGTTCTCGCCCGGAGCGACCTCGGCCCTGACGCTGGGGACGACCTTGATGGCGCCCCAGGTGAAACAGGCCCGATGGATGGTCGGCCGCTGATCGGGCTCGACCTGGTCCATGGCCGTGACGACGACGGGGTCCGTGGACCAGAGGGCCGTCGCGTAGGCCTCGGGCCCGGGCAGGTCGACGTCACTGTAGGCGACGCTCAGCTTCTTCATGTCCGGGGTGGCCAGGACCATGGCCAGCGTGTACTTGCCGGCGGGCATGGCCAGGCCGAACGAGTACCAATCCTCGCCATCGGCGGCGTAGCCGTTGGCGTCGGTCTTCAGATCGGCCACGGCCCGGCCGGCGACCCTGGAGGAGAACACTCCGCCTTCACCCTCTTGGAAGAACTGGAAATATGCGTTGAGGCTCGTCGCCATCTCCCCGGTGCCGGCCGGAGACGGGGCATAGCCCAGATCTCCGTTGCGGGCCTTGAAGTAGAAGACGGGGAAAAGATTCTGTCCCTGGGCGGGGAGGACGAGCTGCTTGAAGAAGCTGAAGGGGATGTCCTGCCGGCCTTGGCGGGTGGCCAGACCCTCCTGGATGAGGGCGGCGATCTCTTTGGGCATCGAAGAAGGCTTCGCCTGGGGCTTGGCTTCTTGTGGCTTGGCCTGGGGCCTGGGCGCCGCATATGCGGTCGCGCTAAGGATCCCGGCGATGAAGATGACCGCCAGCGCGGCCGCGATCGTTCTGGAAGCTCTCATTTTTCCTCCTATAGGAACCTGCTCATTTCAACTTCCGCTATCCTCTAGAGCAATTCTCATGCCAAGTCATCCGGCAGGGAATCCCGGGCTCCGGAGGAATACTGGCGTGATATGTAAAGACTATTTACAGACACGCGGAGATTCAATATAGCAAATTTCGGCGATTTTTCAATGCCCGATATTTCTCGACGGCGCCGAGGTGCTCGCCGAGCGTCCGGCTGAACGTGTGACTGCCATCGCCCCGGGCGACGAAGTAGAGGTATTTCTCCGGGGCCGGGTTCAGGGCCGCGTCGAGGCTCGCCTGACCCGGATTGGAGATCGGGCCGGGCGGCAGCCCGGCGTGAAGGTACGTATTGTACGGCTACTCGAACCGAAGGTCGCGGAACAAGAGCCGCCCTGTGTACCGGCCGGCCCGCTTGAGGGCATAGGCGATCGTGGGATCGCAGTCGAGCTTCATCCCGATCCTCAAGCGATTGTGGAACACCGCCGAAATGAGCGGCCGCTCTTCTGGCAGGGCCGTCTCCTCTTCGACGAGCGACGCCAGGGTCACGATGTCCCGCACGCTCATGCCGAGCTCGGCGGCCCGCCGGCGCCGGCCCTCGTCGAAAACCTCCCGGAATTCCGCGACCATGGCCTCGACGATCTCCTGTTCCGAGGCCTTCCGAGGCAAATGGTAGGTGTTCGGGAAGAGGTAGCCCTCGAGGTCCTTCGCCAGGGGGTCCCAGTCGGCGACGAGGCTCGTCGCGAGGCAGGCCCGCCGGAAGGCTTCCGCGCCTTCGGCGTCTCCCGGCCGGAGCAGGGCGGCCGTCTCCTCGCCGGTCAGGCCCTCGGGGATGGCGACGGGGACGAGGTGGATCCGGCCGGCGAAGATCTGGAGAAGGGCGTCCTTCGGAAGGACCGGCGGCGTGAATAGGTATTCCCCGGCCTTGAAGCTCTTCCCGGGATAGAAGACCTGGCAGGCCAGCCTCAGGGCGCGGGCATCGCCGACGAAGCCCGCCCGGCTCAATCGCTCGATGACGCCGCGGGCGCTCAGACCCTTTTCGACTTCGAAGAGGACGGGCTCGCGGACCTCCCCCCGCGTCGCCCGGAGCTCGCGGACGAGCCATCCGGAAGCCGCGGGGATGACGACGACCGCGGCCAGGAGGACGGCTTTAATCGTCTTTGTGAACACCGGCCTCACCGCGCTTCCGCTCGAGGTAGGTCGAGAGGATGATGACGGCCGCGATGCGGTCCTCCCAATCCTTCTTCCTCTTGCCGCGGAGCTTAACGTCGCCCAGGGTCTCCTCTGGAGCCAGGCCGCGAAACGGCGGGTCGTGTCGGTCCGCGTCCCGGAGCTGCCGTCCATGCGGAGGGGGTTCCCGACGACGATCTCGGAGACGTCGTGCTTGGCGACGAGCTCCCGAAAGAACGCGCCGTCGTCCTCCTCCCGGCCGGCGAGCGCGTAGGATGCGAGAGGCTGGGCCGTGATGAGCAGCGGGTCGCTGAGGGCGAGGCCGATGTGGCGGTCGCCGTAGTCGACGCCGAGGATCCGCATCAGCGGACCCTTTCGACGCACGCCTTCCGGTCCCGGTGCCTCTCGAAACCGAGCTCGATGAGCCTCTCGAGGAGCCTCGGGAAAGGTAGGCCCGAGGCCGCCCAAAGCTTGGGATACATGCTGATCTCCGTGAAGCCCGGAATGGTGTTGAGCTCGTTGACGTAGAGCCGGCCCGTCCCCTTTTCAAGGAAGAAATCCACCCGGGCCATCCCGGCCCCGCCGAGGGCCTGGAACGCGGCGACGGCGAGGCCCCGGACCTTGGCCATGGTCCGGGCCGGGAGCTCGGCCGGGATGACGAAGGTCGTGCGGCCGTCGATGTACTTGTCGTTGTAGTCGTAGAACTCGCGGAAGGGGAAGACCTCGCCGGCGAGGGAGGCCTCGGGCGATCCGTTCCCCAGCACGCAAGGCGAGGGCCAGGGCCGCGGGCAGTCCTCCGGGGCCGCCGACCTTGGTGATCCCGACGCTCGAGCCAAGGTTGGACGGCTTGACGAAGACCGGGACCGGGAGCGACCGGCGGACGCGGCGGACGATCGCCGCCTCGCCGGTCCGCCACTCCGCTTCGGATACGGCGAGCGAAGGAACGACCGGCAGGCCGTGGTCGCGGAGGACCGACTTGGCCGCGGCCTTGTCCATGCCCAGGGCCGAGCCCGCGACACCGGCGCCGACGTAGGGGACCCCGGCCAATTCGAGCAGGCCCTGGATCGTCCCGTCCTCGCCGAAGGGGCCGTGGAGGACCGGAAAATAGATGTCGGAGCCCGCTTCCCGGACATGGGCCCCGGCTTCCCAGGGCAGGAAGGAGAAAGCGGGACCGCGCTCGAGGGCCGGGATGTCCGTCGAAGGCGCCCCGACGGGTTTCCAGAGGCCGGCCCGGGTAATGTAGACGGACCGGACGACGAACTTGGCCTTATCCAGGTTCTTATGGATGGCGCAGGCCGAGATCAGGGAGATCTCGTGCTCGGCCGACCGGCCCCCGAAGATCAGGGAAACCGAGGTTTTTTTTGACATTCGGGCCTTCGGCACGACTAATTTTATGGTTTGAAACATTCTAATGGAATCGGGGCCGATTGTCCATCGGGAGAGGGTGCTAACTATATGTTGACAGTCGCTCGAACAGCCCCCTATAATACCGAAAAGGGAAACCGCATCGGCCGAGAGGTGTGACCATGAGCCAAAGAACCATCCTTACCGCGGGCTGCGTCGTCCTCGTCTTCGCCGGCCTGGCCCTCGTCATCCCGAGCCGGCCGTTCGCCCAGGATGTCCCGCAGAGCCTGGTCCAGAAGCCGAGGCTCTGGGACGCGACATACCAGCAGCTGATCAAAGAGTCCGACCTCTATTGCTCCTTCTACATGTACGAGGAAGGCAAGCTCCTCCCCGACATCCAGATCATCGGCGCCGAGCGGCAGAACGAAAAGCACAATTACGAGGACGGCGACCTCGTCTACCTCAACAAGGGCGCGGCCGACGGGCTCGAGATGGGCCAGCTGTTCATCTCGGTCGGCCTGCGGGCCAAGGTCGACAAGATCGGCACCGTGATGGAGCGCCACGGCCGGGCCCGGATCGTCCGCCTGGAAGACAGGCTCGCCACAGCCAAGATCGAGAAGGGCTGCGGCATGATCCTCGTCGGCGATTTCCTTCTGCCGTTCGAGGAGGAGGCCGGGCAGATGGGCCAGGACCTCGGCTACGGCGAAATGGACCCGAACGCCAGCAAGCGGGGCCAGGTCATCTACATCGAGAACGACTTCCACATCTCGGCCTCGGGCCAGTGGGCCCTGATCGACCTGGGCCGGCAGCACTGCGTCCAGATCGGCGACCAGCTCAACGTCTTCCACCAGGCCGCCCCTGAGCTGCCCCGCGAGGCCGTCGCCAGCGCCATCATCATCGACGTCCGCGGCGCGACGGCGACGATCAAGATCCTCAGCGCCCGGGACTACGTCGAGATCGGCGACGAGATCCAGATCAACGCCGTCCGCTGATCCGCCGTTTTCGGGGAAACGTCCCTCAATCGCGTGTCCCTGTTTCCTTGCCGCCCATCCTTTTTCGACCGCGATAACCCGGGGCGGTGCTGTGACCGCTCTGAGGCCCTCACCGCGATTGACAGTCTCCGGGGATTCTGGTAGTTTAGGGCGTGCCGTTCTCGAGAAAGAACGAGCGGGCGGGCGTAGTTCAGTGGTAGAACGTCTGCTTGCCATGCAGAAGGTCGTGGGTTCAAGTCCCATCGCCCGCTCCAGTCATCCTCTCGACAACATGGTTGTTCCGGCGCGGTACCCAAGCGGCTAAGGGAGAGGTCTGCAAAACCTTTATTCGTCGGTTCGAGTCCGACCCGCGCCTCCATTCCTCCCCGGTTTTCAGCCCCGCGTTGACACCCCGTCCGGCGAGGGCTATCATGGGCCCGGCATAAAGGAGGCCCCATGGACATCGTTCAGAGAGTGACCTCGATCCTCCTCAAGCCCAAGGACGAGTGGGTCAAGATCAAGGCGGAGCCCGCGACCGTGAGGGGGCTCTTCATGTCCTACGCCCTGGTCCTGGCCGCCGTTCCGGCCGGCTTTCAGTTCCTCGGCAACATCCTGGTCGGGCGCCGCCTGCCGGTCGTCGGGCTCTACCGGTGGCCCCTCGGCCGGGCCCTAGGAAACGCCGTCGTCGCTTACGTTCTCAGCCTGGCCACGGTCTATCTCTTCGCCCTGGTCGTCAACGAGCTGGCCCCGAATTTCGGCTCGGTCAAGAACATGACCGGCGCGTTCAAGCTCGCCGTCTACAGCATGACGCCGGGCTGGGTGGCCGGCGTCCTTTCCGTCGTCCCCGGCCTCTGGCTCCTCGGCGTCCTGGCCGGCCTTTACGGGATCTACATCCTCTATCTGGGGTTCGACGCGCCGATGATGGAGACGCCTAAAGACAAGGTCGGGAGCTATCTCGGGGTCAGTATCCTCGTCGTCCTCGGGCTCTATGTCGTCGTCAACTGGTTCCTCAAGGTCATCTTCGCCGTGCGCTATGGTCACCTCTGATCGAGCCTGACTTATTCATAAAAACACCCCGTTTTTCTCATTCGCTCTTTTAATGGGGCGTTTTTTTGAATAATTCAGGCCAGCTCTTCGACGACCTTGAGGAAGGCTTCGTTGGGGGAAGGGGCGCCGGTGATGGGGCGCCCGATGACGAGATAATCCGCCCCTTTGGCCACGGCCTCGGCCGGGGTCATGATCCGTTTCTGGTCCTGGGCGGCGGCCCAGACGGGGCGGATCCCGGGCGTGACGATGGCCAGCTCCCGCCCGTACTCCTTGCGCAGGACCTCGATCTCCTGAGGCGAGCAGACGACCCCGTCCATGCCCGCTGCTTTGGCCAGGCCGGCGAGCCTGAGGACCTGGGACGCGACGTCGGGGCCCATGCCCACCTCCTCGAGGTCGGCGCCTTTGAGGCTGGTCAGGACGGTGACGCCGAGAAGCATGGGCTTGGGGCGGCCGGTCTCCTGGGCGATCTGGCGGGCGACCTCGGCCGCCTTGGCCATCATCTCCCGGCCTCCCGCCGTGTGGATGGTCATCATCTGGACGCCGTGCTTGAAGGCCGAGCGGACCGCGCCGGCCACCGTGTTGGGGATGTCGTGGAGCTTGAGGTCGAGAAAGATATCCTTGCGCAAGGCCTTGAGCTTCCGGAAGAGGGCCGGCCCCTCGGCCGTGAAGAGCTCGAGCCCAACCTTGAACGTCCGGGCGTCCTTGAGCCGGCTGACGAGGGCGATGCCTTCCTCCTTGGTCTGGACGTCGAGGGCGATGATGATGCGGTCGGCGTTGGTCATGGGGGTGTCCTTTCTTCCTCTCAAGCCGTCCGGAGCGTCCCGACGATGTCGCGGACGGCCGCGACGCCGTGGGCCTCGCACCAGCGCTCCATCTCGTCGACGATGCGCCCGGCGGCGTCGGGGTCGACGAAATTGGCCGTTCCGACCTCGATCGCGGCCGCCCCGGCGACCAGGAACTCCAGCGCGTCCGCGCCCGTCATGATCCCGCCCATGCCGATGACCGGCACCTTGAGCCGCGACGCGACCTGATAGACCATGCGCAGGGCGATGGGCTTGATGGCCGGGCCGCTCAGGCCGCCGAAGACGTTCCCGAGCTTGGGCCGGCGCGTCTCGAGGTCCAGGGCCAGGGCCAGGAACGTGTTGACCAGGGCCACGGCGTCCGACCCGGCCTCCTCGGCCGCCTGGGCGATCTCGACGATGCTGGTGACGTTCGGCGAGAGCTTGGTGATGACGGGGCGCCGGGCCGCGGCCTTGATCCTTTTCACGAGGTCGAAGGTCGCCCGGGGCGAAAGGGCCGGGCAGGCGCCTTCTTTCTTGACGTTGGGGCAGGAGATGTTGAGCTCGTAGGCGGCGATGCCTTCCTGCCGGTCGAGGAACTCCACGACGGCGGCGTACTCGTCGTCGTCCGCGCCGCAGACGTTGACGATGACCGCCGTGCGGAGGCGGCGCAGCTTGGGCAGGACCTTTTCGGCGAAGGCCTCGACGCCGACCCCCTGGAGGCCGATGGCGTTGATGAGCCCGCTCGGCGTCTCGACCAGGCGCGGCGGCGGGTTCCCCTCCCGGGCCTTGTAATAGAGGCCCTTGACGACGAACCCCCCGAGCTTCACCAGGTCGAGGTAAGGCTCGAACTCCAGGCCGTAGCCGAACGTGCCGCTGGCCGCGAGGACCGGGTTGCGGAGCTTGAGGAAGCCCAGGTCCGCCGTGAGGTCGACCGTCTTCGTCATCATGGCCACAGGACGCGCTCCCCGGGGAAGACCGGGCCTTCCTCGCAGATCTTGACCCACCCGTCGCCGTTCGCTCCCTTGATCCGGTGGACGCAGCCCCAGCAGGCCCCGACGCCGCAGCCCATGACGGATTCGAGGGAGAACTCGGCCGGGACAGCGTGTTTCGCGGCGACCGACGCGAGGGCCTTCATCATCGGGTCCGGCCCGCAGGCGTAGATGATGTCGGCCCGGTCCCGGACAAGCTCCCCTTCGGCCAGGGCGGTGACGAAGCCGGAGAACCCGAAGCTGCCGTCGTCGGTCGCGCAGCGGAGCTCGAAACCGGCCTT
>PDVJ01000736.1_pt1 | contig 11096 bp, 10 predicted proteins | sample 1369811 | NCBI WGS metagenome assembly PDVJ01 (sample SAMN07795376, study PRJNA414565) | Alkali sediment metagenome, whole genome shotgun sequencing project. | reverse complement strand
GATGATAAGCCGAATGCCAGTCGCCGGGCCTGGCCACGAAACCAACCATACCCCCCCGACGAACAATGACAGGTCGCCCGTATCCCCGGGTACGACACTGACTAAGGAGATTCCAGATGCGCGTAATGTCTATGTTGCGTTCAGGCCTCGTCGCTACAGCCGCCCTCGGCGCGCTGGCACTCGCCCCAGCCGTTTTTGCCGACAATCATGGCAAGAAGGCGGACATCGTCGACACCGCGGTCGCCGCCGGCGACTTCAAGACGCTCGCGACGGCCTTGCAGGCTGCGGGCCTGATCGAGACCTTGAAGGGCCCGGGACCTTTCACCGTCTTTGCCCCCACCGATGCAGCGTTCGCGAAGCTGCCCGCCGGCACGCTCGAGTCGCTGCTGAAGCCTGAGAACAAGGCGAAGCTGGCCGGGATCCTCACTTACCACGTCGTGGCGGGCAAGGTGATGGCCGCGGACGTCGTGAAACTCACGAGCGCGAAGACCGTGAACGGCCAGTCGGTCAAGATTGCGGTGGACGGCGGCAAGGTCAAGGTCGATGGCGCGAATGTCGTCAAGACCGACATTGCTGCGAGCAATGGCGTCATCCACGTGATCGATGCCGTGCTGCTGCCGAAGTAGCATCCTGCGGGGCGCAGCCGTCCTCATTGCGAGGGGGGCTGCGTCCTGCCGCGCATTTGGCGCATAGCGCGTCGTACAATAGCCTCCCTTCGGTGCACCTTGAGACGATCGTCATGAGGCTGGAGCGCCGCGCGCCGTGAGATCTGCACGACCGCTGTTCAAGGCATTCATCGTCGTCGGCAATGTGCTCACCGTGATCGGCTGCGCCGGCCTGCTGCTCGCCACGACTGGGCTCTTGCCAGCCGAGGCCTTTGCGGTCGGCCTGTCATCGGGTATCCGTGTGATCGGTTCGCTGGCAATAGCCGGGTGTCTTCTGAGCGCCATCGGCTACGGGATCGAAGAGTACCTCGAGAAGTAATTCAGCTGGAGGAGTGCCATGTTCAGGAAATCCGACTACTTCATTCTCCTGGCCGTGATGATTTCATTTTTCATCTCTGCCTACCTGTGGTTCGTTGCACAGGACCGCGAGCAGGCGATCTTCACCGCAATCTGGATTCCAGCCATCTTTGGCTTCGGAATCTATTTCAAGCTGGCCGCGCTGCTGGCGAGGAAGCAGTGATGACTCCCGATCTTGCGTTCTGGGGCTTTATCGTCTTTGTGCTGCTGGTCATCGGGCTGGTGCTGACCGTCCGAGAGTTCCGCACGCTCAAGTGACGACGCTGCCAGGCTGACTTCATGCGCCCAGCGTGTCTGGGCGCTGCTCCGCGGATGGAAGGCTAGACCTTCTTGTGCGTGCCGTCGCATAGCGGCTGGCGTGCAGTGTACTTGCAGGCGCAGAACCATACTTCTCTCGATTCCGAGGCCTCGTATTTCACCGGGGTGAACTCCGAACCCTTGTGTGAACCGTCGCAGAACGGTTGCTTCGCACTCTTCCCGCAGGCACACCACCAGTAAGTCTTTCCGGCTTCGACATCGACGGCGACCGGTGCTCTTGCGGCGATGATGGGTTCGCTCATGGCTCAGGCTCCTTTGACATCGTTTCTCCAGCTCGCGATGCTAACAGCAGGACCGCAAGCGGATGAGGGGAAGACGGTCGCGTCACGACGGTCTCGGGTGCTACGACCGTCAAGCAGCTCTCCGGTGCAGCACCCCCTGCGCCGGGCCACCGCAGATCCGCAGGACCCCGGCCCGATCCCATTCCTGACGATCCTGCGGAACCGCCCGCATGTGATCCGGCCGCCGCGGCCGCGTGCCGCTACAATAGGCGCCGGGGGACGGGCTGGAGATTCGGGTGACCAAACGCCGGGCTTTCCTGGCGGCCCTCCTCATGGCGGGCTGCTCCACGTCAAACGTCGCGCCGCCGGGCGGCGGCGCAGGGGCCCGGGTCACCGGGACGGTCGCTTACCGCGAGCGCATCGCGCTGCCGCCCGATGCGGTGATCAAGCTGCAGCTCGTCGACGTCTCGCGCGCCGACGCACCAGCGGTCGTGATCGGCGAACAGGTCTTCGAGGCCGGAGGCAGGCAGGTCCCGTTCGCGTTCGAGATCCCGTACGACCCGTCGAAGATCGACGAACGCATGAGCTACGCGGTGCAGGCACGCATCGAGGAAGGCGGCCGGCTGCGCTTCATCAGCGACCGGCGCTACCCGGTGATTACGCGCGATGCTCCGACGAAGGTTGACCTGATGCTCCGATCCGTCGGCAGGGACACGAGGTGAGCCGGTCGAGCCACGGCCCGCAACGCGGCGCCCGCGCCTTTACCCGCCCGTGGCAGGGTGTTCCAATGCGGCACCAGCCAGCAAAGGACGCACCTCATGATCGGCTATGTCATTCTGGGTACCAACGATGTCTCGCGCGCACGCGCGTTCTATGATGCGCTGCTGGCCGAGATGGGTGTCACGCGGCTGATGGAGTTCGGGGCGCGTGGATCCGGCTGGGCTGCCGCCATGGACAAGCCGATGCTGTGCATCATGACGCCGTACGATGGCAAGCCGGCCACCGTTGGCAATGGAGTGATGGCGGGCATTGCTGTCGAGTCACGTGCAACCGTCGATCGAATGCACAAGAAGGCACTCGAACTGGGCGGCACCGACGAAGGCGCTCCGGGCCTGCGTCCGGAGGGCGGCGAAGGTTTCTACGCGGCCTACTTCCGGGATCTCGACGGCAACAAGCTGGACGTGTTTTGCTACGGATGAGCCGCTGCCCGCCGACTGACGAGACCTAGCATGGCCTCCAGCCTTCTTGCGCTGCTGGACGACATCGCCAGCATCCTGGACGACGTCTCCGTACTCACGAAGGTCGCCACCGGCAAGACCGCCGGGGTGCTGGGCGATGACCTGGCGCTCAATGCGCAACAGGTCACGGGCGTCGCCGCCGATCGCGAGTTGCCGGTCGTATGGGCGGTGGCGAAGGGCTCGCTGAAGAACAAGGCGATCCTCGTACCGGCGGCGCTGCTGCTCAGCGCGCTCGCTCCGTGGGCGATCACGCCGCTGATGATCGTCGGCGGTCTTTTCCTGTGCTTCGAAGGCGCCGAGAAGGTCGTTCACAAGCTGCTGCTCTCCAAGGAGGAGGAGGAGGCGCATCGCGAGGAACTCGCCAGGGCTGTCCTCGATCCGACGGTCGACCTGGTGGCGCTCGAGAAGGACAAGATCAAGGGAGCGATACGCACGGATTTCATCCTGTCGGCCGAGATCATCGTGATCACGCTCGGTACGGTGGCGGCCGCGACGCTCGTCACGCGCGTGGCCGTGCTGGTCAGCATCGCGATACTGATGACGATCGGCGTTTACGGGCTGGTTGCAGGCATCGTGAAACTCGACGACGGCGCGTTCGTGCTGGCGCGCTCTCGTTCCCGGGCGGCCCGAGGTCTCGGTCGCTGGATCCTCGCCGCCACGCCCTGGCTCATGAAGGGCCTGTCGGTTGCCGGCACCGCCGCGATGTTCCTCGTGGGCGGCGGCATTCTCACGCACGGGGTGCCGGCGCTGCATCACTTTACGGACGGGGCGCTGCAGGCCCTCGACGGCTTCGCCCGAACGGTCGGATCACTGCTGTTGAACGGACTGGCTGGATTCGCGGCCGGCCTCGTGGTGGTCGCGGCGCTGACGCTGGTAAAGCACATTCACCGCGGCAGGTAGTCGCGAAACGCCTCCATCTCTTTCCACGCAGGCGTCGGCGGCTCGCGCCCGGCGGCTGGCGTGTAGACAGAAATCTCCTCGAGCGCCATCCGGTGTATGTATCGAGGGCAATTCGGGAAAATGTGCGCTGCGCGTACCCGGACCACCAGCTGTGCGCCTTCGAAGCTGTCGAGTCGGCTGCGCGAAGTCCATGAACAGCATCCCGACATGCGGGTTCGCGAGCAGGTTGCCCAGGCTCTTGAACATGCCGTTGCCGTCGTAGCTCGGGAACACCAGCGTGTCGTCCTCGATTACGCGTACGAAACCTGGTCGACCGCCCTTGTAGGAACAGTCGGGCCATCCGCCCGCGCCCGCGGTCGCGAGAAAGAACATCGAGCGGCTCTCGATGAATTCGCGGTCGTCGGCCGTGAAACGCTCCCGGTGGAGAACCTCGACCAGGCGGTCCGCGATCCTTCGCGAGTCGAAGCGGTCCTGCAGCGATCGATTGTCGTCGTGGTACATGACCTGCTCCTGTCTCGCGGGCCTGCACGGGGGCCTCTGACGGAGTCTATGCGTCTGCGCAGGCCCTTTGCGAAAGGCCCAGCCGCGCGAATGCAGCCGGCGCCTTACATCGCTAGACATCACCTTTTCTTTAAAGACCAACATAATATCTGAATCTCTGCAATATAACTATATATTTCTGCTACATACAAAATCATGCGTACGCCCACGCCAGTCCAGCTGCGGGCTGTCGGCGTCTGCGGCACGGATGCGGACCGATGCTGGCGGCCCAGTAACAGGCGCCGCCCGACTCCGTGAGGCCCTTCACATCCGCCCGTAGACCCGCCCGGTAGATTCCGCTCATTGCGCCGAGTGCGCATATGGGAATCGAATGCCGTCCCGGTCGCCAAAGAAGCGCCCTCGTCTCAGCAGCCGCGCCTGTGCCGGCTGGCTGTCCATGGTCGCGCTGGTTGCGGCTCCGGCGCCGGTCTGGTCCCAGGTGCCGTCGGCGTTCCGTCCGAACGCCGGCACCATCCTCAACATTTACGCGCCACCCACCTTTGGACCGGTCCTCCCGGACACTGTGTTGCCGAGGCCGGACGACACGACGCGAGCCGCCGACGCGCCCGACGCGCCCGACGCGCCCGAAACCATGGTCAGGGTATCCGGCTTCGAACTGGAAGGCGTCAGCCTGCTGCCAACTGCCGACATCGATGCCGAGCTCGCCGGGCTGGTCGGCCAGCAGGCGTCGCTGGAAGACCTTCGCATGGCCGCGGTGCGAGTGACCGCCCTGTATCGCGAGCGTGGCTTCTTTCTGGCGCGCGCCTACTTGCCGGCACAGGAGATCGACGGCGGTATCGTCCGAATCGCCGTGCTGGAGGGGCGCTACGACAGCATCGAGGCCAGCGGTTCAGCACGCCTCGACACCGAGCGACTGGAGAATATCCTTGCCGCCCAGGGTATCGTCGCCGGCGAACCGATCGAGCAGGACGCACTCGAGCGCAGCCTGATCCTGCTCGAGCAACAGGCGGGCGCGCCGGCCAGGGCGGTACTGCAGCCGGGCACCACCCTCGGCTCCACCAGCCTGCAGGTGACTGCACCGTCCGGCCCGCTGTTCAGCAGCTCGCTGGGCGTCGACAACTTCGCCAACCGGTACACCGGACAGAGCCGGACGACCGCTTCGCTGCAACTCAACAGCCCGCGCGGTATCGGCGATCTCGGCAATGTGTGGTTTGCCTACTCGACCGGCGCCAGCGCGCTGTTCGCGTCATACCAGGCGCCAGTCGGCTACGAGGGCCTGACGCTGGGAGCCAGCTATTCGCGCTACAGCTACGAGCTCTGCTGCGAGTTCGCTGCGCTCGATCGAGCCGGAGATGCGACGGTGGGCGGCGTCCAAGCGCGATACCCGCTGCTGTTGAACCAGCGCGCGCTTCTCTACGCAAGCCTTGGTTTCAACCGCAAGCGCCTCACCGACACCTGGGCGGAGGGAGTCCTCGACGACAAGGAAATCAGGGCCGCGGTCTTCTCGCTGGACGGCATCGCCGCGGCGCTTGGCGCGCAACTTCGCTACCGGGCGGTGATCACGACCGGCGACCTCAAGATCCTCGGGCCATCCGATCTCGTGAGCCTCGACGCTGCGACGATCGACTCGGCCGGCGGATACAGCAAGCTGTCGGGCGAACTCGAAATCCTGCATCCTGTGACCAGCCGGAGCTTCCTGAACCTCCGGCTCTCCGGACAGGTCCCCAACAACAATCTCGATTCCTCCGAGAAGTTCCTGCTCGGTGGCTATAACGGCATACGCGCCTACCCCGAGGGCGAGGCTGCCGGCGACCAGGCGTGGCTGGCCCGACTCGACTGGGTGCTGCCGCTGTCGACTGCGGCCATGCCTGGCCGTGCGGCCGTGCGCGGCTTCGTCGACAACGGCGCAGTCTGGCTCGTCCACAGCAAACGCGGCGGCCTCGCCGACCCTGGCATCCGCAATCACTACTCGCTCGCCGGCGCTGGAGTCGGTTTCAACTGGAGTCTGCCGCGCGGCCTCTCGCTGAGCGCCTATGTCGCGACGCAGATCGGTGAAAACCCCGGCCGCTCGCTGGCTGGCAACGATGCCGACGGCGAGAACAAGAGCACGCGCGGCTGGGTCGGCGCGGAGTGGGTGTTCTGACCATGAACAAGGCGTACCGTCTCATCTGGAACAACCGTCTCAACGCCTGGGTCGTCGCCTCGGAACTGGCCCGCGCCTTCGGCAAGCGAAGTTCCGGCCGCGTCCGTATCGGCCTCGTGGCCGCGCTGGTCGCAGCCGCAGGCGCTCCGGTGTGCGCCGCCGACCTCGCGCCCGGCGCCCTGCCGAGCGGCGGCACCGTCGCGGCAGGCCAGGCCGCGATTACGACCAGCGGCACTCGCATGGACGTCACGCAGTCCAGCCAGCGCGCCATCATCAACTGGCTGGGCTTCGACATCGGCAGCGACGCACAAGTCAACTTCATGCAGCCCGGCGTCTCAGCCGTGACGCTGAACCGCGTCGGCGGCCCGACCGTCTCGCGCATCGAGGGGCAGCTGACGGCGAACGGCCAGGTCTTCCTGGTCAACCCGAACGGCGTGCTGTTCGGAAGCGGCGCGCGTGTCAACGCTGCGGCGCTGGCGGCCTCGACGCTGAACATTGGCGATGCAGATTTCCTGGCCGGCCGATATGTGTTCAACGGAACCGGCGGTGCCATCGAGAACCGCGGCTCGATCGCCGCTGAGCCAGGCGGCTACGTCGCCTTCATTTCGCCGACGGTCACCAACGCCGGCACGATCAGCGCGCCGCAGGGCACGGTCGCCATGGGCGCCGGCGAGCGCGTCACGCTCAACTTCGCCGGCGACCGTCTGGTGGCCATGAGTGTCAGCGCCGAGACACTCGACACGCTGATCGACAACCGCCAGGCCGTTCGCGCCGAGGGCGGCGCAATACTTCTGACCGCGGCCGGCGCGGAGGCCGTCACGCGCAGCGTCATCAACCAGACCGGAGTCCTGGAAGCGTCGAGCCTGGCGACTGAAGGCGGGCGGATCGTGCTCAGGGCCGGCGATGACATCAACCTCGGTTCCGCATCGACGGTCGCCGCGGATGGCAGCCGCGGCGGCGAAATCAGCCTGCAGGCGCGCACCGGCACCGTGCTGGCCGATGGTCGCATCTCGGCGCGCGGCGCAGTCGCATCGGGCGGCAAGATCGAGCTGCTCGGCGGCCAGGTCGGCCTCGTCAATGCATCGCGCGTCGACGCGTCCGGCGAGTCCAGCGGCGGTACCGTGCTCGTCGGCGGCGACTACCAGGGCAACAATGTCGCGGTGCAGAACGCGAGGCGCACCTATGTCGGTGCCGACGCGGCCATCGTGGCGGATGCGGGCCAGCTCGGCGACGGCGGCAAGATAATTGTATGGTCCGACGACGCCACGCAGATGTACGGCGAGATCAGTGCACGCGGCGGCTCGAACGGCGGCAATGGTGGTTTCGTCGAGACATCCGGTAAACGCTGGCTCGACTTCCAGGGGCAGGTGGACCTGCGTGCGGCAAACGGCAGCGCCGGCACTCTCTTGCTCGACCCGACCGACATCACGATCAGCGGCGCGGCCAACACCCCGACGTCGGCTTTCGGCAGCGGGGCCTTCACGAACCCGGCCACAACGCCGTCGAACCTCAACGTCGCGACGCTGACGGCGCAGCTTGCCCTCGGCAATGTCACGGTTTCCACCGCATCGGGTCTTGCCGGCCCGGGCGACATCACGGTCAACAATGCGATCAGCTACGCGTCCGCCAACAGCCTGACGCTCAGCGCCAACCGTTCGATCGCCGTAGTCGCCGGAAGCGGCGGCATCAGCAACAGCGGTGGTGGGGCCATCACGCTGAGCGGCGGGGGCGCCGGCTCGATCGTGCTGAACGAGGGCATCTCGAGCGGCGGCGGCGCGATTTCGCTTGCGAGCGGCACCGGTGGTGTAACGCTCGCGGCGGCGAAGTCCATCGATGCCGGCGCAGGCACGATCGCGATCAATGCGGGCGGCGGTGCGGCCAACCTCACGACTGGCAGCCTGCGGACCAGCAACGCGACCGCCTCCGCGGCCGGCATAACCAACGCGACAACGCTGACCCTCGGCAACATCGCGCTTGCGGGTGGCGGCATCCTGTCGGTCAGCCACAGCGGAGCCGGCTCGCAGTCCGCAGGGACCACGATCAGCGGCACGGGCGGACTGACCAAGGGCGGGGCGGGAACGCTCACCTTGTCGCAGGCCAACGCCTATACAAGTACCACGACGGTCAACGCCGGCACGCTGGCCGTGTCCGGTGGGAACGCCATCGTCGATACGGGCGCCGTGGTGCTCGCCAACGCGGCGGGAGCAACACTCAACCTGACGGCCAGCGAGACGATCGGCAGCCTCTCCGGCGGCGGCGTGGCGGGCGGCAACGTCACGAAAAGCACCGCGGGCGCGGCCACACTGACCACCGGCCGCAATGGCGGATCGACCACCTTCGCGGGCGTCATCCAGAACGGCAGCGGCACGGTCGGCCTGGTCAAAGAAGGTGCGGGCACTTTCACGTTGACCAACACCAACACCTACACCGGCCCGACTGCCGTGAGCGGTGGCACGCTGGCGCTGGTCGGTGCGACGGGCTCGACCACCGGCGGCGGTGTCACGGTCAACTCCGGCGCGCGTCTGCTGCTCGACAACAGCGCGGCGAACAACAACGATCGCATCGCCGGTACGCTCACCTTGAATGGCGGCGAGTTCGCGGTGGTCGGTAACGCAACCACCGACACCGCCGAGTCGCTGGGTGCACTGAATCTGGCGAGCGGCTACTCGACCGTCACGCTCACACCGGATGCAGCCCGCAATACGCAGGTGACGTTCGCATCGCTGGCCCGGTCTGCCGGCGCATCCGGGCTCTTCCGCGGAACCAACCTCGGAGCGAATTCCGTTGCCTCCCAGACGGCAGGCAGTTCGAACATCGTGTTCACGACCGCCCCGACGGTGACGGGCGGTGGTGGCAACAGCGGGACGGCAACCGTCAGCATCGTTGCGGGCGCCATCGGCGCCGGCGGCTCATCCGGCAGCGGCAGTGCCGGCACCGATTTCGTCACCTACAACCCGCCGACCGGTTCGGCGAATGGCCTGCGGCCGCTGCTCGCCAGCGAGTACGCCGCCGCACCGGCCACGAACGTGAACCTCAAGCTGACCGCAAGCCGTGCGGCCGACGACACGGTTTCGATCAACTCGCTGTTGCTGTCCGGCGGCGTCACTTACGATCACGATGCCACTGGCGCCGCGAACACGCTGACGATCGCGAGCGGCAACGTGCTGTCCATGGGCGGCACGAACACCCTCCAGCCGACGCAGGCGACGGGTACCGTCGCATTCGGCGCTACGGACGCCAAGCTGTTCACCGTCAGCGACCTGGTACTGGGGTCTACCGCCCAGGTCACCGGCACCGGAATTCTCGGCAAGTCCGGCTCCGGTGTACTGCTGGAGAACCGCAGCGTCGCGCGCACCGGCGGCATCGTAGTCAACTCGGGCACTCTACGCTCCGGTGTAGGCAACTCCTTCGCGTCGCAGGCGATGACCGTGCGCGCGGCCGGCGCGCTCGATCTGAACGGCTTCAATCACACCGTCTCGTCGCTGACCCTGGAAAGCGGTGCGACCTCCGGCGCAACCGTGAATACCGGCGCCGGCACGCTGACCCTCGGGGGCAACGTGACGCTGAACGTCAACGGCACCGGCGCCACGGGAGCGATAGTCAGCGGCAACCTGGCCTCGACCGCCACTCGAACCTACACCGTCAACAACGGTACGGCTGCGGACGACCTCACCGTTGCGGCCGTGATCGCCGGCGCCGGTGGCGTCACCAAGGCCGGTGCCGGCACGCTGGCGCTCTACGGCGCCAACTCCTACACCGGGGCCACGCGGATCAACAACAACGGCGGCACGCTGAGCGCGAACACGCTGGCGAACGGCGGCTTCGCGAGCAGCATCGGCGCCTCGACCAACGCGGCGGCGAACCTGGTGCTCGGTGCGAACGCCACGTTGCAGTATGTCGGTGGGACCACATCGACCAACCGCAACTACACGCTCACGGCGGGGCAGACGAGCACGGTAAGCGTCACCAATGCGGCCGCCAACCTGACGATCGGTGGCGCGAGCACGGCGTCTACGGGTGCGCTGACCAAGCTAGGTGCCGGGACGATCACGCTGTCCGGCGCCAACCTCCACACGGGCCTGACGACGGTCGCTGGCGGCACGCTGGCCGCGGGTTCGAGCAACGCACTCGCAACGGGCGGGCTGACGGTCACCGGCGGGGCGACATTCGACATCGGCGCGTTCTCTGACTCGGTCGGGACCGTGACGCTGGCGAACGGCACGATCACTGGCACGAGCGGCGTTCTGACTGGCACTGGCGCGACGGCCTACGCGGTACAGGACGGAACGATCAACGCGATCCTCGGTGGCACCGGAGGCCTGACCAAGACGACGGCAGGCACCGTGACTCTGACGCGGGCAAACACCTACACCGGCGTCACGACGGTCAGCGCCGGCACTCTCGGCGTCTCGTCGCTCGCGAACGGCGGTGTGGCCAGCAACATCGGCGCATCGACCAACGCGGCCGGCAACCTGGTTCTCGGCGGCGGCACGCTGCAGTACGCGGGCGCCAGCGCCGCGACCGATCGCAACTACACGCTGACGGCCGGGACGACGAGCTCGATCGACGTCTCGAATGCCGCGAGCAACCTGGCGATCAGCGGCGCGAGTGCCGCCACCACGGGCGCTCTCGTGAAATTCGGCGACGGTGCGCTGACGCTCACGGGCGCGAATGCCAGTACCGGCACGACGACGATCCGTACCGGAACCCTGCAGGTCGGTGACGGCGGCACGACAGGCACGCTCGGCACCGG
>PDVJ01000735.1_pt1 | contig 11104 bp, 10 predicted proteins | sample 1369811 | NCBI WGS metagenome assembly PDVJ01 (sample SAMN07795376, study PRJNA414565) | Alkali sediment metagenome, whole genome shotgun sequencing project. | reverse complement strand
TCGCTGCCGAGACTGCCCGCTTTAGTGTGGCTTACACTCGAGTTGGGTTGACACCGGATGGGAGTATGTCTTACTTTCTTCCTCGGTTCGTCGGCCTGAAACGGGCTCTTGAATTGACGCTTACCAACCGGATCCTCTCAGCCCAGGAGGCACTGGACTGGGGTCTCATCACACGCGTGGTACCAGAGGGAGAGTTACTCTCCCAGGCGATTGCCTGTGCCGCTCAGCTAGCAGAGGGAGCACCAAAGGCCCTTGGAGCAGCAAAACGGCTGATGCACGCGGGTTGGAGCGAGACCCTGGAAACCCAGATGGAAAATGAAAGCCAAACGATCGCAAATATGGCCCGTACTTCAGATACCCATGAAGCGATCAAGGCCTTCATCGAAAAAAGACCACCGAAGTTTACTGGAAAGTGAAGTTTCTTGGGTTCATTGGGTTATTGAGTTCATTGAGTTATTTTCCAACTCAAGGAACCCGAGAAACCCAACGAACTCAATAAACAAAAATCTCTAAGGAGAGGTTCTAAGATGCAACGCGAAGTGATCAAAGCGAACATCGTCGTCTTTATTTCCAGCTTTTGCATACTGGTCATTGAAATCGTGGCAGGAAGGATCATGGCCCCTTATGTCGGGGTCTCTCTCTATACCTGGACGAGCATCATCGGCGTGGTCCTGGCAGGCATCAGTATTGGGGCCTATCTGGGCGGTCTCATTGCAGACCGATATCCCCGCCCCTCTACCCTCGGTTGGCTTCTCTTTATTTCTGGATTGGGGGCCTTTTCCATTTCGCCCCTGACCAATCTCGTCGGAGGAGCCTATTTTCAGACCAGTTTGATGGTTCGGATTCTTCTCATCACGACCATCATCTTTTTCGTCCCCTCCTGCATCCTTGGAATGATCTCTCCTGTGGTGGTGAAACTGGCGCTTAAGAATCTGGAGAAAACCGGCAATGTGGTTGGAAAGATCTATGCCTTCTCCACTCTGGGCTCCATCCTTGGGACCTTCGCCACCGGTTTTTTCCTTATCTCCTGGATGGGAACACGGAATATCCTTCTGACGATGGGTGCCATTTTGATCATCTGTGCTCCCTTTTTCGGAAACTTTCTTGTCAGAAAAAGAACGCTTCAAACTTCCTTTCGAGAAAAAGGGCCCTCATCCGCTTCGTGCTCATTCTTCTCTTTTTCTTTGTTCTTTTCCTCCCCCTGGCGGTCTGGGTTGGAAATGCTGCGATTGATTCCGAAGAAAGAGTCATCCCCTCTTCCCCCCTCGAGGCAATGAAGACCTTATATGGATTGGCTTTCGCTTTTCCTAAGGATGAAGATACCTACTTTTACAAAGAGAGTGATTACTACACCATTAAGTTAAAGAAGGATCACACGCGAAGTGAAGGGGGTCCTTTAGAATCCCTTGTCCTCGATCATCTGATCCATTCTTACACCGACCTCAATGACCCCTTCCATCTCGAATATGAATATATCCGGATTTATGAGGAGGTCGTCCGGTGGCAGTCAGAAAAGCGAAACCCATTTAAAGCCCTCTTCATTGGCGGAGGAGGATATACCTTTCCCCGTTTTGTCGAAGCAAAATACCCCAAGGCAGAGATTGATGTGGTTGAGATCGATCCAGAGGTAACAAAGGTCGTCCACCAATACCTGGGGATCCCGAAGGATTCAAGAATCCATTCCTTCAACGAAGATGGCCGATGGTTTGTGATGAATAATAAAGAGAAGGGCAAGTACGACTTCATCTTCGGAGATGCCTTTAACGACCTTTCCATCCCCTACCATCTCACGACAAAAGAGTTTGCCATGCATTTGAAGGCCCTCCTCAAACCGGATGGATTGCTTCTGGCCAATGTGATCGATAGTTTTAAGGTCGGTCAATTCATGCCCTCCTATATCCGGACATTGGAGGAAGTCTTTGGAAAAGGAAATGTCTATCTGATCACTCTTACTTCGGATTTTGATCACATGGGAATCAGTACGTATGTCGTCGTGGCAAGCCCGAAGAGGTTAGACGTGGATGGTTTTGTCAGGACGATTGAAAGAAAAGAAGGAAAAGAGATGACCTCCCATGTCATGTCCCAGGATAGGCTGCAACAATACCTCCAAGAACGTCACTCTATCATCCTTTCCGATGATTATGTGCCTGTCGATAATTTAATCGCCCCTATCTTTGAAGAACGATTTGGTTATCGAAGATAAGAAGATAAGTTAGATTTTCTGTTTGACACAGCCCTCTTTTTTTAATAATTGACAGAGCATCTAGCTATTCTATCGTTTAGGAGTTCGAACCCATGTCACAGCAAAAGGCTTCCCATCGAGAAAGGCTTTCTGGTGTCTTTGCCCCTATTACGACCCCGTTCAATGAAGAAGGTAAACTCCTCCTCGACCCATTGGCCTCCAACATCCGCAAGCTCAACGAGAGCAAGCTTCGAGGCTATTTTGTTCTTGGGACGAATGGGGAGTTTGAGAGCCTTGCAGAAGCAGAACGAAGGAAGGTATTGGAAACGGTCATTGAAGTCTCTGCAAAAGATAAAGTGATTATGGCCGGGACAGGTCGTGAATCGACGGAACAGTCCATCACGGATACAAAAGAAGCAGGACGAATGGGAATTCACTTTGCGAGCTTAATCGCTCCTTCCTTTTTTGCAAAAAAGATGACAGATCAAGTTCTTTCAAGGCATTTTCGCTTGATTGCAGATGTCTCTCCTGTTCCGGTGCTCCTCTATAATAATCCGGAAGTCGCGGTCGTGACTTTCAGCACCGGATTGATTGGGGAAGTCTCAAAACACCCGAATATCGTAGGCATGAAAGATAGCTCTAAAGGCAATTTTGCTTCCTATGTCCTGGCGGCAGGTCCCGATTTCAACATTCTAGCCGGATCGGCAAATTTTTTCTTTGAAGCCCTGGTGATGGGGGGTGTGGGAGGAGTCCTTTCCATTGCGAATTTCGCTCCAGATCTCTGTTGCAGGATCTATGACTTATGGAAGGCCGGGAAACTGGAAGAGGCCAGGAAAGAGCAGTTCAGACTGATGACGTTAAACCAGAAGGTCTCAGGTAAATTTGGCGTTGCCGGCGTGAAGGCTGCCATGGACATTGTAGGATTTTATGGAGGTCCACCCCGGTCTCCCCTTCTACCTTTGACACCGGATGAGAGACGAAAATTGCATGAGGATCTATTGGCTTCAGGTCTCTTGGCTGGGTGAGTCCCCAGGCAAGCCAACTCCATTGATCATGATCTAAATGTTTCGAAAGGATTTCCAACTCTTTAGCCTTTCCTCTATTGCGTTTAATATTGACAAAAGAAAGACCGTTTAATAAGATGAGCCGACATTCAACTTTTCCCTCCTTCCTCAATGGAAAAAAGAGATTCTTTCAAACTAAGAGTTGAAGATATTTGGTTGAATTTTGGAGGAGTCGCTGCCCTCTCCGCGGTCAGTTTTGATGTCAGAGAGGGAGAGATGCTAGCCATTATCGGACCCAACGGGGCTGGAAAAACGAGCATCCTCAATTGCATCAATGGATTTTATCGTCCCCAAAAAGGGGGGATGACCTTCGAAGACCAGAACATTTACCATCTTCCGCCCCACCGAATTGCCCGGCTGGGCATTGGGCGAACCTTCCAGAATATTGAACTCTTCACAGGACTCTCCGTCTTGGACAATCTGATGGCAGCCAGACACCTTCATTTGAAACGAGGTGCTTTGGCTGGCGCAATATACTTTGGTCCTGCTCGCAGGGAAGAGATCCGGCACCGTGAAGTCGTCGAGGATATCATCGACCTTTTGGAAATGGAACCGTACCGAAAGAAGGTGGTGGGCCTCCTCCCTTACGGCGTGCGAAAGCGGGTGGAACTGGGACGGGCGCTTGCCCTGGAGCCGAAACTTCTCCTGCTCGATGAACCCATGGCTGGGATGAATCTCGAGGAAAAAGAGGATATGGCCCGGTTCATCATCGATATCCATGAGCTCAAGAAGATCCCTATTGTTTTGGTTGAACATGATATGGACGTGGTGATGGATATTGCAGAGCGACTGGTCGTCCTCGATTTTGGAAAGAAGATTGCCGAAGGAAATCCCGAAGAAATCAGGCAAAACCCATTAGTGATCCGGGCGTACCTGGGAGAGGAAGAAGGAGAATAGAGATCATTGCAAATTGCAAATTGTAAATTGCAAAATGCAAATTGAGAATTTAGCAATTAAATTCTTCACTTTACAATTTTCATTTTTCATTTTGCACCGGGCCTTGTATGTTTGAAGATACCCTGCCAAAGCTTCTGAAAAAGAATGCTGAAAAGTATGGGGACCAAAAGATCGCCATGAGGGTCAAAGACCGGGGCATCTGGCAACATTTTACCTGGAAAGATTATTACGAGAAGGTGAAATATTTTTCTTTAGGCCTCGTCTCCCTTGGCATGGGAAAGGGCGATAAAGTTTCGATCCTTGGGGAGAATAAACCCGAGATCTTCTGGGCTGAATTGGGGGCGCAGGCGGCTGGCGGCACAGCCGTCGACATTTATACGGACTGCACGCCCCCTGAAGTGAAATTCTTTGTGAGGGACTCGGATTCCAAATTTGTCGTGGCCCATGACCAGGAGCAGGTGGACAAACTCCTTCAGATCAAGGGAGATCTTCCCTTAGTTAAAAGAGTGATCTACTGGGACCCAAAAGGGTTATGGAATTATGATGATCCGGCCCTGATTAGCTTTTCAGAGGTCGTCCGGCTCGGTCAATCCTATGAAAGGGATCACCCCGGTCTTTTTGAGGAGAATATTGAGAAGGGAACGGGGGATGAAGTTGCGCTCCTATCCTATACCTCCGGAACGACAGGCTTGCCCAAGGGAGCCATGATTCTAGAGAGGGGGCTTGTGGCCATTGCCCAGGCCTGGCGTGATGTGGATCATTGGTCTGATCAGGATCGATATGTCTCTTTTCTCCATCCCGCATGGATCACCGAGCAGGCTGTTGGCGTTGCCGGCCAACTGGTCTCAGGGATGGAGGTCAATTTCCCTGAAGAACCGGAGACCGTCCAGGAGAATATCCGAGAGATTGGCCCGACCATTCTCTTCTTCGCTCCCCGATTATGGGAGAACATCAATCGAATGGTTCAGGCGAAGATCACCGATACCTCAGCCTTGAGAAGATGGGTCTATCATCTCTTCTTGCCCATCGGTTATAAAACGGCTGAATATCGTTTGGCTAAGAAAAGTTCGGGACTCTTGTGGAAATTTCTTCGTCAATTTGCCCATTGGGTCCTTTTTCGGGCCCTCAGGGATCGGGTGGGTCTTTCCCAGATTCGATGTGCCTATACCGCAGGAAGTGCGGTCAGCCCTGATATCCTCAACTATTTTCAGGCGATCGGTGTGAACATCAAGCAGCTCTTTGGTGGATCTGAACAGGGATTGGTGACGATCCATCGGGATGGCGAGATCAAATATGAAACGTGTGGCCCCCCCATGCCAGGAGTGGAGGTCCGTCTCTCTCCTGAGGGTGAAATATTAGTGAAGGGCGAGAACATCTTTTCAGGATACTACAAAAATCCTGAAGCTACTCAGGAGAAAATTCGCGATGGCTGGTATTATACTGGCGATTTTGGCTATATTGACGATGACCGCCATCTCGTCGTCATCGATCGCATGGAGGATCTGAAAGAATTAAAGGGGGGTCGAAAATTTTCGCCCCAATTTGCTGAGATTCGGTTGAGGTTCTGTCCTTATATCAAGGATGCCCTGGTGATCGGAGGCGAGGATAAAGATTATGTCACGGCCATCATCAACATCGATCTAGAGAATGCCGGTCGGTGGGCGGAAGGCAACCGTATCCCCTACACAACCTTCACCGACCTGTCTCAGAAATCAGAAGTGATTGAATTGGTCAAAAAGGATGTCCAAAGGATCAACAGGTTTCTTCCGGAGTGGTCCAGGATCAGGAGATTCGTGAACCTTCATAAGGAATTTGATGCGGACGAAGCAGAACTGACACGAACCAGAAAATTGAGGAGAACATTCGTTGAGAGCCGTTACAGCGATTTAATCACAGCGCTTTATGCAAAAGATCGGGAGTATAATGTGGAAGCCTCCATCACTTACCGGGATGGAAGAAAGGGAGTGATCAAGACAGCGATCCAGATCAATCAGGTGGAGGAGGAGATCCGGTGAAGGAATTCCTTCAACTCGCCATTCCAGGATTGATGATTGGTGGCCTCTATGCCTTGGTGGCAGCAGGGATTGTACTGGTCTATAAATCGACCCGTGTCGTCAGCTTGGCCCATGGCCAACTGTTGGCTTTCGGAGGTCTCTTCTTCTGGGTCGGCCTGGTAGGTCTACATCTTCCCCTTCCCATTAGCATACTGATGGCCCTGGTTTGTTCTACCATCATGGGGTGGCTCGTGGAGCGGATTACCCTTCGGCCTTTGATCGGTCAGCCATTGATCTCCGCCTTTTTGATGACCTTTGCCATCTTTATGGCTTTAGACGGGGTGTTTCAACTGATCCTTAAGGGAGAATCGAAAACCTATGCCACTCTTTTATCCATCGGGGAGTTCCAAGTGGTGGGTGTGCCCATTCGGTTCGTGCAGTTGATCAGTTTTTGTGTGGTCCTATTAGTTTTTCTCCTCTTAGCCCTCTTCTTTCGATTTACCAAGACAGGATTGGGGATGCGCGCAACAGCAGAGGACCATCAACTCTCCCAGAGCACAGGGATCAATGTCAGGACAATCTTTTCTCTCATTTGGATCATCTCTGCCATCGTCGCTTCAGTGGCTGGCATGGGGACGGCCTATGTCATGGATATCCATTTTCCCCTTCCCTATATTGGAATTAAAGGATTGATCGTTGCCCTTTTTGGAGGGTTAGATTCTCTACCGGGCGCCCTTGTGGCTGGACTCATACTCGGAGTACTCGAGAATCTCTTCGCAGGTTATCTCGACCCTCTGGTCGGAGGCGGTCTCAAAGATGTGGCAGCCTATGCGCTGCTTCTTATTATTCTACTAGTGAAACCCTATGGGCTATTCGGGTTGAAGAGAATAGAAAGAGTTTGAACATCAAAAATTCGAAGCACGAAATTCGAAATACGAAACAATTTCGAAATCATGAAATTTTTTAAACAGGTTTTGAATTTTGGTCATTTGATATTTGGATTTGTTTCGGATTTCGATATTCGGATTTCGTATTTCTAGGGTAAGAGTATGCGGCCTTGTGGAACGTTTGATGAGCGTTATAGCCAGGACATGGCGATTTTAAGAATTAAGAGGCATTGGGGGCTTTTGATCGGAGCACTCATTCTTCTTTATGCCTTCCCCCTCTTTGGATCTTATTATTTCATCAGCCTGATCAATAGTCTCTGTATTGGCATCATTATCGTTCTCGGTCTTCAGATGGTCAGCGGTTACTGTGGCCAGATCTCTTTTGGGCAGGCCGCCTTCATGGCTATCGGCGCTTATACTTCAGCTATCCTGACTGCAAAGTTGGGCCTCTCCTTCTTTCTGGCCCTCCCCATTTCAGGAATCGTTGCAGGTTTGATTGGACTGGGGGGCGGTGCCCCTTCTCTTCGGATTAAAGGTTTTTATCTTGCCATGGCTACGATCGCGATCCATTTTGTGATCATGTGGTTGATCCCTCACCTCGATATCACAGGAAAGACTCAAGGTCTCCATCCCCCTGCACCCCAGATCGGGAGTTTTGCTTTCGATAGTGATGAAAGAATTTACTATATCATCGTAACCGTAATGCTGTTGATGACTTATGGTGCCCGGAATATGGTTCGGACCCGTGTCGGCAGGGCTTTCGTGGCCATTCGCGATAATGACCTTGCCGCAGAGGTGATGGGGATCGAACTGTATCGCTATAAATTACTCGCCTTCTTCATCTCCTGCTTTTATGCCGGGATTGCTGGCTCTTTATGGGCCCACTGGATTCAAGTGGTTCACCCCGAGCAATTCACCTTGCTTCATGCTCTGAATTACATTGGGATGCTTATCGTGGGAGGTGGAGGGAGCATTCCAGGAGTCTTTTTCGGTGTGATCTTCCTTCGCCTTCTGGATGAAGGAGTGATGTTTGCGGCTCCCATTCTGGCAACCCTCTTCCCTTGGATAGGGATCCACCCGGCCGCTTCCATGAGCGTTTCTGTGTTCGGTATAGTCCTTATCATCTTTTTGATCTATGAGCCAAGAGGACTGGCGCATCGCTGGGAAATTTTTAAGAGTTCTTACCGGCTTTACCCATTTTCACATTAACAAGAAAAGAGGTAGCGCCCCCATTTATTGGGGGCGATGGGGGGATCTGAAAGGAGGTGATCTAAGAAAAATCCGAAATCCCTGATCCGTAAGGAGTAAGGTGTTAGGGGTAAGGTGTAAAACCCCTTTACGACTTACGCCTCACGCTTTACGATTTAGTCGTGAAGGAAAAAACGAAAGGAGGCTATGATGAGAAGGATATTGTGTGGAGTCATAATTTTTACTTTCCTTTTTGCGACGGGAGTGATCCAGAGTGGTGCGGCAGAAAAGGAAGTGACTTACCTGAGTCTTGCGGATTACACCGCAGCGATTGCAGGCCTAAACGTCCCTGCGGATATGGGATGTGAGGACTATATTAAGGATTTAAATGCAAGAGGTGGTGTGGACGGAGTGAAAATAAAGTTCATTGGAGTGGACACTCGATATGATGTGGCAAGAGGGGTTTCTGCCTATAAAAGGTACCGTACAGAGCCAAAGCTTTTGGTAGTCAATGCCATCGGCACCCCAATCGGCAAAGCAGTTGCTCCATTGTCGACAAAAGATAAGTTAATCACACTCGTTCCTGGAGATGGAGAATTTCAGGCTAATCTTGGTAGGATCTTTGCCTGGGGTCCAACCTACCAGGACGCTTTTGCTGCCACCGTTGACTGGCTCCTTGCAGATTGGAAGAAGAAGGGGAAAACAGGAATGCCCAAACTCGGTTTCATCTCCTGGGATAGCGCTTATGGCAAGGAACCTCTGAGAGGCGGAAAAGAGTACGCTGAGAAGATGGGGGTGGCTATGGCTCCGCCTGAGTTTTTCCCGCCAGGATCACTGGACCATACCGTTTATCTCAGCCGATTGGCGAAAGCAGAGGTCAATTATATATTCGTCGGCGGAGTTGATCCCACACCGACCAATGTGATTCGAGATGCCCATAAATTGGGTTTAACCAAAACCATCCAGTTTTTCTGTGACTATTGGGGTCCTACCTCCCTCGGTACCCGGCTCCATCCTGAAGCCCTGGAAGGAACAGTGATCGGCTCTTATTACCTCCGTGGGGACGATGCGAGGAAGCATCCTCTGGCAAATCTTTGGACAAAGTATGGTCGAGGGAAATTAGAGGATATGAACGAAGTCTATACCATCGGGATGGGTTGGGCTATGACATTCGAGGCGGCTCTGAAAATCGCTTTAAAAGAAGTGGGCTATAAAAAGTTGGATGGAGAGGTTATTTACCAAACCTACCAAAAACTTACAGGTGTGCAGAGGGCTGGGCTCCAGGGTCCTTGTGCTTACAGTCCAACCTCACGCAGGGGAAGTTGGGAGATCAAATTCTATCAGGTTCGAGCGGGAAAGGTTGTCTCTATGTCAGATTGGATAAAGGCTCCTGACGCTGTATCCCTTCACAAATTTTAAGAAGAAAGGGGGGAAAATCGATGAACTCCATCAGGAAGGTAATCATTGTTCTCAGTCTCTTAATGTTCCTTTTGCCTTTCGCGGCCTGTAGTACTTTATTTCCACCTCCGAAACCAAAGGCTACAGTGGCGGTCACACCTGAAAAAGTTGAGTTAGCTTTTCCTGGCATCTTGAGGGTTCCCATTACGTTCACAGGTACGGGATGGAAACCCAAAGAGATGGTGGTGGTGGATATGGTCCTCCCTCCGGGGGTGCAAATGCAAGGGGTCAAACCTGGAGAGGATGTTGGGATCGCCTATGGTGAGGCAGATGATGCAGGCAATTTCAAAGGAGAGGTTCCTGGCAGTGCAAAATTGAACACCTTCTTTCGGGTGGGATACACTCAAATTCTGTCTATCGATCCAAAAACCCTCAATCCCATTCCTCCAGGAGTCTATACCATTAAAGCCTCCGGGACTGACTCCGGAGCATTAGCAACAACGACATTGGAGTTTGTGAAACCTGCTCCCAAACAGGAGGGCGGGATCCCCGATCACGCCGTAAAATGGGGCGTTCGGGGAACGCCCCCTACATTTCTTTGACATTAGGGTCATAGCGTGCTTCGCCTCAACAACATCGAAGTCATTTATAGCGACGTAATCTTGGTTCTCAAAGGGGTCTCTCTCGAAGTACCTGACGGGAAGATCATTTCCTTGTTGGGCGCCAATGGCGCAGGGAAGACGACGACGTTGAAGGCCATCTCAGGAGTCCTCTATACAGAATTAGGCAAAGTCACGGATGGAAGCATTGAGTTTGGCGACATGAGGATTGATGGGAAAGCCCCGGAAGAGATTGTCCAGATGGGAATTGTTCAAGTCATGGAAGGCCGCCGCATGTTCGAGCATCTCACGGTCGAGGAGAACCTTCGAGTAGGTGCCTATGCCCGAAAAGACAGGGATGCGATTCTAAAGGATCTTGAATCGGTTTATCATTATTTTCCAAGGCTCAAAGATCTCAGAGGACATGTGAGCGGCTATCTCTCCGGGGGAGAAAGACAGATGCTGGTCATGGGTCGAGCCCTGATGGCTAATCCAAAGGTGATGCTTCTCGATGAACCCTCTCTCGGTCTCAGTCCCCTCCTCGTGAGGGAGATTTTCGGTATCATCAGAAGGATCAACAAAGAGGAGGGGAAATCGATCCTCCTGGTTGAGCAAAATGCGAAGATCGCTCTCTCCACATCAGACTATGGCTATATCATGGAGAATGGCCGGGTCGTCTTAGATGGGCCTTCTCCCAAATTGAAGGAGAATGAGGATATCAAGGAATTCTATCTCGGGCTCAGCCAGGTGGGTAAAAGGAAAAGCTATCGAGAGGTGAAGCATTATCGGAGGAGGAAGAGGTGGTTGTCGTGACCTCTTTCGATTTCTTCTGAAATAATGTGTCCGTAACCCGTTAACAAACGCAGGGGAGCCCCTCTGTGCCTGCGCACCGAAG
>PDVJ01000734.1_pt1 | contig 11108 bp, 10 predicted proteins | sample 1369811 | NCBI WGS metagenome assembly PDVJ01 (sample SAMN07795376, study PRJNA414565) | Alkali sediment metagenome, whole genome shotgun sequencing project. | reverse complement strand
TCCAGAACCACAACGGCTATATCCAGGTCGACAGCCGCCTCGGCGGCGGGACGACCTTCCGCATCTATTTCCCTGTCCTGAAGAGCGACGGCACGGAGAAGGCCGAGGCGAAGGTCCAGAAGGAAGCCCCCCGGGGCAAAGAGAGGATCCTGCTCGTCGACGACGAAAAGACCGTCCTCGACATCGGACAGGACCTTCTTCGCCAGTACGGCTACGAGACCATCCTGGCCGACGGGGGCGAGAAGGCCATCGAGATCTACCGCAAGGACAAGGACCGGATCGACCTCGTCATCCTCGATCTCATCATGCCCGGCATGGGCGGCCAGAAGTGCTTCCAGGAGCTGCTGAAGATCAACCCGAAGATCAAGGTCATCATCTCGACGGGCGCCTCGGCGGAGGAGCAGGTCCGCGAGGCCTTCAACCCTCACCCCGTGGGCTTCGTGAGCAAGCCCTACCAGCTCAAGGACATGCTGGCGAAGGTGAGGGAAATCCTCGACGCCAAAAAGCCGTCGTGAACGCTGCAGGAGGGAGGTCCGAGGGAAAACATCAAATTATCGTGATTTCTGATACAAGTAACGGAAAGACCGGGATGTTCGTCCCGGTCTTTTTTTGTCTTTCAAACAGGCTGCCGGGGCAGGCCTGAGTGTAAGTGCACGTACTCATTTCAACTTTTCCTGCCCCCTTGACCCTGTACCCTGTACCCTGGACCCTTCCCCGGTTTGGCACGAAGTCTGAATGATATCTCTGTGAGTTCGACTATTTTTTCGGGACAGGCGAACCTCTTTTTCCTGCAAGCCAGGCTGACAAGGGAAAGGAAAGGAAAACGGTGCGATGAGGAAGATAACGCGAGCGGCTGACTCCTATGACCTCGTTTACGAACGCAGGAGACTGGAGCGCTTCGATCTCCAGGTTCCGGCCAAAATCGAGGTGTTGTCCTCAGCGGACACGGTGCCCATCACTGAGCTCCTGACGAGCGATATCTGCGCAGGGGGCGCCTATTTCCCGACCAAAGCGGCCCTTCCACCGGGGACGAAGGTCAAGCTCGACATCCTGCTTCCGGTGCGCAATGTCAGCGCCATCAGCGACAACACGAGGGGGCTCATCAAGGTCAACGGGACCGTAATCCGTTCGGGGCTGGCCGGGATGGCCATCGGCTTCGACGAGGGTTACCTGATTACCCCCTTCCGTGAGGCCATGAATTAACCCCACTTCCTCCTTCCTTCCATGAAAAAAGCAGGGCCGATGGCCCTGCTTTTTTGTGCCCATTTTGCCAGCGGTTTGCGGGCAGGCTGTTTTTGGCCCGGCCCTACCGTCGTTGTGGGGGCCAAAGGAGGAGGAAAAGGCCCCCGAGAAGGCAAGCAGCCAAGGAGGGGGGAGGCTGGGTGCCTGCTGGCTTCGGTAGGGCTGGGGCGAGAATCTGTCGGTCTATGCGAGAGGTCGAAATCGAGAATCAGAAAGAAGAGCGATACCGAAACCGGTGTATCACTTTTGCACCTAATATAAGGTACCCCCGCACAAAAAGCAATAGAGTCCGCCCAATTTTTTATCGGCCGCTTTTAAGCGGTTGATTCATTTCGTCTTTTGTGAAGCATCGCCTGAGCCTTCAGCAAAAAAAACTGGTATTCAGGCGGTGATTTGCTAAAATGGCGGAGCCTGCCTTCCAGATGACTGAAATGATATGCAGGCCAGAGATTTGACAGGGGCCGGAGCCCTTGCCTTTCTTTGCGCTCGAATGATATCGACTCAAAGGGGACAGCGGAGAACGGAACATGACGTACCCGAGTGAAACGATCACCGTCAAGCAGTACTCCACGGCAGTCGCCGCCCAGGGGGCCCTCTTTGTCAGCATCGTGAGCGTGGCCCACAGCTTTGCCCACATCCGGATCGGGGCCGTGGGGGCGAAAAATCTCGAAATGGAGCGGCTCAACCTCGGCGAGTTCGTCCATTACGAGTGCCCCGACGGGGCCCTCTACGAGATCCGGCTTCTTTCGGTGGAGGGGTTCGACACGGCGACACTTCTCGTGACCCGGACCAAGTGACCCAACAGAAGAAGGTGAGAAGATAAGAGGGTGAGAAGGTAAGAAAGTCGGGTAATGTCAAAAAATGCTGGCACATCCAACCTTCTCACCTTCCCACCTTCTTACCTTCTCGATTTATGCCACCCCGGTCCCGGACCGGGGTTTTCATGAGGGGTGAGGATTGATGGATACATTTCTGGATTCCGTGATGCTTTCCCGCCTCCAGTTTGCCGCCATGGCCATGGTGCACATCTCCTTCTCGGTGATCACCATCGGGCTTGCCCTCTTCATTGCCGTGATGGAGGGCCTGTGGCTCAAGACGAAAGACCCCGTCTATTACGGCCATGCGCGTTTCTGGAGCCGGCTTTTGCTGCTGAACTTCGGCATCGGCGTCGTCACGGGGCTTCCCCTGGAGTTTTCCTTCGGCAACAACTGGGCGCCTTTCGCGGCGAAGAGCACTTTCTTCGGCGAGATCCTGGGCACGGAGACCATGTCTGCCTTCATGCTCGAGGCCGGGTTCCTGGGGATCATGATCTTCGGGTGGAACCGGTTGCCGCCGAAGCTCCACTTCTTCGCCACCTGCATGGTCGTCGTGGGCTCGTCGCTTTCGGTCTTCTGGATCATGGTGGTCAACTCCTGGATGCAGGCCCCCGCCGGGGTTGTCCTGCAGGACGGCCGCCTTATCCTCACGAGCTACCGCGAGGCCATCTTCAACCCCGACATGATCTTCGCCGTTTCCCACATGTACGTGGCCTGCCTCGAGACGAGCCTCTTCGTCATCGGCGGGATCAGCGCCTGGTACGTGCTGCGCCGCCGCCACGTGGAGTTCTTCACCCGTTCCTTCAAGGTGGCCCTGATTGCCGCGATCGTGATCGCTCCCCTGCAGGCCCTCATCGGCGACGAGACGGGACGGCATGTGGCAAAACACCAGCCGATCAAACTTGCCGCCATGGAGGCCCACTGGGACACGAACCCCCCGGGCGAGGGGGCGGCCTGGATCATCGCGGCATGGCCCGACGAGGCAAACCAGAAAAATGACTGGGCCGTGGAGATGCCCTATGTGCTGAGCCTGCTCCTCACCCACTCGCCCACAGGCGAGGTGAAGGGGCTCAAGGAATTCCCGAAGGACGTGCACCCGCCCGTTCTCATCACCTTCTACACGTTCCGCGTCATGGTCATCGTCGGCTTTGCCTTCGTGGGCCTTGCGCTCTGGACGCTGTGGCGGTGGAGGAAAGGGGCCCTCACGGCCGAAAGGCTCCCCGGGGAGAAGTGGCTTCTGCGGGCCTGGATGGCGGCGGGGCCGCTTGCCTGGGCAGCCGTGGAAGGTGGCTGGGTCACCCGCGAGGTGGGCCGCCAGCCCTGGCTTGTCTACAACCTGGTGAAAACGAGCGAGTCGGCCACGGCGCTCCCGGCGGGCGTGGTTGCGGTATCGCTTGCGGGCTACCTCGTGATTGCCGGCCTGCTCGCGGCGGCATTCTTCGCCCTGGCGGGACGGGTGCTGGCTCAAGGGCCCGATGCCGCGATGATGGCGCCGCCGCAGACGAAAGCGGCAGCGGATTGAGAGGAGGATGCCCATGGAAACCCTGCAGACCTATCTGCCCGATGTATTTTTCCTGATTCTGGGAGTGCTCCTCTTTCTCTACATGGTCACCGACGGCTACAACCTGGGGCTGGGGATCTTCTCGCTGACGGCCCGCCGCGAGGAGGAGCGGGGCGTCATGATCCACAGCATCGCCTCCACCTGGCATGCAAGCCAGACGTGGCTCGTCATCCTGGGGGGTGTGCTCTTCGGTTCCTTCCCCGTCGTCTACGGGGTGGCCATGTCGGCCCTCTACATCCCCGTCATGCTCATGCTCGCGGGGCTTGCCTTCCGGGGTGTCGCCATCGAGTTCTACGACGAATCGCCCAACCGCGGGCGCTGGGGCCTCGCCTTCGGGCTGGGAAGCCTCGTCGCAACGATCGCCCAGGGCTTCGTCCTGGGGGGGCTTTTGAGCGGCATGCCCGTAGTCAACGGGCAATTTGCCGGGGGCTACGGGGACTGGCTCAACCCCTTCTCGGCCCTCATTGCAGTTGGCGGGGCCGCGGGGTTTGTCCTTCTGGGCACGACCTATCTGGCCATGAAAACGGAAGGGGAGCTCCGGGAGCGCTCGATCCGGGCCGCCGTCATGGCCGCCTGGGCCGTCCTGGGCGGGCTTTCCCTGATCCTGCTCTGGATGTCCCTGCTGCACTACGAGGGCCGTTATTCCCTGCTTTCGCTCAGGCAGGGCCATTACATCTACTTTTCCCTGCCCATCTTTCTCTTCGAGTTCGCCATGCTGCTGCGCAGTCTCAAGAAGGCGGAACAGGACAAGCCCTTCCAATGGAGTGTCCTTCTCTTTCTCACCCTTGTCGTCGGGCTGGCCGCGGCCCTCTACCCCACGGCCATTCCGCCGTCGCTGACGATCTTCGAAGGGGCGGCCCCTGCGCGGTCGCTGTGGTTCCTCTTCGTCGTGAGCGCAGTGCTTCTGCCCGTGATGCTCGCCTACAATGCCTGGCAGTATCTCGTCTTCCGCGGCAAGGTGACGGAAGGCCATCAACCGGACAAGGCACAGAACTGATCGTTCGGAGATCCCCCGTGGCTGAACCGGATCTGAAGGAATTCGACGGCAAGGCGCTTGGCGAGTGCGACGGAAGCGACTCGAAGCCGGCCTGTGTGGCCGTCGACGGCTTCGTCTACGACGTGAGCGCAAGCAAGCTCTGGAAGGGCGGCCTTCACATGAAGCGCCACCATGCGGGCAGGGATCTCTCCGGGGACATCGCCGCGGCACCCCACGGCAAAGAGGTGCTGGAAAAGGTGCGCCGGGTGGGCACGCTGAAAAAAGAGACGGCAGGCGAAAGGCCCATGCCGGCCTGGCTTGCCGGGCTTCTCGAGAAGTTTCCCTTCCTGAGGCGCCACCCCCACCCCATGGTCGTCCACTTCCCCATCGTCTTTATGTTCTCGGCGACGTTCTTCGACATCCTCTACATGGTGACGGGGGAGAAGTCCCTCGAGGTGACGGCCTTCCACTGCCTGGCGGGGGGGATCCTCTTCACGCCGCCGGCCATGCTCACGGGCTGGTTCACGTGGTGGCTCAACTACATGGCCAGGCCCATGGCGCACGTCACCGTCAAGTTGCATCTCTCCTGGGTTCTCCTCGTGCTTGCCGTGGCGGCCTTCCTGTGGCGATTCTGGATTCCGGTCGTGATGGACGAGGCAGGTGTCGGCCACTGTATATACATCGCGATGCTTCTGTCGCTGGCCCCAATCACGAGCGTCATCGGGTATTATGGAGGGGAATTGACTTTCCCGACGGGAAAGTCAAGTGACCAGTGACCAGTGAAAGAAAGAAAAGCGGATTGAAAGCGCTAGCTCCAATCCGCTTTTTTTAACCTGTAGCCTGTGGCCCGCAGCCCGCTACTCCAGCAGGTCCGCCTGCTTCTTCTGGGCGGCGCGGGCGTAGGCGGCGTCGATTTCGTAGACCCAGGGCTCGTGGTCCCGGTTGAAGGCGCCCACGGAATCGCGGGCCAGCTGCAGCGCTTCTTTTCCTTTGTCGTTTCTTTTCCTTTGTCCCCCGCGGCCGCTTCTCCCTTCGACGAGGCGGCGGCGTCATCCATCACCGCCACGGTGCGGGCGAAATGCCGGCCATCCTTCTCGGCGAGCTCGATTCGATAGACGGTGCCGTCCTTGCGCTGAAAATCCAGGCGTGTCGGCCAGCTGAGCGCCGCCAGATCGCCCTTGCGGTGGATGTTCCGGACGGGGAACTGCTGCAGGGTTTTCAATACTTCCGTAATGGCGCCGTCGTTCTGGCGCTGTTTCTTCGGCACGTCCTCGAGGGCGGGCTTTCCCTCCCGCAGGTCGAGGGCAAAGGCCCCCGAACCGTTTTGGCAGGCGATGCGGACGTAATCGCTCTTCCTGCCCGGCGGGAGATCGCGGCGGATGTAATCGACATAGTTCGTGCTCACAACCGGCAGCGCGTCCGTGCTCAGGTAGACCTGTTTGTCGTCCTCCAGGCGGGCGTAAAAGCCCGGAAACCCCGGGCGGTCCCTGCCGATGACCATACCCGTCATCTTCTGGCCCGATTCGTTGAAGAAGCGGACAACCAGGCTCCCCTTTTCCCCCATGACGCCCAGCGCCGCGTGGTTGCGCTCGTCAGAGGTCACCTTTTCGGCGCAGCGGATGTCAGCGATGGCCTTCACGATCCGGTTGATCTGGTCGTTCGAGACGGGGTAATCGTACTTCCCCGTGAGGATGAACCGCTCGTCGAGGCGCTTGAAGGTGAGCGATTCGTCGCCCTGCTTGATGTAGATCCCGTAGACCTTCTCCGGGTTGAACCCCTGGAGCAGGTAACTTCCCTCCTTCAGGGTCACCTCCTGGCGGTTCTCCATCACCCCGAAGGCGATGACGGCCCCGGTGAGGACGGCGGCGACGGCGGCGAGGATGATCAGATGCCTCGTGTCCATAGCTTCCTCTTGGGCAGTTCGATCCGCTTGAAAAAGCGGGTAGCGATCATGATTGCCGGGATGAGCAGGACGGCGAGAGGTCCTGCCAGCAGGATGAACACCTTGAATTTCGTGAACAGGCTCTCCACCATGACCCTCTTCTTGTGCTGCAGGGCTGCGAGCTCCTCCCTGGCGCGCGAGACCTTCGCCTCGGTCATCTTGCGGCTGCGAAGGATCTCCTCCTTCAGCAGGGATTCCTCGCCATCCTGCGTTTTGCGGGCCAGGGAATTCAATTCTCTCTCGCCCGCGGCTATCTCGCCCTGCAGGGCGGCCACCGTCGGCGCCGTCGACTGATCATAGTTCTCTTCCATCCGGTCGACGGCGTTGAAGGGCCGTATCACTTTCCCGCGGGCCTTGATGCTGGCAAGCGACACGGAGCCTGTGAGGCTTTCCATCGTGGAGAGAACCAGGTCGGCATTGCCGCCCGCAAACGCCGTGGCGCTCTCCGGAGCGGCGAGGGGGCCCGTCAGCATGTCCACGTCGGAGAAGACGACGACAGTCGCGGCGGCTTTGTCTTCCGGGGGCTTTGTCCCGGCAGGTTCGGCAACCTTCGGCGCATCGGTTACCGGATATCCCTCCAGGGCGCTGCGGAAGGTTCCCGTGAGACGCACACCCAGGCAGAGGTCTTCCTTTCCGGTGGCTGCCCTTTGCTGCGGGCTGTCCGTTCGGACGGTGTAGCCCGCGTCGGATGTCTGCAGAAGAGGTGTAGCCGTGATCCCGTGGACTGCCTTGATCTGCAGCGTTCCCGCGTTGAGCACCCGGACCCGCGTAAGCCCGGCGTTGAGACCGTCGGCATGCTGAATGTGCTGAATGGCATTCCCTTTCAGGGTGAGGAGGGTAGCCGGCCTTGCTGAGGCCGGATCCGGGCCCAGCGATCCAAGTGCGGCCATTCCCGGGTCCGCGGCAATCCGGTCCGCCGGCATCTCGCAGCCCCAGGCCGACAGCAGGCGGTTGAGATTCGAGGCGTTCTGCCCGGGCGCGTAGGTACTGCCGGCTGCACCCGCCAGCGGGTCCGCCATGAAGGCGGGATCCTGGAACACGACGAGCTTGCCGCCGCCTGTCACATACCGGTCCAGGGCCGCGAGCGTCTGCTCGGAGAGGTTCCGGGGGTATCGTCACGTCGTAATGGGACTTGAGCTGTTCCAGGACCGGCTGTCCCTTCGGGACGGTCTCGGCCGCAAGGCCCATCGATCGGGCCATCTCGGCGGGGTATTTGCTTGCCGCGAGGTCCACCGAGGCGAGGATCCCGATTTTCTTTTTAGCCCGTGACGTGGCGCTGTAGATCATTTCCGTGATGTCGTACTCGGCCAGCTGCTGGCGCTCCGGCGCAAGCAGGGTGATGGCCTTCTCCTGGCCGAACTCGGTGGTGAGCACCAGCCCGAAGAAGAACCGGTCGTCGCCCGCCGTGGGGATCGGCCGCAGGCCGTACTGGAGGGCTTCCCGTTCCTCCCGGGAGTCCCGCCTGGGGTCGATGATCTCGACGGTGATCTTCCCGTGGGAGCGCGCTGCATACTCCCTGACAAGGTCGCGGATGCAGAAGAAATAGTTGTTGTAGGCCCTCAGGGAGTCGAACCCCTTGAGCGCCTCCGTGCGGGAGAAGAAGAGTTTCAGGCGCACGGGGTGGGTCAGCCCGCCGATGATCTTCCCGGTTTCGTCGGAGAGCGAGTAGATGCGGTCCTCCGTGAGATCGAGCTTCAGCGCCCTGCCCAGCTTGGCAAGCAGCGTGATGGACGAGAAGGCGATCAGCGCGATCAGGAAGATGGCCGTGAGGACCTTGAAATTCTTCTTCAGCATGACTCCCTTCGGTTGTCGACGACAAGACAGGTGATGGCAACAAGACCGGCAATCAGGATGCCGTAGAATGTCAGGTCACGGAACTCGAGAACGCCCCGCCGCATGGACTCGAAGTGCCCGGAGAAGCTCATGTTGGCCATGGCCTCGATCATGAAGGGGGGCACGATGCCGTTGAGCCAGGTCAGAACGGCCGGCGAGTCCGTGTAGGCCAGCAGGCCGATCATCCCGATGGAGAGCACGAAGCTCACGATCTGGCTCCGGGTGAGGGCCGAGCAGAAGATGCTCACGGCCAGGTAGGCGCCCCCCATCAGGAAGGCACCCAGGTAACCCGTCAGGACGACGAAGGGGTCCGGGTTGCCGAGCCAGGAGACGGTGATCACGAGCGGCACCGTCAGCGCCAGGGCCACGACGAGGAACATCCACGCGGCCGCAAACTTGCCGAGCACGGCCTGGGTGACCGTCACGGGCTGCGTGAAGAGAAACTCGATGGTGCCCGCCTTGCGCTCCTCGGCCCAGAGGCGCATCCCGGCCGCCGGGATGAAGAAGATGTAGAGCAGGGGCAGGTTGTCGAAAAAGACCCTCAGGTCCGCCTGCCGCATCTCGAAGAAGCGGCCCTTGATCGTGAGAAATCCCGCCAGGACGAGAAACACCACCAGGATCACGTACCCCATGGAGGTCGTGAAGAAGCTCCGGAATTCCCGTTTGTAGATGGCCCAGACCGTTTGCATGTCAGGTTCCGTTGGTCACTTTGCGGAAGAAGGCGTCGATCTTTCCCTGGCCCTTCTCCTTGAAGTCCTGTGGCGTGGAGTCGGCCACGATTTTTCCCTTGCTGATCAGGATGGCCCGGTTGCAGATCGTCTCCAGCTCCTCCATGACGTGGGTGGAGATGATAAAGCACTTGTCGGCGGCCATGAACCGGATCAGTTCGATGATTTCCTGTTTCTGGTTGGGGTCCAGACCCGACATGGGCTCGTCGAGGATCAGGATCGTGGGGTCCCCCAGAAGCGACTGGGCCAGACCCAGGCGCCGCTGGAACCCTTTCGACAGGGTCTCGATCCGGCGATCCATGACGCTCTGCAGGGAGCTGATGGCCGCAACCCGCGCGATCTCGGGCTTGTAACGGCTGCCGTTGATGCCCCGGACGTCGCAGACGAATTGCAGGAACCACCGGGGCGTCATCTCCCCGTAGAAGGGGCATTTTTCGGACACGTATCCCAGGGCGCGGCGCACCTCGACGGGCTGGGTCCGGATGTCGAAGCCCCCGACGGTTGCCGAGCCGCTGTCGGGCTCGATGAAGCACGAAAGCATCCGCAGGGTTGTCGTCTTCCCGGCGCCGTTGGGGCCGATAAATCCCACGATGTCGCCTTTCTTCGCTTCGAAGGAGACGTCGTCGACGGCGACGACCTCGCCGTAGGTTTTTCTCAGATTCTTGACATTTATCATGATTGTATCCGGCTGCAGCTATGCCCGGAGATTCATTGCAAAAGACCTGCCAAAATTCCAACCCCCCTCTTTTTTGCTCCCGTTCGGGGGGAAGACAACGGTGCAGGATCCCGATGCTTTTGTGTTGATGGAACGGGGGCCTTGTGGTAGAAGCGTGCCGATGCTGAACGTGGGGCTGACAGGGGGAATCGCGACCGGCAAATCGACGGTGGTCCGGATGCTCGTCAAGAGGGGCGCCCGGGTGATCGATCACGACGGCCTCGTCCACACCCTGCAGGAACCGGGACAGCCCGTCTGGAAGAGGATCGTCGAGACCTTCGGGCGCGACATTCTGGACCCCGAAGACCGGATCGACCGCAAAAAGCTGGGCGCCCTCGTCTTTGACAATGAAGGGCGGCGCAAGGTGCTGGAAGGCATCGTCCATCCTGCCGTTCTCGAGGAGGCGCAGCGCCGGCGGGACGCGATCGCCCATGAGGACAGGAAGGCGATCGTCCTGTCAGACATCCCGCTGCTCCTCGAAGTGGGGATGCGGGACCTCTTTGACCTGATCCTGCTCATCTACGCCCCGCCGGATATCCAGATCCGTCGCGTCATGAAGCGAAACAACCTGAGCCGCGAGGAAGCACTCTCCAGGCTCAAGTCTCAGATGCCCATCGACGAGAAACTGAAATTTGCCGATCTCGCCATCCGCAACGACGGCACGATGCGGGATCTCGAAAAGCGCGTCGACGAGGTCTGGCAGGAGCTTCTGGCGCGTGAGCGCCAGAAGAGGGTTCAGGGTCCAGGGTCCAGGGTATAGGGGCCGAAGGGACCAGAGAACATTTTTATAAGCGAAATCTGTTTCCTTCCCCAGACCCGAGCCCGAGACCCCTCTTATGGAAGGCACACGCCGGACAAACCGAATGGACGAAATAGACTGAATAGACGAAACAGTCGAAATAGACCATTTTTCGGGAGGTAGAGATGATAGGAAAAAACGTAAAGACCGATTTCAGCTCGAAAGTTTATGAGCCCACCATTGATCCCACGGCCTATGTGCACCCGCTCGGGGCCGTCATCGGCAACGTCATCATCGGGAAAAACGTCTTCGTGTCGCCCTTTGCGTCTGTCCGCGGAGACGAGGGCCAGCCCCTTCACGTGGGCGACGACTCCAACGTGCAGGACGGCGTCGTCATCCACGCCCTCGAGACGGAAGAGCACGGCAAGCCCGTCGAAAAGAATCTGATGGAAGTGGGCGGAAAGAAGTACGCCGTCTATGTCGGAAACCGCGTGTCGCTCGCCCACCAGGTCCAGATCCACGGCCCGGCCGTCGTCCTCGACGACAGCTTCGTCGGG
>PDVJ01000733.1_pt1 | contig 11108 bp, 8 predicted proteins | sample 1369811 | NCBI WGS metagenome assembly PDVJ01 (sample SAMN07795376, study PRJNA414565) | Alkali sediment metagenome, whole genome shotgun sequencing project. | reverse complement strand
ATGGAGGTGGGTATGGGAACGGAGATGGATAGGGAAAAGGCCGTGGATCTGGCGATCACCCAGATTGAGAGACAGTTTGGTAAAGGTTCCATTATGAGATTAGGGGGTGGTGAACAGATAGCCGATATCGCGATTATCCCGACCGGGTCGCTGAGCCTTGATCTGGCCCTCGGAGTAGGGGGTGTCCCACGGGGAAGGGTTGTGGAGATATATGGTCCGGAAGCAGGCGGCAAAACGACCCTGGCGCTCCATATTATCGCCGAAGCCCAGAAAAGAAAAGGTCTTGCCGCATTTATTGACGCGGAACACGCCCTCGATGTGGCGTATGCGAGAAAGATCGGAGTGAATACGGATGACCTCCTTATTTCCCAGCCCGATACGGGCGAACAGGCCCTTGAGATCGCGGAGACCCTTGTGCGCAGCGGGGCACTGGATGTTCTGGTAATCGATTCCGTCGCCGCACTGGTTCCCAAAGCGGAACTCGAGGGAGAAATGGGGGATGCCCAGATGGGGCTCCAGGCCCGTTTGATGTCACAGGCGCTCCGCAAACTTACGGGGAGTATCAGCAAATCAAAGACCACGGTGATCTTTATCAACCAGATCAGGATGAAAATAGGCGTGTTCTTCGGCAGCCCGGAGACTACAACCGGCGGGAATGCCCTCAAATTCTATTCTTCCATGCGCCTCGACATCAGGAAGATGAATTCCATAAAAATCGGGCAGGACATCATCGGGTTCCGTACGAAGGTCAAGGTAGTAAAAAATAAAGTGGCGCCACCTTTTCGTGAAACGGAATTTGATATCATATTCGGTGATGGCATCTCGAAAGAGGGAGATGTTCTGGACCTTGCCGTGGAAAACAGTATTGTCGAAAAGAGCGGGGCATGGTATTCGTATAAGGGAGAAAGGCTCGGCCAGGGAAGAGACAACACACGCATCTTTCTCAAGGAAAATGCAGATACGATGAAGAAGATCGAGGATGATGTCCGGGAAAAGATCGGCCTGAAAGTCTAAGGTGTTATAAGGAAACCATGATGGAGGAAAACCCCCTCTATGAAAACGCAAAACAAAGAGCCTTTCGTCTTCTTGCCGTGAGGGCGAGAAGTGAAAAGGAATTGCGGTCCAGGTTGAAAGAAAGGGGTTATGATGAATCCGTGGTGAGCGGTGTCACGACAAGACTTCGGGAACTTAAGTATCTGGATGACGAATCATTTGCCCGCGGATGGGCTCGAAATCTGGCAGTGAACAGGCTTCTAGGGAACGGGAGGATTGAAGCGAGCCTGCGGGAGAAGGGGATCCCGCGGGAGTTGATCGAGCAGGTCATCAACGAAGTGCGGGAAGAGCTAAGTGAGCGAGAGGCGCTCATGGCGATTCTCAGGAAAAAAGCGAAGAACAGCACCGTAAAGATGGATTACAGAGACAAAATAAAATTAGCCAGGAGCCTGATGGGGAAGGGTTTCTCGCCGGATTTAATTTTTACTACGCTAAGGACAACAAAGGAGGAGTTCGTTGATGAAGGGGAGTGAAATCAGAGAGCTGTTTTTGAAGTATTTTGAAGAAAATGGACATACTATTGTGCCAAGTTCATCGCTCATTCCGAAAGATGATCCCACGCTTCTTTTTACCAATTCGGGGATGGTTCAGTTCAAAAACTGCTTCCTGGGGCTGGAGGACCGGGGTTATACACGGGCGACGAGTTCACAGAAGTCCGTCAGGGCCGGCGGCAAGCACAACGATTTGGAAAACGTGGGGTATACAGCCAGGCATCATACTTTTTTCGAGATGCTCGGGAATTTTTCTTTTGGTGATTACTTCAAGAAGGAATCTATCTTCTGGGGTTGGGAGTTTCTCACCGATAAAATGGGGCTTCCCAAGGAGAAGCTCTGGGTTACGATCTATAAAGACGATGACGAAGCCTTTGAGATCTGGAATAAGACCATCGGTGTTCCCGCCGAGAGAATCGTCAGGATGGGGATGGACAGCAACTTCTGGATGATGGGTGAAACCGGTCCCTGCGGTCCCTGTTCGGAAATAATCTATGATCAGGGGCCGTCCGTGGGATGCGGCCGTTCCGAATGCAACGTGGAATGCAGTTGCGACCGTCATCTGGAGATATGGAACCATGTGTTTACGCAGTTCGACCGCGATAAAGAGGGAAACTTCCATCCGCTTCCGAAGCCTAACATCGATACAGGGATGGGTCTGGAGCGTCTGGCGGCGGTCGTCCAGGGAGTAAAGAGCAATTATGAGACCGATTTTTTCATTCCCATCATTCAGTTCATCGCAAAGTTCAGCGGGAAGAAATATAAACAGAATGAGGACCATGACGCCTCCATGAACGTCATTGCCGACCATAGCCGGGCAGTCACCTTTTTGATCGGGGACGGCATTCTCCCCAGCAATGAGGGGAGAGGTTATGTTCTCCGGAGAATCCTGCGGAGAGCCGCCCGTCACGGCAAGCTCTTAGGTCTCGGCAAACCTTTTTTGCATACATCAGGAAAGTTATCTTCAACGAAGAGCAGCGTTTCATCGAAACCCTCGATGCAGGGTTGAAGATTTTGAGTGATGAAGTGGCGGCCCTCAAAAAAGCGCGCAAGACGGTCGTCCCCGGTGAAGTTGTGTTCAAACTTTATGACACCTTTGGGTTCCCCGTGGACCTGACGGCGGACATCGTGAAGAGAGACCGCCTCACCCTCGATACGGAAGGGTTTGAAAAAGCAATGGAGGCACAGCGCGAGAAAGCGAGGGAATCCTGGAAGGGCAGCGGTGAAAAAGCCGTCTCCACGAGTTACCAGAAGCTTTCCCTCCAGGGGATTAAAACTACGTTCGTCGGATACGAGGGAGTCACAGAGGCGCGTTCACGTGTGCTCGCCATCATGAAAAATGACGAACCGGTGGATTCACTGGGAAAAGGAGAAAATGGTGAGGTCTTCGTTGATTTTACACCCTTCTATGGCGAGGCAGGCGGACAGGTTGGCGATACGGGGATTATTGAAGGGAAGGGATTCCTTTTTGAAGTGTGGGAAACCCAGAGCCCTGTCGAGGGTATCGTGAGCCACATCGGGAAACTTAAGAAGGGCGCCATAAAAATCGGGGATGACGTCCTCCTGAAAGTGGATGACGGAGCGAGGAGAGCGACTGAGGCGCATCATTCCGGCACCCATGTCCTGAATGCCGCCCTGAGAAGCGTTCTCGGTGATCATGTGAAACAGTCCGGCTCACTGGTTAATCCGGAGAGGCTGCGCTTTGACTACACCCATTTTTCGAAGATCGAGGAAGATGAACTCCACAGAATAGAGTCCATCGCCAACGATATTATAAGGCAGAATATTCCTGTGCAAACCGAGGTTCTACCCCGTGAAGAGGCCATGAAAACAGGGGCTCAGGCAGTCTTTGATGAAAAGTACGCGAATGAAGTCAGGGTCGTCAAAATGGGCGACGCCAGTATGGAGCTCTGCGGCGGTACCCATGTGTTAAGAACGGGTGACATCGGGCTTCTGAAGGTTGTTCATGAATCAGCCATCGCGGCAGGCGTGCGGAGAATCGAGGCGGTGACAGGCAGGGAAGCCCTGAAATATGTGAGCAATGTTGAAGGGGAATTGAAGAAATCAGCAAGTCTCCTGAAAACCAATCCCCTGGATCTTTCGGAAAGGGTTGAGAAACTCCTTAAGCACCAGCGAGAACTGGAAAAGGAAATTGAGGCGCTCAGGGGAAAGCTTGCCGCGAAAGATACTTCCGATTTGATCGATCAGGTCAAGGAGATAAAAGGGGTGCGTGTCCTTTCCGCGGTGGTAGATGTGTCGGACGCAAAGACCATGCGTGATCTGGGCGATAAGCTGAAGGATAAAATGAGATCGGGCATTCTCCTCCTGGGGAGCAAGGCGGCTGATAAGGCCATGCTCCTGTGCATGGTCACGAAAGACCTGACCGGTCGCTACCATGCGGGGAATATCATAAAGGAGATCGCTCCTATCGTGGGCGGAAGCGGCGGCGGCAGGCCCGACATGGCCCAGGCCGGGGGGCCGAAGCCGGAGAATCTGAAGCAGGCGTTGGACAAACTTGCTGAGATACTCTAAGATAATGATATTATACAAAATCAATCCCCCTCATTTCCCTTCAACCATGAAGAGAGAAGAGGGGGATTTTATTGTTTGGGAAGCATATAAATACAGATTCCCTTATACAAACTACTTCGCTTCATCAAGACCCACGATTTTTATTGCAGTAGTGATTTATGGTCAATGTTCTTCTGTAGCATCTTTCAGCTCGTACTGTGCAGACAAAATATCTGAAAATCTCAATTGCACTGGTTATTGGTGTCACTACAACTAAATGATCTTGAAAAGCCCTATCGTTATGAATTACGGTGTGAAAGAAAAAGTAACGTTAAAGCGAAGGGGCGCGGCGGGCTTTTTGCCGCGCCCCTCTTGCGCGCCTTGTGAGAGTGCCCTCTGCTATTGTCGTCAATCTCTATTCCACTCGTTCGAACGTCATTTTAGCCCGTTGCATCCCCTTTTTGGGCAAATTGATATCAACGGCCCATGCCGTGAGGACCTGCAGCCGGTCGCCATCTAACTTTAAAAAACGTGTCTGTTCGGTGCCGACCAAGGCAGGGTTCCAGGAAACATCGACCGTGTTGATCAACTTATCTCCTTCAATTCGATACGTAGCCGAGTAAGCCCACACGGTCTTCATCAACTCGGCTCGATCCTTATCGGTATTCGGTGCCTTCCGCCCCTCCTTTGTCATGATCACCATCATTCGCCCCTCGCGTGTGTAGATGACGTAGCCCGCCGGATTCTTTCCCCAGCTGGGTTCTATCTTGCCCGTTGTTTGCCACTCCGTATCTACTGATACCAGTTTCCAAACACCAATAATCTTCGCGTGATCATCAGCGAAACTCGGTGGTACTAAAAAGAGAAACAAAACCAAAATAACTAACCATTTTAACTTAAACATAGTGTCCTCCTTTCTTTTGGACCTTTTAAAAATTTAAGACTTAAAGGGGACGGTTCTGATTAAATATTTGCGGATAATAGAACCATCCCCTTTTCCTTCCCTCCGGATCAATTCCGGCATTGATCTTATTTTTTGCATATGTTACGTTAAACTATAGTTACCTGACGGTTCGAACCGTCAAGTTTTTTAAATTATTTTTTTCCTCTCAACTTGACCATTTTTCAATCGGGTACTACTGGTGAAAAAATGGTGAAAAATGCCAACCCGTCCATAAGAATCGACCTCAATGAGTTCAAACTCCACATCGACCTCAAAAAAGGAACGGAACTGACTCTCCATTTCAACTCACCTTCCCGAATGTTTTACCTTTCGGTGATCGCCCTTGTGGTTTACGAGATGAAAAAATTGGGAAAAATCGCCTCTGTCCCCCTGGAGAAATATCTTGACCTCCTCGCATTGTTAAATGAATCGGTTGGGGGTTCGGCCGGTTCGTCAGATAAGAAGAATCTGTTGCAAAGGATCTACCGTAAATGGAAAGACGCCCTGCCTAACCTGGAAGAGGCCCCTCTTTATAAAGTCCTCGGAAGGAAAAAAGAATATGACGAGGGGATCGGCAAGACCTATGTATTTACAGAAGCCGAGAAAGATAGCTGGGCAAATCTTTTTGAGTATAAAGGGAGTGAAGAGAATGTCAGACTGAAGTTTTCCATAGATAAGATAGGAGCGAGTTTGGACGATGTCGTCATTGTTTACGAAGACGCTTTCGATGGCGACGCGTGGGAGAGGTTTCTCTCGAGTCTCAAGGGGCGGGTTGAAGGCGTACCCGAAATGGAAACTGTCCAATCACTCGCGGGAATGCCTGCAGCTCCGGTATCGTCAATAGGGAAACAGAGGACTGTCCTGCAGCGGCGGCGGCTTGGGGTAGTCTTTGTTACGATGATTGTTGCAATTGCGGGGGTTGCCGCATTGGCAATCTGGAAACTCTCTGTACGCCCCGCTTCGGTTGGGGTTTCCTCCGTGGAAAAGATGGCATTCCCTCTGCCCGATAAGCCCTCCATTGCCGTACTGCCTTTCACAAATATGAGCAATGATCCCACGCAGGATTTCTTCAGCGACGGGATCACCGAGGAGATTATCACTGCGCTTAGCAAAGTTCCCAAGCTCTTTGTGATTGCACGAAACTCGACCTTCACCTACAAAGGCAAGCCCGTAAAGGTTCAGCAAGTAAGTGAGGAATTGGGGGTCAGGTATGTTCTCGAGGGGAGTGTAAGAAAAGAGGGAAACAATATACGCATAGCCGCCCAGTTGATCGATGCTCTTACAGGGAATCATGTATGGGCGGAACGGTATGACCGAAATCTGAAAGACATATTTGCCGTTCAAGACGAGATCACAAAAAAAATCATCACGGCCATGCAGGTAAAGCTGACGGAGGGGGAGCAGGCCCAAGCTCATGCAATGGGCACAAAGAACCTTGAGGCCTACCTGAAGTACTTGCAGGCGAGAGAGCTTAGTGACCGGCTTAATCCGGAGAGTAATGCGTTGGCAAAGCAACTGGCAGAGGAAGCCATTGCCTTAGACCCAATGTATGCGTGGGCATACACTGTTCTGGCTCACACCCACATCGCGGACTCTTGGATGGGAACCAGCAAATCCCCCAGGGATTCTTTAGAGAAGTCCATAGACTTACTGCAAAAAGCCATTATCCTGGATGACACTTGCGCAGACTCCCACCGCTTTTTGGGCTACACATTTTCAATGACAGGGCAGCATGATAAGGCCGTTGCCGAAGGGGAGAAGGCCGTCGCCGTTAATCCCAACTCAGCCGATTCACATATGCAGTTTGGCAAGATACTTACTTTTGCCGGCAGGTACGAGGAATCCATTCCGGAATTACAGAAAGCAATACGTCTTAATCCTATCCCGCCCAATATTTACTTATATAGTTTGGGAATTTCCTACACTTTGATGGGACAATACGACGAGGCAATAACATGGTGTGAAAAAGCAGTCCGTCGAGAGCCAAATTCTCTGTTTGCCCGCTTGTTTTTGGCTGCGGCTTATAGCCGGGCAGGACGCAATGAAGAAGCTCGGATTGAAGCCGCTGAAGTGCTGAGGATAAATCCCAAGTTTTCTCTCGAGAAATTTGCAAAGAGTCTGACATATAAGAATCAAGAGGATGTAGAGCGGACTGTCAGTGCGCTCCGCAAGGCGGGCCTCAAATAAATGGATGTTATCAATGCAATACTGGAATTCAGCCACCGCTTACGGGATTATTACACTGGGCAAGATCTGGGTTAGAACGTAGGATAGTTTTTTTGTATCAAGAAGATAAATCCTAGAATATAGCTGATTGTGGATAACATGAAGGAGTGTGCTCATTTATAATTATGGCAAGAAAGTTACCTGTTGAACTTGCATTGATTGCACTGTATGCTTACACGCAGCTGGTTCACGATTAAAATTCAGAGATCTAACCTTCGCATGCGGAGAAGCTATTGTCTTGGTATGCATGAGAGGTGCACGAAAGGTGCACTCGAAAGAAAGGTATAAATAATGTCTCCTTGTCTGGATGAATATGGTTATGGCGCACACTAAGTACTACAAAAGCTGTATTGTATGAGGACGTAACTATGACAAATATACACAATACTATGAAGTGCGTTGCCTTAATCATCATGGTGGTTGGGTTGTCGGGTATCATGTTGTTAGGTTATCCGAATCCGGTGAGTGCGCAGAGATCCGCGAGCCCATCTTATTCTCGCGGTGGAGGATCGTATCAACCATCGTATTCCCGTGGTGGAGGATCATATCAACCATCTTATTCTCGCGGTGGAGGATCGTATCAATCATCTTATTCTCGTGGGGGAGGATCATATCAATCATCCTATTATCATGGGGGAGGGAGGAATTACCCGTATTATTCTTACCGGGGAGGAAGATATTACCCTTACCGTTACCATGGGGGAGGGGGCTATTACCCCTATTGTTCTTATGGAGTGTGGGGGTATTACCCTTGGTGGCCATGGTTCTCCGTCGCTCCCTCCTTGCCGCTGTACTACCAAACCATCTGGGTAGGCGGTGTGCCTTACTACTACGCGAATGGGACTTACTACGCTCAAACCGCGGGGGGTTATGTGATTGTTGATCCACCACAGGAGGCAGTCAGCCAGGGATCTCCGCCACTCGCATCAGCACCATCAGAAGACAGGTTGTTTGTCTATCCCCGTAAAGGCCAAAGTGAGAAGCAACAGGCAGAGGATCGTTATCAGTGTCACCGCTGGGCTGTTGAGCAGACCGGCTACGATCCGACCATGGTTTCTGGTGGCGCGCCCTCGGTGCAGAAACGTGCGGATTATCAACGTGCGATGATTGCATGCCTTGATGCCCGCGAGTATACTGCGAAGTAGCCTGTCCCTTTTCCCTTCCCTTTCCCCTTCCATAAGGCCGACTTTTTCATTGACACACAATCGTGGTTTTTTATATGCATTCTCTACATAGGAAAAGGAATTGCTTATCAATAACATTATGGTTACGGAAACAACGACGTGCTCGTTCATGTGTGAGAATGACGCACCCGTTGCCGTTGATGTCGAACGTATACCAATCTGTGAGCGTCGAGGTTGAAAAGGCTTTCAACGCACCCATCCGAAAGGGAGAAATTCCGCTACTACGACAGCGGCTATCCCTTCGAGTACGAGATAGTCCGGGGTATTTTTGCAAAAAGACGTGAGCTCTATACAATGAAGTGATCGGAAGAACACCAGCCGCAGCGAGTCTTCAAGTGTCAGCACTCTGTCTGTCGAGAGTTTTTTTCACATGGGCAAGGGCTTGACGTATGTACGATTCATCAAATTTTTTGACAGGGGAGGGTGTCTCAAAGATTCTTTTCGGGATGCGCAGTTCCTCGAGGGAAAAGCCTTCTTGTGTTTTAAAACGGTACTTTTCACGATATATCTCCATACCGATTCTGTTGATTGCTTCAATGTTCAAATCAAATCCCAGTATAGGAAGCAGTTTTGATACAACGTCAGGCGTATAGATTCCCCTCGCGAAAAAGCAGACTACCAGGCTGGAGAGGATCTGACGCCATTTTTCTTCTTCCAGCAACATATCAGCGAGTTCTTCCGGACTGACTTGTTTCTGGGCAAGCACTTTCTGATCAAAACTGTATCCTGCGTTGTCAAGGTGGCTGTGCCGCAACCCGATCAGATTTCCCACATGGGTGGCAGGCCCTGTATGGTATCCTGCCATTTCGTTCTTCCCGAAGGCGAGGGCGGAATCTTCATTCCCGTATAACGAGGCGGCGTGTTCAACACCTCTGGCCAGTGCCTTGTAGAAATCGTTCTGCTGCAGAGCGATCAGCCGGCACGCGGCGATATAAGAGGCCGGGTCTCCCCAGGCGAATGTAATTCCCATGGTCTCCTTTTCAGAGACAAGTTTCTGTTCCTGCGCTTCAGTCGCCCATGCCAGAACCACTCCCACACTGATTGCATCCATTCCCCACGTCTCAACGCTATCCATCAATTTCAGAATGCCTTCGGGCGTAGAAATGCCCAGCATGGAACCAAGAGAATAAATAGGTTCATAGTCATAGGAGATCATCGACGTTTTATAGTAATACGGTTCATCCTCATAGGGTTCCCTGAGCGCGGCGATATGAATGCATCCCACGGGGCAATGGGAACAGGCCAGCCGCCTTCCTAAATATCCCGCGGCAAAGGCTTCGCCGGAAATCTCGGCGGCATTTTCGAATGTCGCCTGTTTGAGGTTTCGCGTGGGGAAGCCGGCGAATTTATTCAGGGCAATAATATTCTCGGCAGTTCCCAGATCGTGGTATTTCTTCATGACCGGGGATTCCACTGCCGTCTGGTAGATTTCCTCATACATTTTCCGATAGAGTTTGGAATCGGTCACAGGGACGGAGGACTTTCCGGAAATGGCAACGGCCTTGAGTTTCTTGCTCCCGAATACGGCGCCCAATCCCAGTCTGCCGAAGTGACGATACGTCTCGGTGGTTACACTGGCGTATGAGACAAGGGTTTCCCCCGCTTTGCCGATCCGCATGATGGTGCGCAATCCGCCTCCCGTTTCGTTCTCTCTGATAATGCGTCCCGTTGCGGAACTGCCCATTCCCCACAATGAAGAGGCGTCACGGAAGTATACCTTATGCCCATGGATGGACATATAGATAGGGATATCACTGGTGCCTTTAATCACAATGGCGCCATACCCGGCCATGCGGATGGCCACGGCGCTGCGGCCGCCGCAGTGACTCTCGCCCAGGTTACCAGTGTGGGGAGATTTGAACATGGAAACAGTTTTCGAGGCCAGGGGGAACAACGCATTGAGGGGGCCCACCGCAAAAATGATCGGGTTTTCCGGGCCGAGGGGGTCACTGCCCGGCGGACATTCTTCATGAAGAAGCTGAATCGCCACCCCGGCGCCCCCGATATATTTTTCAAAAAGTTCCGGTCTTTTCTTTGTCGTGAAGGTTCTGTTCGAGAGATTTATGTAAAGGATATTGGCGAGAGAATCATCTTTTAACATCGCCTGCCACCTCCTTTTTCTGTAATCCTATGACCTTGTGGGGACAGAATTTAACGCAGTAACCGCAGTGGATGCAGATCATGGGCTTGTTCGTGGTCTCATCCCAGAGGATGGCGCCGATGAGGCAGGCATCCTGGCAGTGCCCGCAGCCTATGCATTTTCCCGCATCGAGACGAACACCGCCGTCTTTTCTCGCCTCCAGGGCGTTCGTTGGACAGACTTTCGCGCAGGGAGGATTATCACAGGCCCGGCAGACAATGACGGTAAAGCCCCGCTTCATCCCTCCAACGGATTTCACGGCAATACAGGCCTTGGTTAACCCGGCCTCCTCCTGTCTTCGTGAGCACGCGAACATGCAACACTGGCAGCCGACGCATCGCTCCGTTTCCAATACGGCAAGTCTCATTGACCTGATCCTTTCTTTCCCACCCGATTCTCAATACCATGTCATTCAAATTGAAGAAAGAAATATTATATGCGGAGATTTTCCATTTTTTGTCATGGTGTACTCTAACGCTAAGGGTACATTCATGTCACCCTCTCATACAATATATTTAACACTGCAGGTGTTCTTGGAACGTCTCACCCGTGCGCCTCAT
>PDVJ01000732.1_pt1 | contig 11114 bp, 17 predicted proteins | sample 1369811 | NCBI WGS metagenome assembly PDVJ01 (sample SAMN07795376, study PRJNA414565) | Alkali sediment metagenome, whole genome shotgun sequencing project. | reverse complement strand
GTGGTGTGGAGCGATAAGATGGAAAAGACGGTTATCGTGATGGTCAATCGTCTGGTCCTCCATCCTGTTTATAAGAAATATATTCGGAAGAGGAAAAAGGTGAAAGCCCACGACGAAAAGAACGAATGTCGTATTGGCGATAAAGAGCTCTTGATTGAAACGCGCCCCTTCAGCAAAGAAAAACGATGGCGTGTCAAGGAGATCCTCACACGGGCTGCATAAAAGGAAAAGCGAAAGTGGCCTGCGGGAATGGGGCAGCACCATAGGAGTCGATGATGATCCAGATGCGCAGTATCCTCGAAGTCGCCGATAACTCGGGAGCTAAGAAATTGGGGTGCATTAAGGTCCTTGGAGGGACCCGTCGAAAGTATGCGACCCTGGGGGATGTCATCGTTGTTTCTGTCAAAGACGCCCTGCCCAATTCCAAGATTAAGAAAGGGGATGTGGTCCGCGCCGTCATTGTCCGGACGAAAAAAGAAGTGAAGCGTCCCGACGGCTCCTATATCAAGTTTGATGACAATTCTGCTGTGCTCATCAACCCGCAAGGGGAACCTCTCGGGACGCGAATCTTCGGTCCAGTGGCAAGAGAATTGCGTGCCAAACGGTATATGAAGATCATCTCCTTGGCGCCAGAAGTTCTCTGAAAGAGGAATTTTCAATGATCGTTGTGAAATACCATATTAAGAAAAATGACCTCGTCGTGGTGACCCAAGGAAGGGAAAAGGGGAAAAGCGGCCGGGTGCTCAGGGTCTTTCCAGAGAAGAAGAAGGTGCTCATTGAAAAAATCAATTTCGTGAAGAGACATTCTCGGCCTCATGGACAGCAAAGGCAGGGGGGAATCATTGAAAAAGAGGCTCCCCTCGCTCTCTCCAATGTGATGCTCCTCTGCGAGAAATGCAACAAACCCGTTCGGATTGGGCATCGTATCGTGGAGGGGGGTAAGAAAGTAAGGGTCTGCCGGAAATGTGGGGAGATCTTCGATAAATAGGTGATGCGATGGCCAAATTGAAAGACCTTTATCGGGAGAACGTGATTCCTGCATTGATGAAGCGATTCGGCTATCAGAATAGGATGGAAGTCCCCCGATTGGACAAGATCGTCATCAACATGGGATTGGGGGAAGCCATCCAGAATATTAAGATCCTTGATTCTGCGGTTCAGGAATTGAGCCAGATCACAGGACAGAAGCCCATCATCACCAAGGCGAAAAAATCAATTGCCCAATTCAAATTAAGGACAGGAATGCCCATCGGATGCATGGTCACGCTTCGAAAAGAGAGAATGAATGAATTCTTCAGTCGCCTGGTGAATATTGCCCTTCCCAGAGTGAGGGACTTCAAGGGCGTCTCGGGCAAGTCGTTTGACGGAAGGGGCAACTATTCTCTTGGGATTCGGGAACAACTGATCTTTCCGGAAATCCATTACGACAAAATCGATAAAGTGAAAGGGATGAATATCATCATTGTGACCACGGCCAAGACGGATGAAGAGGGAAAGGAACTGCTGAAACTGCTTGGAATGCCCTTTAGGAATTGAAGAGTTAGAGGTTGGAGGTTTAAGGTTTGAGGCAAAGGCTTATCCTCGACCCTCTATCCCCTAACTGGAGTAAGGAGGAGAAGATTGGCGAAAACTTCATTGATGATCAAAGCACAGAGACCTCAAAAATTTAAGGTACGCCAATACCATCGATGCCCTCTTTGTGGAAGGCCCAGAGCTTATTATCGAAAATTTGATATGTGTCGGCTCTGCTTCAGAAAGTATGCCTCCCGGGGAGAAATACCCGGAGTGATCAAATCCAGCTGGTGATTGGTGCGAGGGTAATATGTCAATGACAGATCCTTTGGCGGATATGTTCACCCGAATTCGGAACGGATCGAAAGCCAAATTCGAAAAGGTGGACATCCCTTCTTCCAAAATTAAAAGAGAGGTCGCGAAGATTTTGAAGGAGGAAGGGTTTATAAAAAATTTTAAAATGGTTACGGATGAGGACCAACATGAGAAGCTCCGAGTCTTCCTCAAATATGATGCGAGCCACAAGGAGGTCATCCGTATCCGGCGGATCAGTCGACCAGGTCGGAGGATCTATGTGGGAAAAGATCGTATAGCCTCCGTCATGACCGGATTGGGAATTTCGATCCTCTCCACCCCGAAAGGAATCCTGACGGACAAATCGGCCCGAAAGGCCAATGTGGGAGGAGAGGTTTTATGCCATGTGTGGTAAAAGGAGTAATTTTAAATCCGAAGCACGAAATCCCTGCCTTCGCCGGAGCGGCTTCGCGCAGGCAGGCGAAATTCGAAACAAGCACGAAGGCTCAAAATATAAATGATCTAAACAAGCGGAAGTGTTTTGGACTTTGAAATTTGAATTTTTAATTTGCCTGCCCTGTTAAGTAGGGTTTGTATAATTTCGGGTACGAAGTATCATGCCCTCTGGTGAAAGTAAAATCGTCAGCTTTGGAGGAAATTACTTAACAGGGTAAAGATTTCGATATTCGCCTGCCTGCCGGTAGGCAGGGATTTCGAGTTTATGGGGTAAAAGATGTCTCGAATTGGAAGGATGCCGATTGCACTGCCAAAGGGGGTTAAAGTTTCTTCTGACTCCGCCAAGGTAGAGGTGAGTGGACCCAAGGGGCACCTCGTTCACACTCTCCCACAGGGGATTTCGATCACCGAGGAGGCAGAGAAGGTATTGGTTCACCGCGCGGATGATCAGCGCTCGTCCAAAGCGCTCCAAGGGCTGACGCGAAGTCTCTTGGCTAATATGGTTACCGGAGTCATCCAAGGATTTGAAAAACGTCTTGAGGTCATAGGGATCGGCTACCGTGCCGATGTTCAAGGTAAGACGCTGAAAATGTCTTTAGGATTTTCCCATCCTGTTCTCTTTCCCCTTCCAGAAGGGATCAAAGTAGAAGTGGAAAAACAGACTCTGATCACCATCAAGGGGATCGATAAGCAACAGGTGGGAATCCTAGCCGCTAAACTCCGTTCCGTCAAATCCCCGGAACCTTATAAAGGGAAAGGAATCCGTTATGTCGGGGAACGGGTCCGGAAAAAGGTCGGAAAGGCTAAGGCTTAGGACATAGGTCTCGCCTAAACGGGACAGGGAGGAGATTCCTTGAAGGATAAGAAGATATTGGCTCGGATGAAAAGGAAGACGAGGGTGAGAAGTCGTGTCAAGGGAACTTCAGAGCGGCCTCGCCTTAATGTCTTCCGAAGCCTGAAACATATCTATGCCCAAGCCATTGAAGATTCTGCTGGAAGGACCCTGGCCAGTGTCTCTAGCTTGAGTCCGGAGCTGAAGGGAAGCCTAAAACATGCAGGGAATGTAGAGGCAGCAAAAAAGGTGGGGGAACTCATTGCAAAAAAGTGCCTTGAAAAAGGGATTCAAAAGGTCATTTTTGACCGAAATGGATACCTCTATCACGGCAGAGTGAAGGCATTGGCCGAAGCCGCACGAGCAGCTGGTTTGATCTTTTAGAGAGCTACGCTCTCTTGATTGCACAGATTCTCAAAAAGGATTACACCGATTTTCTTAATTTTTCGATGAATTTTATGTCTGTGTAATCAGTTTCTAATCGGTGTAATCAGAGCTTTCGGGTTTCCAGAAAGCTCCCCAAGGAGGTATGGACATTGCCGAAGATTGATCCGAGTACATTGGAATTGACGGACAAGGTGGTTCACATTAACCGGGTTGCCAAAGTGGTGAAAGGAGGCAGGCGGTTTAGTTTCAGCGCCCTCGTCGTAGTCGGAGATGGGAATGGCTGTGTGGGGAGCGGGATGGGGAAAGCCAATGAAGTCCCTGACGCCATCCGGAAGGGGATCGAACATGCCAAACGTAACTTGGTCAAAGTTCCCATCCTCAATAAAACGATTCCTTATGAGGTGATGGGAAGATACGGAGCCGCGAAGGTCATGCTCAAACCCGCCTCCGAGGGAACAGGGGTCATCGCAGGTTCTGTCGTCAGAGCCATTGCCCAATCGGCGGGAATTCAAAACATCCTGACCAAATCTCTCGGTTCGAATAATCCCTACAATCTTACGAAGGCCACCTTTCAGGCCATTAACCAGTTGAAGGTCCCTGAGGAGGTCTTGGAAAAAAGGCATGAGAAAGCAGAAAACGAAAAAGGTCAATAAGGAAAAGACGATTACGGTCCGGTGGAAGAGGAGTGCGATCGGGCGACCTGAAAATCAGCGCCAGACCATCCAGGGCCTAGGATTCAAACGATTGAATCAGACCCTTGTCTTGCCGGATCGCCCCGCGATTCGGGGAATGATCGATCGTGTGATCCATTTGTTGGAAGTGATGGAATGAGTGAAAAGGGAAGACGGATGATACTGGGAGAACTGAAACCACCAAAGGGAGCAAGAAAGAAGAGGAAAAGGGTAGGCCGAGGGACTGGGTCCGGTCATGGCAAAACAGCTTGCCGGGGGTCGAAAGGACAGAGAGCTAGATCCGGAGGCCCCAAGCGGGCTGGTTTTGAGGGAGGACAAATGCCTCTCCAACGACGCCTCCCCAAACGAGGATTTCGCTCTCCTTTTAGAGAAGAGTTTTCGATCATCCATCTCAAAGATTTAAACCAGTTTCCGAAAGATTCGGTAGTGGAACCCGAACTCCTCTATCAATCCGGTCTCGTGAAGAAGAACGAGTTCATAAAACTTCTCTCGGATGGAGAACTCCAGCACCCGTTGACCATCCGTGTCCATCGGGCGAGTAAGGCAGCATTGAAAAAAGTGGAAGCCGCTTCGGGAAGGGTGGAGGTCATCGGCGCATGATTTCAGGTGCCACGAATATCTTTAAGATCCCCGAACTGAAGCGAAGGATTCTGATCACCTTCCTATTCTTGGCCGTCTACCGGGTGGGCGTTCATATACCGACGCCAGGAATTAATGGGGACGCTTTAGCTTCCTTTTTTAAACAGATGAGCGGTACGCTTTTCGGCCTCATCGATATGTTCTCAGGAGGGGCTTTCGAGAGGCTCTCTGTTTTTGCCCTGGGGATCATGCCCTATATTAGCGCCTCCATCATTCTCCAACTTCTCACTGTCGTAATCCCCTATCTCGAACGCCTTCAGAAGGAAGGAGAGATGGGCCGGAAAAAGATCGTTCAGTATACCCGTTATGGAACGGTTGTCCTCAGTATGATCCAGGGGTTTGGCATTGCCATTGGCTTGGAAAATATGAGAGGAACGGCGGGTGAAGCGATCGTCTTGATACCAGGATGGTCTTTCCGAATCATGACCGTCATCACCCTGACCGCTGGTACTGCCTTCATCATGTGGTTGGGTGAACAGATCACAGAGCGAGGGATTGGGAACGGGATTTCTCTGATCATCTTTGCTGGAATCGTGGCCCGAATGCCCAATGCCATTGCCCAGACTTATGAACTCTTCAGCGTGGGTCAGATGAGCATAATTACTGTCCTTGTCCTGATCCTCCTTATGGTATTCGTGGTGGCCGTGATCATCTTTTTCGAAACGGGCCAGCGAAGACTTCCTGTCCAATATGCCAAGCGGATTGTGGGAAGAAGGGTCTATGGGGGACAGAGCACCCATCTTCCTCTCAAACTGAATACCTCGGGAGTCATCCCTCCCATCTTTGCTTCCTCGATCCTGATGTTTCCATTGACGATTGCCAATTTCATGCCAAAGACTTGGCTGGAGGAGCATCCCTGGGTCCAATCTATCCTTAACAGTTTGGGACCCGGTGCCTTACTATACAATCTTCTCTATATCGGGTTCATCATCTTCTTCTGCTATTTCTACACGGCCGTAACTTTCAATCCAAACGATGTGGCTGAAAATATGAAGAAATTTGGGGGTTACATTCCCGGCCTCCGCCCAGGTCAGAAGACCGCTGAATATATCGACAAAGTCCTCACCCGGATCACCCTGGGGGGAGCCCTTTATGTTTCGGCGGTCTGTGTTCTTCCAACCATCCTTTACGCGAGGTTCAATGTCCCCTTCTATTTTGGAGGAACCTCTCTCTTGATCGTCGTTGGTGTGGCTCTGGATACGGTTCAGCAGATAGAAGCTCATATGCTGACGAGGCACTACGAAGGATTGATGAAAAAGGGAAGATTGAAGGGAAGACGGGGCTAAGGAAAAAACATTGCAAAATGCAAATTATAAATTGCTAATTGTAAAATTTTTTTCTAAAGTTTTCATTTTGTATTTTGCAATTTTCAATTTGCAATGAGGGTCAAATGAATCTTATTCTTCTTGGACCACCGGGAGCCGGAAAAGGCACGCAGGCACAAATGATTGTCGATCGATACCATATCCCCCAAGTATCCACAGGGGATATTCTGAGAGCAGCCGTAAAGGGAAAAACCCCTTTAGGGGCAAAGGCCAAAGAATTTATGGACCAAGGAAAGCTGGTGCCGGATGAGTTAGTCATCGGAATCATCGAGGAACGCCTGAAAGCCTCGGATTGCCGCCCGGGATTCATCCTCGATGGTTTTCCGAGAACCATTGCCCAAGCGGAGGCCCTTCAACCCATCCTTGCCAAGATGGGGAAATCGATTGACCACGTGATCAATATCGAAGTGGAAGATGAAGAATTGGTCCGCCGTCTTACCGGCCGGAGGACCTGCAAAAACTGTGGGGCCATGTTTCACCTGATCTTCTACCCTCCCAAGAAAGAAGGGATGTGTGACCGGTGCGGTGGTTTTCTCTATCAAAGAGATGACGATAAAGAAGAAACCATCCGAACACGGTTGAAAGAGTACCAGAGGCAAACCGCACTACTCATCCAGTATTACCAGGAGAAGAAGAAAATTCGTTCCATTCCGGGAGTGGGTGAACAGAATCAAATTTTTGAGCAAATCGTTAACCACATAGATGCAATGCACCGCTGAAGGGTCAGATCGGGTGTTTTATGCCGAAAGAGGAAGCGATTCAGGTGGAAGGGAGGGTTCTGGAGACCCTTCCGAATGCCATGTTCCGAGTGGAATTAGAGAATGGGCATAAGGTATTGGCTCATATCTCTGGAAAGATGAGAATGCACTTCATTAAAATCCTCCCCGGAGATAAAGTGACGGTTGAGCTCTCACCTTATGACCTCACTCGGGGAAGAATTATTTTCCGGGAGAAGTAAGCTCTGAGTAAAGTTTTCAGGGAATTTCGAAGCACGAAATCCGAAATTCGAAACAATCTCAAATGACCAAATTTAAAATGTCCAAAAGAAACCAAGGCTTAGGAAATTTTAGTTTCGAAAATTCGGATTTGTTTCGGATTTCGATATTCGGATTTCGGATTTTTAAACAATGAGGTACGAATTGTGAAAGTTAGGGCTTCGATTAAAAAAATCTGTGATAAATGTAAAATCGTCAAACGAAGAGGGGTCATCCGAGTCATCTGCGAAAACCCTAAACACAAACAGCGACAAGGATAGAGGGAGGTTAGAGGAGCGTCCCGCAAATGCGGGACTTGAGGTTAGAGGTTAAAGATCTTTTGCCTCCAACCTCAAGCGTAGCGGTCCTTAATCCTCAAGCAGCGACGAAGGAGCACATTATGGCACGCATTGCAGGGATCGATCTTCCAAAGGATAAAAGAGTTGAGATTGCTCTCACCTATATCTTCGGTATTGGAAGACCTTCTTCCAAAAAAATTCTGGAAAAGGCCAATATTAACAAAGACACCAAGGTCAATAAATTGACAGAAACCGAAGTGGTTCACATTCGAGACATCATCGAACAGGAATTTAAGGTGGAAGGGGATCTCAGGCGGGAGGTGGGCACCAATATCAAGCGGTTGATGGATATAGGCTCCTACCGCGGCCTCCGGCATCGCAAATCGCTGCCCGTTCACGGCCCACATACCAATGCCAGGACAAGGAAAGGACCCCGTCGAGCCATCATTGGAAAGAAAAAGGAAGAAAAAGTAAAAGGGGCAGCCGGATAAATCCGCTTTGAAGATTCGACAAACATCTGATGACCTCTGAGTCTTTCAATGGAGAGGCTTTTTTCTAAATAGAACCGTGGAGGAGATATGGCAACAGGTCCAGGGACAAAGAAGAAGAAGGTAAAGAAGAATATCCAGGCAGGGATTGCTCATATTCAGGCAACGTTTAATAACACCATCATCACAATCACTGACCCAGAAGGAAATGTGATCACCTGGTCCAGTGCCGGCACCCAGGGCTTCAAAGGATCCAGAAAGAGCACTCCCTTTGCAGCCCAGATGGCTGCGGAGGATGCGGCGAAGAAGGCAATGGAACACGGCGTGCGATCCATCGATGTTTATGTGAAAGGTCCGGGGGCAGGAAGGGAATCCGCGCTGCGATCTCTTCAGGCCGCGGGGTTGAAAGTCCACCTGATCAAAGATGTCACACCCATTCCGCACAATGGATGCCGTCCACCGAAAAGGAGAAGGGTGTAAGGAGGTAGGAGTTGGCGAGATACACAAAATCGGCTTGTCGGTTGTGTCGAAGAGAAAATTTGAAGCTCTTCCTCAAGGGGGAGAGATGTTATACCGAGAAGTGTGCCATTGATCGTAGGAATTACGCTCCCGGGCAGCACGGGCAAAGTCGAAAGAAGTTCTCGGATTATGGAGCCCAACTGAGGGAAAAACAGAAGGTCAAAAGATTATACGGCCTTCTGGAAAGCCAGTTCCGAAATACCTTTAAGGAAGCAGACCGACAAAAGGGGATTACGGGAGAAGTTCTTCTCTTCTTGCTGGAGCGTAGATTGGACAACACTGTCTACCGGCTCGGTTTTGCCAATTCGAGAGATGAAGCGCGCCAACTCGTGCGGCACAATCATTTTTCAGTCAACCAGTCAAAAGTGAATATCCCTTCCTATCTCGTGAAACCCGGGGATGTTATCGAAGTGCGGGAGAAGAGCAAGAAGGTTGTCCGCATTCAAGAAGCCCTGGAGGGGGTAGCCCGGCGGGGCATCCCTCAATGGCTGGAAGTGGATAAGGATCAAATGAAGGGAAGTGTGAAATCAATGCCGACGAGGGAAGAGATCACTATTCCGATCCAAGAAAAGTTGATCGTAGAGCTCTATTCCAAATGAGATTTCTGAAAAGGGAAGAAATCTCTGATGGCACAGATTAAATATCGATTACTCAGATTAATTACCCGATAAAATCTGTGTAATCAAATCATAATCGGTGTAATCAGGGGCCCTGTTTTTTTTCAGGGCTCTCAAAATTACCTTTTTTTAACCCTTTTCGTTAAGGGAGGAGATATGCAATACAAAAGTTGGAAAGACCTGATTCGACCCAAACGGTTGGAGGTGGAAAAGGAAACGTTGACCCTTTTCTACGGAAAGTTTACAGCAGAACCTTTTGAACGAGGTTTTGGCATTACCATTGGGAATTCACTTCGCCGTATCCTCCTTTCCTCTCTGCAAGGAGCGGCGATCACATCGGTAAAGATCGATGGCGTGCTTCATGAATTTTCAACCATCACTGGGGTCAAAGAGGACGTGACAGAGATCATCCTCAACCTCAAGGAGGTGCGGCTGAAACTTCATACCGAAGGCCCTAAAGTCATTCGGGTGAAGACGGAAGGTCCCAGGGTTCTGAAGGCGGGGGATATCCAGACGGGCGATGCCGTGGAAATACTCAATCCAGACCACTACCTCGCCACTCTCTCCAGGGATAGCAAACTCTCCATGGAAATGACGGTGAAGATGGGCAGGGGTTATGTCCCCGCGGAGCGAAATAAGGAAGAAAATCAACCTATCGGGACCATTCCGATGGACGCCATCTTCTCCCCGATCAAGAAGGTGAACTATAACATCACCAATGCCCGGGTGGGCCAGATCACCGATTATGACAAGTTGACCTTGGAGGCCTGGACGGATGGAAGTATCAATCCCGAGGAGGCGGTTGCCCATGCAGCAAAGATCCTTAAGGATCAACTCTCCATCTTCATCACCTTTGAAGAAGAGGAAGAAGAAGAGGAGGAGAAGGAAACCACAGCAGAGCAAGCTGACACCGAAAAATTAAATGAAAACCTCTTCCGCAGTGTAGATGAATTGGAACTTTCTGTCCGTTCTGCCAATTGTTTGAAACATGCCAATATCAAGTTGATCGGGGACCTGGTTCAAAAGACAGAGGCCGAAATCCTGGCGACAAAGAATTTTGGAAGAAAATCCCTCAACGAGATCAAGGAGATTCTTACAGAAATGGGACTCAGTCTGGGAATGAAGTTGGACAATTGGCCTCCCAAGAAAGAAGAAGAGATGGAATCCGGAGCGGTGGGATAGGAGGAACGGATGAGGCATCGTGTTGCTGGCAGGAAGTTAAGTCGCCATACCCAACATCGAGAGTTGATGTTCCGAAATATGCTGGTATCCCTGCTTCAGCATGAAAGGATCAGGACCACTCTCGCCAAGGGAAAAGAATTCCGGAGTTGGGCAGATAGGATGATTACCCTTGGAAAGAAGGGAACGCTTCATGCCAGAAGACAAGCCTTTGCACTCCTCCGGAATCACGAGATTGTGAAGAAACTCTTTGATGAGATCGCTCCTAAATTGAAGGACCGAGAGGGAGGCTATACACGAATCTATAAGATGGGATGGCGGCAGGGAGATGGAGCACCCCTCTCTCTGGTTGAACTGGTCACCTTTTCACATCCGGAGGAGAAGAAGAAATCGCCCGTGACAAAGGCGAAAGAAGCCCTCGAAAAGGTCGCTCCCCAAAAAGAAAGGGAAGGAAAAAAAGAAAGAGAAGAAAGAAGAGGAGAAAGAGAAAGGAAAAGGGAAACCCAAAGAGAAAGAGAAAAAGGAAAAGAAGGTAAAGAAAGAAGTGAAAGAAACCCCAAAGGAGAAGAAGGAAAAACCGAAGAAAAAATCTTCAAAATAAAAGAGCGAACAGTATGTTTTCTTTATCTTGAGGCCCCGACCCAAAAGGTCAGGGCCTTTTTATTTGGTCACTTGAGCCAGCTTTCAAAAGGTAGCCGAAGGCTTAAGTCTGCGCAAATTCCCACCATCAGCTAAAAGCTATTAGGAAGGTGCCAACTTGGTGAGTAGACCGGGTTCTCCGAGTGGTACAGGTTGATGTTTGTCTTCTCTGTTGCCGCCTGGTTTCCCGGCGGTGGCACACCATCTGAACAAGGCTGGATTCCAGGTCCGTGGCTAACGGTTATCTGGGTAGGCTTTACAC
>PDVJ01000731.1_pt1 | contig 11139 bp, 9 predicted proteins | sample 1369811 | NCBI WGS metagenome assembly PDVJ01 (sample SAMN07795376, study PRJNA414565) | Alkali sediment metagenome, whole genome shotgun sequencing project. | reverse complement strand
GATTTATGTCGTGCAACACCTCTTTGTCGCCGACTTTCACATGCAGATCTTCAATATGCAGCATAGAACAATCGTAGAGATTATGTCGATTACTGCATTAAACGCTTTTCAAGGTACTAAAAAAAGTGATAGTATTTCGGATCTTTTAACACATCATCTGGTATAGTACACACAGGATACTATTCATGAGACCTGAAAAGGTACAGGACAAAAAGGGAAAGGCGATTGTCAGGCAGGGTTCGAAAGGTGCAAAAAATTCAGTTTTATCGAGGGAACCACGTGAGATTGTACCTTTTATCAACTCTATCATATGTGCGGATGCCCTCCAGGCACTGGCACGAATACCTGACCAGAGTATTGACCTGATCATCACGTCTCCTCCCTATAATTTCGGGCAAGCGTATGCACAGGACCCCCATGACGATACCCACGAGTGGAACAGTTATTTTGAACAACTCCTCAATGTGTGGCGCGGGTGTGAGCGGGTTCTTAAGTCTGGTGGCCGGATGGCAGTAAATATCCAGCCCCTCTTCTCGGATTACGTCCCCACTCACCACGTTATTTCTCACCAGCTTGCGAGCCTGGGTCTTCTCTGGAAAGCCGAGTTTCTCTGGGAGAAGAATAACTATAACGCAAAATATACAGCATGGGGGAGCTGGAAATCCCCGTCAATGCCGTATATAAAATACACCTGGGAGTTTATCGAAGTCTTTGACAAGGTGACCCACAAGAAAGGAGGGCGGCGCGAGGATATCGATATCACTGCTGATGAATTCAAGGAATGGGTGCTTGGTAAGTGGTCGTTTCCCCCGGAGATCCGGATGAAAGATTACAGCCATCCGGCAATGTTTCCTGAGGAGTTGCCCCGGCGGCTGATGAAACTTTTCTCGTATCAAAACGATATCGTGCTTGACCCGTTTAATGGAGCCGGGACAACGACACTCGTCGCGTGGAAACTGCACCGGCGCTTTATCGGAATTGATGTATCGCAACAATACTGCGATATGGCGTTACAGCGACTTGTCACTGCAGCGGAAAATGGAGCACGGTCTTCACCAGAATACCCCCTGCCGTCGATTAGGGTATTGAACCCGTGAAAAAGAACAAGTAACTACGGGTCTCCGTCAGACCGGGATGTTCTTTTTTACATATTCAAATACACCTTTTCTGTCGTACATATGCTCAAGGATATAATTGTGAACAAGGGCATATTTTTCATATCTGGCAAAGAGCTGCCTGTACGCGTTCAATTGGGAGTTGTAGTCTGAGACAAGTGCATTATGAACAGCTACCTGTGCATTGTAACTGCCACTATTTCCGGTATTTCGTATCTTCTGGATTTGTGATTCGAGCTGTGCAATTTTTTCCTGTTGGGATATAAGATCAGACTCCATGTTTTTTACCTGAGGTTCGAGTTCCTTTACTTTCAGATCAGACAGCACATACATATCGTGAATATACCGGGTCTCACTTCCACTGCCGTAGAATTTTGTGCCATTGCTGATGGGGATAATAACAGGATCTGAATACAGCGTCAGGTTTCCCCCCAGTTTATCAGTCGGCACCCCGACAAATGAGTAATTGGTCGTTTCCACGAAGGTATAGCCGGTGTTTTTGTAGAGATAATCGTCTGATCCAACTCCTACTGCCATATGTGATTCAGGTCCGAACAGGAACAGGGCAACCGGATACCCTTCACGGGATAACAACCCGGCTAATAACAGGCTCTTGTCATCACAATCTCCTGCACGGTCAACAACCGTCTCTACCGGGAATTTTGCCGGGTTCTGCTCCCGGGTTTCATATTTTAGTGACTGGATATAGACTACAATGAGTTCGAGATATTCATCATCGGAAAGTTTTTGCTGGAGCCTGATCGTGTCAGCATCTGCGAGAATTGCTGTATAGAGGCTGTCCTGTGCCGGATCCTGTACCATTGCACGGTAACTTTGGGAAAGCCAGACCGTTTCGGAGATGTTACCATACACTGTTGTAGCCTTTTCTGCCTGCTTTGCACCTTCATAAACCGAGACGTTGACGGGAATGGTCAGGGCAACTGTGGTTTTTTCAAATGGGAATTGATGGAAAATATTAATCAGGGATGATTGCAACTGGGGAAGATCGGGAAATATCTGGGGCACAATTACCGTTTCTTTGGGAAAAACAACTGCACTTATGAGCATTGCTGATAATGCCAGAAGAATAATGAATAAAAATGTACCAATGAGTTTGAGGGGCCGGTTATCCATTATTCACCGTTTACTATAGTATTTTCTGTCTTATGTATTACAAAATATCCCTTAACCGGGCAATGGAGTCAATAATACATTCGGGTTTAATCACAGAGTTATCCAGATCGTCTTTTCGGTATTTTCCGGTCCTTACAAGAATGCCCTGCATACCCATAGAACGGGCCCCGCCAATATCAGTACGAATATCATCGCCGATCATTGCTACCTGATCTGCACGAAGTCCCATGTCGCGGAGGGCAAGTTCAAAGAACGTTTTTGAGGGTTTTCCCACGATTGTCGCTGTTTTGCCGGTCGCAAATTCGAGGGCCTGAACAAAGGGACCCGCGGAGAGCGAAAGCCCGTCAGGTGCCATCCAGTACCGGTCGTTTTCCAGTGCAATCAGGTCCGCACCATCCATGAGATGACGGAACGCGGTGTTCAGGCTTTCATAGGTAATTTTGTCACCTGCATCACCGATGATAACGAAATCGACCCCGCTACCGGTGTCAAAGGTACCTACGTGCTCAAAGTCCCGGTAAACGTCTCCCGTCGTCAGAAGGTAACAATGGGTTTTTTTCGCACGTTTGAGATAGGAAATTGCAGCGAGCGGGGGTGTGAAAATATATTCCACGGGAATGTGAAATCCCATGGATGAAAGCTGGTCTGCAAGGGTATTCCGGCATTTACGGGTGGTGTTGGAAACAAACCTGAATATATATTTTTTTTCCCTGAGGAGATCGATGGATTCCCGGGCACCTTTGATTGCCTGGTCTCCAACATACAGAACCCCATCAAGATCGATGAGAAAACCCCTGATATCCGTCATTTCAGCACGTTACCTTGAGCACTGCCAAATCCCGTCACCTTGCAGTTTTGATATCCTGATGTATCAGGCACTTTCTGGTATCCAAAGGATCCCGGGTTCTCAAAAAAATAATCAGGATTTCGTAAGAGAAATGGACATCTGCAGGAAGAACCTTGCCTGTATGCAGGTTTGTGGAGGAGCACCATTGGTAAGCAGAGTTACTCCGTTATGAACATAAAATATCTCCTTATGCCCGTGGAATGACGCAGTATACCAGGATCCGGCCTTCTGATTAAGGGAAGCGCTGGGGCCGGCCAGGGTCTTTTACCCGGGAAGTTCGCTTTACTTTCACCCCCCGCGGCTGGATGTTTAAATCCCGAAGATCGTTTTTGTATTCAGACGATGTCGGTTATTCATGCCCCTGCACGGATTGGTGCCCTCTGGCAGCAGCGCATGGAAACGATACGGGAATACGAAGTTGTCCGGGACGGGAATGTTTTCGGGACCAGTTTTTCCGGTAATGTTGTTTCTTCATCGGAATATGAACAGGCGCACCACCAGCTCGATATGCTGGTGAAGAAGTACCGGAACGTTCCATTCGATATGCTCTTTTCGGGAACTGAACTTTTCAACGAATGCGGTGCCTGTTTTTCTCTTAAAAGCCGGCAGCCTGTCGAAATACCGTCACCCGATCCGGATCAGTTCAGATCGGAAATCATGAAAGACCTTACGCTTGTGCATGGTATCGGGTCAAAGACACAGGACCGGCTGAAGTCGAAAGGATTCCGGTACCTGCCGGATCTGATGCAGCACCCGAAATTCAGATCCTGCACCCGTGACGTACTCAGGTGCCTGTATGGCAGCAATTCAGCAGAAATTATGGATCTGATCGGCCGTAGGCATGCAAAATCCCATCCTTATGTTCTCGGGACGGCAGGACTTCACGAACCGGAAGATTACGTATTTCTTGATATTGAAACGCTCGGGCTGTTTTCCCGCCCGGTCATCCTCTTTGGCATTGGTACAATCGAGAACGGTAACCTCACAGTCCACCAGTACCTGCTGCGTGATATTGATGAGGAACAGGCTGCCCTTATGGCAACACTCGGCCATGTATCGGGAGACAGCCCGGCACTGGTCACGTTCAATGGCAAATCATTTGATGTTCCCTACCTGTCAGACAGGATGGCTTATTATGGAATGGGAACCCTGGCAAAAATCCCCCACTTCGATGTACTGCATTTCAGTCGCAGGAGATGGAAGGATCAGTTGCCATCCCTGCGCCTGGCGGCCCTGGAAACGGAAATTCTGGGTATCTGCCGTCACAATGATATTCCCGGGCAGATGGTGCCGGAATTTTACGAAACCTACCTTCGGACAGGTAATTGCGGCCCGCTGGTCCCGATTGTTGAGCACAATAAGCAGGACGTGGTATCGCTGGCCCTGCTCTTTTTCCACCTATTGGGAGAGTTCTATGGCTGTCGCTGACATTATCCGGCTTCTCAGTGTGAACCCGGTATACCGGAGCCGGGTGGTGCACACAGAAATAAACGAACCCGAATCCCCCAAACACGGGACACTCGAAAATCCTCTTGGTGATACCCTCGAATCGTATCTCTCCCAGCACCGGATACGGCTCTATTCCCACCAGTGCGAAGCTGTCAACCGAATACGGTCCGGGAAAAATGTGATTATCACCACCCCTACAGCAAGTGGCAAAACCCTTACGTTCAACCTTCCCGTCTTCGAGCGGCTTCAAGCGGACAGTGAAGCACGTGCGCTGTACCTGTACCCGACCAAGGCGCTCTCCAATGACCAGCTCGCCACTCTTGAACGGATGGCTCAGTTCACCGGTATATCAGCCCGTCCGGCAATCTACGATGGTGACACTCCCCAGTCAAAACGGGCCGCAGTCCGGGAGAACTCAAGGGTCATCATCTCCAACCCGTATGAACTCCACCAGGTGCTCTCCTGGCACGCGAAATGGCGCCCGTTCTTCTCTCACCTGCAGTTTATTGTAATAGATGAGGCGCACCGGTACCGCGGTGTCTTTGGATCCCATATTGCCTTGTTGATCCGGCGGCTGGTGCGCCTGTGCCATGTTTATGGTTCAGCGCCGCAGTTCATTCTCTCGACTGCAACACTGGAAAATCCAGTGGAATTTGCCGAAAAGCTCACGGGAATGCCGTTTGAACTGGTGGATAAAGACGGATCCCCTCACGGCAGGAAACATTTCGTACTTTATAATCCGTTTTATGATGGCATTGGTGAACGTTCCCTGTACCAGGAGACAAAGGATCTTCTTGTTTCCTGCGTAAAAGACGACCTCCAGACGCTCTGTTTCACCGGTTCCCGGAAAATGGCAGAACTGGTAACGCTCTGGGCACGGGAGGATGCACGCCGCTCGTCTGCCCTTCTCGCAGGGTCGATATCAGCGTACCGGGCCGGCTACCTCCCGGAAGAAAGGAGGGCTATCGAACGCGGGCTGAAAGAGGGTACAATAAAGGGTGTTGTTTCCACCAATGCGCTTGAACTGGGTATTGATGTCGGTTCGCTGGATGCCGTTATCATTGCCGGGTATCCGGGAACCATGATGTCGACCCGGCAGCAGGCAGGCCGAGCCGGAAGAAAAGGGGGCGATTCACTCGCGATTCTTGTTGGCTTCGCAAACCCCCTCGATCAGTATTTCATGCATCATCCCCACCATTTTTTCAGCCGTGTGCACGAGCACGCGATCATTGACACCGAAAATCCCTATATTGTCTCTGGTCACCTGCTCTGTGCTGCCGCCGAACTCCCACTGCATGAAGATCACGACCGGACATATTTCGGGGAGACATTTCCTGAACTCCTTTCTGAACTTGCAGCCGCTGATCTTATCAGGAAAACAAGCCGTGGATGGGTATATTCCGGGCGGGGCAGGGCTGCGGATGTGGTGAGGCTTGATGGCATTCGCTGCTCGAGACAATGGACCGGGCACAGGCTTATCGTGAGGCGCATAAAGGGGCAATCATGCTTCACCAGGGCGAGACCTATATTGTCAGCGAAATGGACCTAGAGACACACTCCATACGGGTGACAGAGACCGATGTGGATTACTATACGCAACCGCTCAAAGAAGTTGATCTCTCTGTTCTTGAGATCCTAAAAACCCGGACAGTTCATGGTGCACGGTGTGCGTTTGGCGATGTGGAAGTGACGGAACGGTATACTGGCTACAAGATCAAACGCAAAGACACCATCATTGGTGTGGAACCCCTTGACCTGCCACCGATTACCTTCAGGACAAAGGCATTCTGGTTTATATCCGCTCCGGATACTGAACAACGCGTTGCAGGTTTAAATCTTGATCTCGCCGGGGGGCTGCATGGTGCAGAACACGCGATCATCGCGCTTATGCCCCTGCATGTGATGTGCGACCGGTGGGATATCGGTGGTTTATCGTCTCCGGCATTTGGTGAGGATGGAGAGCCCGTGGTTTTTGTCTATGACGGTTACGAGGGAGGGATTGGACTTGCCGAGAAAGCCTTCGCGCTCCTTCCGGACGTATTTTCGAGTGCGCACGAACTGGTTCGGGACTGCGGGTGCGATGAGGGATGCCCGTCCTGCATATACTCACCAAAATGCGGGAATGATAACCAGCCGCTCGACAAGGAAGCAGCCATACTGATCCTCGGAGATTTATGCACTCCTCAGGAAAAACGCGAATGTTCCAAAATATCCGGTGAATCCGGGCAGGTTGTCTTACAGTTCAGATAATTCAATCAACAAGAATCTCCCGGTGTTTCGTTATTTCGGATTCCGGGTCGTCTTCAAAGATGAACAAATCTTCTATTCCCGCGTTAAGGACCCGGGCCACATCGTGTGCGAGCCTGAGTGAGGGATTATATTTTCCCTGCTCTAAAAAGACGATTGTCTCCCGTCGCACGCCGACCATTCTGGCAAGGTCATCCTGTGTCAGGGATAAACGGGAACGGTACTCTTTTATTCGTGTCTGCATGGTATACCTTCCGGACTAGGCTACTCCACATCCCCTTTCCGGAAAAGATATGCCTGGTAAATCGCCGCTGAGAGAGCAAGGACAAGAATGGAAGCGATGAGTGCATTCTGTACACTGAGCTTGAGCACGCCAAGATAATCCAGCCAGAAGAGACCGAACATGAAGAAGAGGCCGGTCAGCCATGCATAGGATAACCCATATGCCCCTATCTTTTTGGATCGTTCATCGGATTCCGGATCATTCCCAAATTTCCGGTGACGGGAGATTCCGGTAATCAGGAAGACTATCCCTGCAGCCACCAGTATTGTTCCAATGCCGGCTTCCCCCGCGTTCAGCACGATGGAGATAATACCGCTGACAAGCATCAGCAATCCGATAATAATCCGATAAAGATTCCTAGGTTTCATTGGTATCACATGATTATGTTATTTATTTCTAACATCTATGCATATTAATGTTATCTATTTCTAACATATTCTGGAAAGAAACCGCACTGCAAAGACGAACTGCGAAAATGGAAATCTTGAGAAAAATATAAGAAAATTATTCCTGCACGGTAGATCGTACAGACAAAAACACCGGCCCCCGCACGTCAACCTTCTTATTGTTATCAGTGACCGCCCGCATCGCGAACTCATCAATTTTCAGGTTAATGTCGCTGGGGAGTTTTGCCATCTTTACCTGTACGACTGTAGAGTTCCTGCAGCGGGCTGCCTCTTCAATCCGTGCTGCCGCAAGTGCTGCCACTGCGGAGAGATAAGTGATACCCGTTGATATCCCTTCGGTGCGCACCTGTTTCCACTTGCACAGGCAGGACCGCAGAGCTTTGCGTTGGACTCCGGTTCTTCGACTGCCACCTTCACCTTGGTACCCCCAAGAATACCCTCCCATGTGTCAAACGAGCATGGTCCCTGGGCAGTTGCATTCACAGAAGCGACATGGGCAATAGCTGCGGCGAGCATCTTTCCTTCCGGTGAGGACGGTTCTTCGCGCAACCTGACCGCACGGGCGATCTCCTGGTTCGTGAGGGTGTGGGGAAAAAACTGGGGAAAACAGAGTTGCCGGACATCGTTTGCGTTATATGCTATCATCGCAAGCCGTTCAACGCCGAGCCCGAGATTCATGACCGGGACGCCAATACCGTATTCGGCAAGTGCTGAGGGGGAGTACATACCAAAGGTAGCAACTTCCACCCAGCCGTGTACAGGGTGGCGTGCATAGACTTCCGTCTGGGAATCCGGCATATAGTATTTGGAGCGCTTTTCGTCCGGCTGGAACCGGAAATCAGTATAGCCGAATGCGGAGAGGAGCGCCATGCTTACTGCTTTTCCCTCTTCATTGGTTATGTCCTCACCCGCAACGACACACGATGCAGAATGATAGGTCATGAGTCGGGTCGGACCCTCTGCCTGTTCCCGGCGGAAACAGCGGTCAACCGAGAAGAGCCGGATGGGCATCGGGGTATGTTCCCAGATTGCACCGAGTGTCATGAACCACCCGCTTGTCATATGACTACGCAGGGTGCTGCGCGATGACTCGGGAACGAGTGCCCGGAATTCCGGGAAGACCGCTTCGAGGATGTGCACGACAAGTGCATCATCCACCCCAAGTACCTTTGCCAGCTCTATGGTGAGTTCATCGCCATCTATCTCAGATTTCTTGTATGCATGGAGAGTTTCCCGTAAGTGCTCTTCGGTCTCTTTTGTCATCATCTGGTACTGTGCAGGATGATGGCTTTGACTGACAGGGATTGTATCGTGATGGGTGAGCGGACTCCGGTGGCTCATCAGGATCTCGTTAATTTCATCGAGCTGCTTTCTTGCAATCCCCACGTTTGGTCTTGGGAGCCCCCCAAGGTAGAAAACCCGGTCGAGCACTGCCATCGCTTCAGGACCAAACTGCCGGTAGATGTCCTTTTCATCGATAATCACCGGGTTTTCAGCTTCGTCAAATCCGAGCGAGAGATAGGTCTCGCGCAGCCGGTTTATCGTGGCAAAAACAGGATGTTCCTGCGCCCTTTTGTAGGTAAGAAACGGGTATTTTCCCTCACTACCTGCGGGAGTCAGTACCGAAGGTCCCTCATGCCATGCCTCTTCGAAATTCTCTTGCGTTTTTTTCTTCCAGTCCTCAGGATTGAATCTCATATCACTCGCTCCAGGCAAACCACTCTGCTCAACACATTCTGGTCTTTGATCCGGTAATCGCTTGCAGCTGCGATCTTCTCAGCAAACGAGCGCACGCACTCATGCTCCGGCATATTCTCCCGTACCAACCGTTTTCTACTGTATCCCAGATACATATATCCCTTCACTTCAACGAACATCGAGCCGGATTCCTGCAGGAGTGCTGCATACTTTTCCGGTGCGAAATCGTTCAATCCTTTGACAAGCGTTATCCGGACTGCAGAACGACGTGATCCGAGAAGGGTAAGACTCTCTTTTACCTGTTCCCAGTAATTGTCGAGTGGTCGACAGACAGAAATATACGTCGCTTCATCAGGAGCATCAAGGGAGACATACATCTGGTACGGATGGCAGCGGGCGAGCATATCGGGATTTGTACCGTTGCTCACCAGAAATGTTGTGTAGCCTTTCCGGTTGAACAGGTCAATGAGTTCCGGGAGCTGCCGGTAGAGTGTGGGTTCGCCGGAGAGCGAGATCGCCACATGTTTTGGATCCAGCGCCTCCTGCCACCGCTCTTCTGTCACGGTATTATCCAGAACTGCATTGTACCCGGCAAGCGCCTTTTTCTGGAATTTGGGAATACCCGCAAGGATTGTTTCAGGTGAACACTCTTCTTCTTCCACCACTTCATGTTCAAACGAGCGCCAGCAGAAAAGACATCGCTGGTTGCAGCGAAGGGTCGGTGTCATCTGGACACAGCGGTGGCTCGCAATCCCGTAGAACTGGTGCTTGTAGCACATGTCGCCTCCGGCAAGTGCCCGTTTGCACCACATACAGGGTTTAAGCGCTGCTGATGACGTCTTTGAAAAAAACTGGTAACCCTGCCTGCGCAGGGCGTCACATGGTGCTGATGGCATCGATTCCAAGTGTTTCGAGGGCTTCTTTCAAGGTGTTCTGTACCGCCCTGACCAGCGTGAGCCGGCGATCCCTGATCTTCCCTTTGCTTTTCAAAACCTGCTCGTAATGGTAGAACGTGTTGAATGTATCAGCAAGTTCGCGTGAATAGGTAGCAAGTATGTGCGGGTGGAGCTCTGCAACGATCTTCTCGATAACAGAGGGGAACTTTGCGATCTGCTTGGCGAGTGCGATCTCCTGGTCGGTTTCAAGGTCATAGCATTCGGTGAATGTGCCCGCCTTCTCAAGAATACTGCAGGCACGGGCATGGGCATACTGGATATAAGGCCCGCTCTGGCGCTCGAAATCCAGTGCCTCCTTCCAGTCAAAGACCGTACTTTTCTCTGGGGTAACTTTTATGATATCATAGCGGATGGCAGCAAGCCCGACCGATTTTGCGATGGACTTCCGCGTCTCTTCGTCTAGTTCCGGTCTCCTGATCGTTACTTCCTCAAATGCACGTTTCCTGATCTCTGTGATCAGGTCATCGGCTGATACAAATTTCCCGGCGCGGGTACTCATCGAACCTTCCGGCAGGGATACAAACTCGAAGTGGACTATCTCCGGAGCTTTTTCCCCGAGAAGTTTCATGGTACACTGGAGTTGCGCTGCGATCAGTTTATGGTCGGCACCGAGCACATCAATGACCCGGTCAAAGTTTGCCGCCTTCCATGTATGGAATGCAAGGTCGCGGGCAGCGTAAACTGAGGTGCCATCACTGCGGCGGATCACGTACTTGTTCTCAAACCCGAATTCCGAGAGATCGAGTGCAAGGGTCTCTTCATCCCGTGCCTGGGGGAGTTTTCGTAGTTTTGCAATGATCCGTTCTGTATATCCGTTGCGGATGAAATCACTTTCCCAGACGAACCGGTCATGCGCCACGTTGAGATCCTTCATTGTTACCTTGAATCCGTCAAGGCAACGGGAGACCTCCCTGCGAAACTTTTTTACCGTTGGCGGATCTCCATTCGCCACCAGCTGCATCAGGGTGTTTACCTGCTGGGTTATGACAGGATCATTCTCGAT
>PDVJ01000369.1_pt2 | contig 11140 bp, 9 predicted proteins | sample 1369811 | NCBI WGS metagenome assembly PDVJ01 (sample SAMN07795376, study PRJNA414565) | Alkali sediment metagenome, whole genome shotgun sequencing project. | reverse complement strand
TGTCTTGAACCAGAGGGACACTCGGGCCATAGATCCACGTAGCGATGGTCCTCTGATATTTTCCTTTTATCCTCCTGTAAAATTTTAAATATTCTTCTACGAATGATTCGAATGGGCTCGTCCAGATGACATTGAAGAGGCAGTCGATCGTATCGTCTTCAAGAACGGTCTTCAGAATTTTCGAATAAATGTCCATATAATTGTTAATCACGGCCATGGGCGGGCCAATATCTACAATGGTTTTTCCCAGATCAGGGAAAATGGCATTTAACTTGGCACTGGTTTCAGGAGATAATTTGGAAACTGACAAACCATACTTCGCAGCTTCATCGATTGCCAACACTCCGACGCCACCGGTGAAGGTGACGATTCCCAACCGCCCCCCTCTGGGGAGAGGCTGAGCATCGAAAATTTTGGGCAACTCAAAAAGCTCGCTGAATTTCTCCAGGCGGATGATTCCGGCCTGCTTGCAGGCAGCACCGAAGATCTGATCGTCGACAGCCAGAGACCCGGTGTGTGAAATGGACACCCTGGCCCCTTCCTTTGTCCGCCCCGATTTTAAGATTAAGACAGGCTTCTTGGGGGTAACTCTTTTTGAAACTTCTAGGAACCTCCGACCATCTCGAATGCTCTCCAGATACATGGTGATTACTTTTGTTCCGGGATCCTCTTCAAGGTATTCAAGCATATCGCACTCGTCTACATCGCATTTATTACCATAATCGCATATCTTGCTCACCCCGTAATGGAGATCGCCATACGGAAAAGCCTGCGGATTGATCATTCCAGTTTGGGCACAGATGGCTATTCCTCCTGCCTTGAGCGTTCGATATCCCATTTCATAGGGATCGGGAATGAAGCCATTGGTGGGATTGGCCACGCCAGCCGTATTGGGGCCGATAATACGCATTCTGCTTTTTTTCGCAATCTCCACAATCTCATGTTGCAGTCTCGCACCCTCTTCATCTCTCTCTGCGAATCCATCAGCGACGACGACAACGGCCTTAATCCCTTTGTCCGCGCAGGTCCTCATCATATCGGGGACGGCCCTCCGATTAATGATCAGAAAGACTAAATCAATTTTCTCAGAGATGTTCTTGAGGGAAGGATAGACCTTGAGACCCAGGACTTTCTGATAGGAGGGATTGACCGGAAAGATTTTTCCCTTAAACCCCGCATTCAGCAGAGTCTTAATCATTACATAGCCACCGAAATAACCCTCTCTCAATGATCCAATGACAGCAATGCTTTTTGGTTCAAAGAAGAGAGAGAGATTGCTCTTCACTGACATTTAAAATCTCCGTTCTTTTCGCAGGCTAAAGCCTTTTAATGGGTGCGGCTACCAACCTCGAATCAAGGGTCAAAGATTCGTTTAACGTTAACAATTTTATCTGTTGGTTTCAACATCTTTTATACATAAGAATCGATTTTATGATTGACATATCTCCGTGGGTCAACTAACTTTGGTTCTAGGAGTATAAGACCCGTCTATGAAAGATAAAAGTCCATCCCAATACAGTTGGATCATTGTGGGAGTCAGTTTCGTCACGCTCGGCCTCGTTTATGGAGTTTGGTACGCCTTTTCCGTTTTTTTCGTCGCCCTTTTGAAGGAGTTTGGCTGGAGCCGTTCTGTCGGGGCTGGGGCTTTCTCCATCTGCGTCATCATGCGCAGTATCATCAGTCCATTTGTAGGGGGAATGGTAATTTCCATCGGGCCCAAGAAAGTGATCGTATTGGGGGCGCTGATATTAGGGGTGGGACTCGCCTTATGCAGTCTGATGCAGACCTGGTGGCAATTCTATCTCTTTTTCAGTTTTATAGCAGGCGCTGGAATAGGGGCAGCCGGATGGGTACCGAATATCATGATCATTCAAGATTGGTTCAAGGAAAAGAAGGGATTAGCCACCGGAATCATTTCCTCTGGCATAGGTGTTGGAATTTTGGTCTGTGTTCCTTTCGTCCAGTATCTCATTATTCAATTGGGATGGCGGATGGCTTATCAAGTCCTGGCCCTCTTTATCCCCCTTATCATCATCTCCATGGCTATTGCATTTCTGAAGAAACCTCCGCAAGCTGTCGAATCTTCCCCCATGGAAGTCGGCATTTCCCGTACATATACGAAAGATCCTTTGGTCGTCAACGAGGAATGGGTTTCACGGTCCTGGTCTGTTCGCCAGGCTATCCGCACAAAACAATTCTGGTTGCTTGGGATCTCCTTCTTTATGGGCAATCTGATTACTCAATCCGTCTTCACCCATCAAGTCGCTTTCTTTGTCGATCACGGCATGAAGGCCCTTTTCGCCTCATATGTCGTTGGTCTTATAGGCATTATGAGTGTGGGAGGGAAAATACTATGGGCAGGACTTTCGGATAAAATTGGGAGGGAGATTACCTACACCATCGGGATCGCCTGTTCCATGCTTAGCATGATCCTTCTTATCCTGTTCAGTGTATTTCCTCTCCCCGCGATGATGTACTTTTTTTCTCTCTTCTTTGCTCTGGGATATGCTGTGACGGCAACTCACCCTCCTCTCATTACAGTGGATATTTTTGGAGGACAAGCTTTTGGAAGGATCTTTGGTTCCCTTATGATCTTTATCGGCATAGGAGGGGCTTTTGGAGCATGGTTCACCGGTTTTATTTTTGATCTGACGGGAAGTTATGTCCCTGCTTTTGTCGTCCTGATCCTGTGTGCTGTTTTTGCCTGTTTTAACATCTGGTCGGCGGCTCCCGGAAAGATCAGAAGGGTGCCGGGAAGAGCGAAGTAGTCTCTGAATTAGCCATTGATTCGAATCTCAAGAAAGAGATCCCCTCGATTCCCCTCGGTGTCCTTTTGGCCTAACCCTTTTAAACGAAGACGTGTTCCTTCTTCAACACCAGAAGGGATTGTGACCATGACATTCCTCTTTCGCAATCCCTGGGGAATGGAGACCCATTTTCGGGTTCCATGAAGAGCCTCCTTAGAGGTAATGGTCAGGATTCCATGGATATCCAGATCGTCAGGGGATGCAAACGGAGAGATGGATTGGAGACGGGGTGTCGTATGTCTCTCCGTATATCGACGGAGATTTTGGCTCACGCCGGTTCTTGGAATCCAATCGAAGATTTTTACGAAGATCAGGCCGGCCACAAAACCACCGATATGGGCCCAGAAGGCAATGCCTCCCACATTGCGCGGGGTAAAACTTGCAGAAAACAATTGGATGAGAAGCCAATAGCCGAGAATGATAAAAGCGGGAATCTCGACAAACTGGATGAAGAGGAAGATCGGGATCAGCGTCATGATCCGGGACCGGGGATAGAGTAGGAGATAAGCCCCCATGACGCCTGAGATCGCGCCGCTTGCTCCAATGGTAGGAATATTGGAATTCCAGTTGGTCACAAGGTGGATGAGACCAGCAGCCACCCCGGAAAGGAGGTAAAAGATGAGATAACGAATATGGCCCAGCCTGTCCTCAATATTATCTCCGAAGATGTAGAGGAACCACATGTTTCCGAGGATGTGGAGAAACCCTCCATGCAGAGAAAGCCCTGGGTCAGAATATCGCAAGGGGACAATCCCATAGAGGAAGAAGGCCTCTTTCAGATGAGGCCCTTGAGAGAGCTGCCATAAAAAGGCAAGGATGTTCAATACGATGAGGATGACATTGACGAGTGGAAAAGTTTTTGACCTTATGGCATCCCGAATCGGAATCATGGTTGTAACTTCCTAAGTTCAAATGTCAAATCTCAAATTTGAGATTTTCAAATAGTATACCATTCGGCTCTAAAAAGACAAGCGACTTGAGCATCTAGACCCACTGGAAGAGGGTAGGGGAGGCTTCAGCCTCCCCATCATAGAGCAGGACATTTCTACTTTGGTAAGAATAGGACATGTAAGTTAATTTGGAAAGTGTCTTAGTAAGTCCAAACTGGTTTAACCGCGGTTAGCAAGAGGTATTTGCTATCGTTTATTGCTAATTGATCATTGCCAATTGATTAGTGGAGTAGGTCCCATCGTCTAGTGGCCTAGGACACCGGCCTCTCACGTCGGTAACGCGGGTTCGAAACCCGCTGGGACCACCACGCTCCCTTTTTCTCTAAACTTCACTCCTTTCATCTAAAGTCAACTTCCTCCATTTCATCTCTTTCCTAAAATCTTTTGGAAAATTGGCCAAAACTAAGATAAAATTGGCAAGAGATGATTAGTTCGATTGATGAAGAATACATCCTTACACGGGCCTATGTTCCTGAACATATCGTGAGCCTCATGGTGTCTCTATCGAAAGGGGAGCCTTTCTTGGTCGAGGACCATCTGATTTTTGCGAAAGATAACTGGCTCATTTTGGTTGGATATCCCCTCGATGGAATATTTTCACAAGAACGGTGCGAGAGAGTTCTGAAACAGACGGTCGAAACCTTCCGGCCTGAATACCTCTGGTTCATCGGCTCTGAGATCCCTTCTTCTCTCGTCGACACCTGCAAAGAAAGGCAGACAGATCAGTATTACCGATTTGAAATCGGACAGAAAAAAGTGAAGCCCTCTCTTCAACGAACGGTCGAGAAAGCCTCTAAAGAGCTAAGGGTGGAAAGGGCAACTTCCATTTCCAAAGACCACCATAAGCTTATTGCAGAGGCCCTGAAAAGAGAAAAACTACCGCCTCGCATCAAGGAACTCTATCGAGCCATGCCCGATTACGTTGCCCATTCATCGAGTGTATGTGTCCTCGATGCTCTGGATAAGAAAGGGAAGCTTTGTGCTTTTCACATCGTTGAACTTGCCGCAAAGAAATTTTCCACTTACCTGATCGGGACTCATTCAAAAAAATATTATGTCCCCCATGCCTCTGATCTTCTCTTTTTCGAAATGATCAATCTCACGGCGGATCATGGGAGAAATACCATTAATCTGGGACTCGGGGTCAACGAGGGGATCCGCCGTTTCAAGGAGAAGTGGGGAGGCGTCCCCTACCTCAACTATGAATTCTGTGAACGTTTTTATGGATATACGAGGACGGTCTCACTGATTAAGTCCCTGGAGGGAAAGCTTTAAGGTTCGTAAGCTCCTGGGGGAACGTGAATGAATCTTCTCTGGTGGAAGGAAAAACATCTGAGGACCGTGTGGAGGGTTGAGAAAAATGGGAAAGCCTCCCTCCTTGTAGGGACAGCCCACTTTACCCCCCTCACGAAGCTCATCCAGAATGCTGACACAATCCTCTTCGAAGGTCCCCTTGATCAAGAGAGCATGGCTCAAGTGGTCCACTATGGCCGGCAAGGAGAAAATACTCCTTCCGTTTATGAGGCGCTTGATCCCCAAGCCATAAAGGAGCTCAACAAACAATTGGGCACTCGATTAAATCCCCCTACCACTGCGGGCACGTATCTTGAGCTGATCCACTCGAAGGCTTCTAATTATTTAGAAACCTACACCGCCGGGGTCCGTCCCTGGATGGCTTTTCTGACGGTCTGGTCAGCTCTTTTGGACTGGAAATATTCGATGGACATAGAAGCCTTCCATATCGCTCAAGCCCGTGGAAAGAAGATTCGGTTTCTCGAGACGATTGAGGATCAATTAGCTGCTCTGGACGGAATACCCTTTGACCGTATCGTGAACTATCTGAATCATGTTGAGAAATGGAAGACGCACAAGGAATTATTTCAAAAAGCTTTCCTTAATGGAGAGGTCGAAAAATTTGTATCGATGACAGGAGAATTCCCCACCCGTTACGAGTCCATCATCCAGAGGCGTGATCCCGTCTTCTTTAATGGGATGAAAGCTTTCTTTGAGGAAGGGAGGGCCGCGGCATTCGTGGGGGTCGGCCATATCCCTGGAATTCAGAAGCTTTTCCTCGATGAAGGCTACCAGATCACTCAGGAAGATGCATGATCACACCGGCCGAAAGAGAATACGTCGAAGAAAAGGCTTATCTCCCTGAGCATATCCCCCAATACGTGTCTGCCATTTCAAAGACCGAACCTTTCCTCTTCGATTGCTATATCGTCCATGCTAAGAAAGATCATCTTATTTTCGTTGGTTATCCCTTGCAGGAGCCCTTCAACGAAAAGCAGATGGGAAAGGCTTTTGAAGATGCGATGAAATGCTTCAAACCGGGATCGGTGGCCCTGATAGCACCTGCGATTCCTTCCTATGTGAATGGCCGCGACCATCCTCCTTCTGATCATTACTATCGATTAGACCTTTCCACTCTTTCTATTTCTCAAAAGTTGAGGAACATGTTAACCCGGGCATCCCGTGAGCTCTCTTTGGAAAAAACCAGAAAATTTCGAAGGGAACACAAGAAGTTGGTTGACAATTTCATGAAGGCTCATCCGGTGGATGAAGGAGCGCAGGTCATCTTTAAGAGGATTGACAAATATCTCCTTTCATCCACCACAGCATGGGTGTTTGATGCAAGGAGTCGCAAGGGTGAGCTGGTTGCCTTTGATGTTGCAGAATTTAAGGCGAGGGACTACGCCATCTATATGTTTAATTTCACTTCTGACGCTCTTTATGTCCCCGGGGCCTCGGATCTTCTCCTTTCCGAAGTGATACAAGAGGCAAAAAAGGAGAGGAAAAAATTTGTTAATTTGGGCCTTGGGATTAATCCGGGTGTCACTTTTTTCAAGAAGAAGTGGGGTGGGGTCGCCTTTCTTCCTTATGCCTCCTGCCTCTATCATGCCTCAAGAAGGGAGAATCTGGAGACGCTTCTCCAGAAGCTATCCTAACAATGATTGAAAAGATTTTTGGAAAATTCCTGCGAAGAAAGAAGGGGAAGCCCTTTTCGAAGCCCTTTTCGGCATGGCAGATTGAATTGACGACCCGATGTCCTCTCCGATGTAAGATGTGCATCCGCACAGAAAGCACGGACTGGCAATACCAGGATATGCCTCTTGAAGATTTTAAAAAACTTCTTCCCTACTTGAGAGATGTTGAAACCGTTGTTCTGGAGGGGTGGGGTGAATCCCTGCTTCACAAGGACCTATTGGAGTGCATCAGGCTGGTTAAGAAGGAAGGTCCCCAAGTAGGGTTTGTAACAAGCGGAATGGGATTGAGGGAGAATCGGGTGGCTGAGCTCATCGAAGCAGGGCTTGATTTCGTGGGTTTCTCAATTTCAGGGACCACCCCGGAAACACACGATGCCATCCGGGTCAACTCCCATCTCTTGGACGTCTTCCATGCCATTCGTCTTTTTCAAGAAGAGAAAATGCGCCAGGGACTCCTTCGGCCTAAAATGCATCTCGTCTTCCTTATGGTCAAAGACAATATCTCTGAAGTACCCTCGGTTNNNNAAGTACCCTCGGTTCCCTCCTTTGCTCAAGAAGCCGCAGTTGAAGAGGTTGTTCTCACCAACATCTGTCATACGATCAATCTCTGGCAGGAGCAGCAGAGGGTCTTTGTCTGGGAAGGTGATAGAAACCCCTATGAAGAGATCGTGAAACAGGCAGAAATAAATGCTCGGGAGTTAAAGATTCGGCTCAAGAAACCATCCCTGTCTGCTATTGACGTTCCTGTTTGTGAAGAGAACCCGCTCCGGAACCTCTACATCTCCGTAGAGGGAGAGATTTCGCCCTGCGTCTATCTTTACCCTCCCCTGCCTTCGCCTTTCAAAAGGATCTTCTGTGAGAAAGAACACTGGATCGAGAAGGTGAGTTTTGGCAACATCTTCAGAGACCCTGTCTCTGCCATATGGAATCGTGGGAATTACGAGCAATTCAGAAATCGCTTCAGTGAGAGGGAGAGGGCATTCAAGGAGTTGTACTTTTCCCTCTGGGATAGTCCGAAGATGAAAGACGCTCAGGGTAACGTCCTTCCGCACCCTCCCGAACCCTGTAAAACCTGCCACAAAATTCTTGGAATCTGACAAGGCCAAAAAAAAGGCCTGGCAGCAGGTGGCCACCAGGCCCTTTTGGATCTTCAGAAACTAAAAGGTTGGAATTGAAAAGAGTACCCCGCCAAAGATAAGATAAGCCAAAATCAATGTCCAGATGATATTGAATCCCTGAGCAATCAAGAAGGCCGCCGCTGGTCTTCCGCCACCCATGGCCACAAGTTCCTTGAATTTGGTGTCAAGACCGATACACAAGAAGGCAAGGGTAAACCACCAAACTCTTACGGGGTTGATGAAACTTCTTGTAAGGGACTTGGCAAAAGCTTCCGGCATGGATGAAAAAACAATCGAGGCAATGATAAATCCCACGACGAACTTCGGGAACCTGAACCATATTTCCGCAGCGCTTGGCTTTCCGCCTGCTTCTTTCCCTTTAAAGACAAACCATATGGCCAGCAGGAACGCTGCAACTCCAATCAAAACGTTTTGAGCCATCTTTACAACAACAGCAACCTGCATCGCTTTATCACCCGCAATCGCGCCCGCAGCCACCACTGCCCCTGTGGTGTCAATCGTTCCTCCAATCCAGGCGCCGGCGACTGCCGGGATCATCCCCACCGCTTTCGCCACCAAAGGTTCTAAGATCAGCATCGGAATGGCGCAGAGAAGAACAAGAGAGATGGTATGGCTCACTTTCTTAGGATCGCCCTTCACTGCACCGCCAGCAGCGATGGCAGCCGAGACGCCGCAGATGGAGACAGCCGTCCCGAGAATGGAAGCAAACTCATCATCAAGACCTAACTTCTTTGCCACCCAGAAGCAGACATAAAAAACAGCCGCAATGACGAGGATGGACTGCACCATGCCGTAAAGTCCTACGACCAATATATTTTTGATCAGCACATCCGCTCCGAGCATGACCAGTCCGATTTTGATGAAGAACTCCGTCTTAACAGCAGGCTTAAGCCACTCTGGGACCCCGAGGATGTTACTGACGATGAGACCGATCAAGAGAGCCCAAAAAACCACTTCTAATCCGATATAGCTCACCCCTGTATTGCCGGCCACAAAAAAAGATAGAGCAGAGAAGACATAAACAATGACGAAGCCTGGGATGAACTTGACCACAGGCAATCCCATGAGTCCAATTCCGATCAAGGCAAAAACCAGAAGAAAGATAAGAAGATAGAGAATCCTGAGAAGGTTTTGCCCAGAAAAGGCCTTCCCAGCCGTGTTGCCTGCATCGCCCTTAATGTCCTTCGCTACCTTATCCGCCTTTTTGTTGAGATCTTTGTCCTTTACCTCCATGACCGCTTTCTCAAGATTGCTCGCGGCCTTTGCGATGCCCTGTCTGTCCTTAGCGTCAAGCGCAGACTTCAGGGCTGCCGCTGCTCCCTTTAATCCCTCCTCCCCCTTTGTTTCAGCCTCCTTGACAAGCCCGTCAACTTTTTTTGTGTAGCTAGGAGTCCCACCAAGGAAGGCTCCATCTGTCATCCATCTCCAACTCGGGAGTTTCATTGTGCACCCGATGATGAAAGTGATCAGGATAGCAAATCCAATCCATACCGAAACCCAGTCGTCCTTCTTCCAAAGCGTTGACCAATCAATGCCCTGTTTTTTTTCTGCCATACGTTCACCCCCTTGTGAAATTTGTGTTGGATTTCTGCCCCATATGCTATTGCGTTCAATACGAATACCTGGAAATTTTGTTCTAGGAGGTAAACCCATGGCTGGAGAGACTCCGAAATTGGATGAGCTGGAGAAGGGGCCGTGGCCGAGTTACGTGAAAGAGATGAAGCGGGCGGCCAAGAAGAATGCGGCGGCAAAAGACCTTATAGGGGTCCAGGAATTATCCTTTAACGACAAAGTGACCCACTGGAAACATGGAGGCATTGTGGGAGTTACGGGCTATGGGGGGGGAGTCATTGGGAGATATAGCGATGTTCCACATCTTTTCCCGAATGTGGAATCCTTCCATACCCTTCGTGTCAATCATCCTGCGGGCTGGTTTTACACCACCAAGGCCTTGAGAAATCTCTGTGACGTTTGGGAGAAAAATGGCAGCGGTCTGACGAATATGCATGGTTCCACAGGAGATATCATTCTTCTGGGGGCAAACACAGCCAAGCTTCAGACTTGTTTTAATGAATTAACAGAGATCGGATTTGACCTCGGAGGGTCAGGGTCGGCCTTGAGAACACCGACGGCTTGTGTTGGGCCTGCCCGATGTGAGTGGACGAACATCAATACCTTGGATCTGGTCCATGACTTGACGATGGCGTTTCAGGATGAGATCCATCGGCCCCGCTGGCCTTATAAATTCAAAATCAAGATTTCGGGATGCCCTAATGATTGCGTTGCAGCGATCGCAAGGGCCGATTTCACCATCATTGGGACGTGGAGGGATAGCCTGAGGATCGATCAAAAGGCCGTCAGGGAATATGCAAAAGGCAAAATGGATATCAAGAATGACATTGTCGGTCGATGCCCGACGAATGCATTAGAATGGGATGAAAAGGCTAAGAAACTCAAACTCATTCCCAGGGATTGCGTCCGATGCATGCATTGCATCAATAAAATGCCCAAAGCTATCCGCCCCGGGAAGGATAAAGGGGCCACCATCCTGATCGGTGGCAAGGCGCCGATCGTTAAGGGAGCGATGCTCTCCTGGGTGATTGTTCCTTTTATAAAAGTGGAGCCGCCCTATACTGAAATCAAAGATCTTCTTCATAAGATTTGGGAATGGTGGGATGAAAATGGAAGGCCGAGAGAGCGAGTAGGGGAGTTGATCGAGAAGGTTGGGATGAGGATTTTTTTGAAGGCGGTTGGATTAAAACCCGTACCTCAGATGATCAAGTCGCCCAGAACGAATCCCTATGTGTTCTTTTAATTAAAGTTGGAGGATTAAGGTTGGAGGTTAGAGGCAATTTCTAGCCGTAAACCTCAGACCTCAGACCTCAAACCTTGAACAAACATGAGAGGAGGTTATCATGCCCAAGACAGATATTGGCCCCCCGAATTTTCGTGAGATGATTCCTGAGGTCATCAAAAAAAATTACGGTCGTTGGAAATACCACGAGATTACCAAACCAGGTGTTCTCCGACATGTCGCGGAGAGCGGTGATGAACTTTATACCGTGAGGGTCGGTTCACCGCGGCTCGTCAGCGTCGACTTCATCAGGGATATCTGTGAGATTGCCGATCAATATTGTGACGGCCACCTCCGGTTTACGAGCCGATACAACATCGAATTCCTCACCCCGAACAAAAAGAATGTGGAGCCCATTATTAAAGCAGCCAAAAAGATTGGCCTCCCTGTGGGCGGGATAGGA
>PDVJ01000569.1_pt2 | contig 11143 bp, 7 predicted proteins | sample 1369811 | NCBI WGS metagenome assembly PDVJ01 (sample SAMN07795376, study PRJNA414565) | Alkali sediment metagenome, whole genome shotgun sequencing project. | reverse complement strand
TCGACAACACGGCCAATCCCACCAGCCTCACGAAGGACCTCGACTTCAAGGATACCTGGCACTTCGCGGCTGGCGCGCAATACCGCCTGAGCGACCCGTGGCTGCTCAATTTCGGTGTGGCCTATGACTCAAAATTCCAGAGCGGCCCAACGGTTTCCCCGATACTTCCGGTGAATGATGCCTGGCGTTTCGGCGCCGGCGTCCAGAACCAGGTGAGCAAGACATTCAGCTGGGGCGTTGCGGCCGAGTACGCTTACGGAGGCACGCTCGACGTGGACCAGCAAAGTACAGCGCCAATACCGACGGGCGGCCGGGGCGATCTCGTCGGCTCGTTCCCTGACACAGGCATTTTCTTCATCGCCTTCAATTTCAACTGGGTCTTCTGATCGGCAGCGGATTTTGTGTGAAGGGAGAAGGAACCATGTCTGAGCAAAAAATCATCGATGTAGTGGAGCAGAAGCGCTTGAATGACGCGCGCGAGGCAGGAATCCCGTGGAAGAAATGGGGGCCCTACCTCAGCGAGAGGCAGTGGGGCACGGTCCGCGAGGACTACAGCGAGGACGGCAACGCCTGGGATTATTTCTCTCATGCCCAGTCGCGCTCACGAGCCTACCGGTGGGGCGAGGACGGACTGGGGGGAATCAGCGATGAGAAGCAACGGCTGTGCTTCGCTCTCGCGCTGTGGAACGAGCGCGACCCCATCCTGAAGGAGCGCCTGTATGGACTTACCAACAGCGAGGGGAACCATGGGGAGGACGTGAAGGAGTACTACTTCTACATTGACAGCACTCCCACCCACTCCTACATGAAGTACCTGTACAAATACCCGCATCGGGAGTTTCCCTACAGCGACCTGGTCGAAACGAACCGGCGACGGTCGCGGGAGGAGTTCGAGTACGAGCTGCTCGATACTGGCGCCTTCGACGAGGACCGCTACTTTGACGTGTTCGTGGAATACGCCAAGGAGGGCCCGGAAGACGTGCTCGTCCGCATCACGGTTCACAATCGCGGGCCGGAAGCGGCGCGGCTTCGGCTGTTGCCGACGCTGTGGTTCCGAAACACGTGGTCGTGGGGAGAGGGCGACCGAAAGCCTTCACTGCGTGAGGCGGGGCCGGGCGCCATTCAAGCCTCCCACCACGAATTGGGCGAGTATCGTCTCTATTGCGATGGGGACCCGGAGCTGCTGTTCACGGAGAATGAGAGCAATGCCCAGCGGCTCTGGGGCCAGCCCAATGCGTCTCCGTACGTCAAGGATGCGTTCCATGCGTACGTCATCTCGGGACAGGGCGAGGCGGTGAATCCCGCCAAGGCGGGGACCAAGGCCGCGGCCCACTATACGCTGGAAGTGCAGGCGGGCGGCAGCAGAACGGTCCGCCTGCGCCTCACAGCCGCCCCGGCGAACGACCCGTTCCGCGGCTTCGAGGAGATATTCGAAAGCCGGATCGGAGACGCGGACGAATTCTACGGTCGGATCACGCCGAAATCCCTGAGCGAGGACGAGCGCCGGGTGCACCGTCAGGCCCTGGCGGGAATGCTCTGGAGCAAGCAGTACTACTACTTCGACCTGGAGCAATGGCTGATTGAGCACAAGAGCCATCCGCTGCTCGAATCCGCTCGGTCGGGCGTGCGGAACACGGAATGGTTTCACATGCTCAACGCCGACGTGATCTCGATGCCGGACAAGTGGGAGTATCCGTGGTATGCGGCCTGGGACCTGGCCTTCCACACGACCACCCTGGCCCTGGTCGATTTCGACTTTGCCAAGGAGCAACTCCTGCTCATGCTGCGCAGTCTCTATTTCCACCCCAACGGGCAAATTCCCGCCTACGAATGGAACTTCAGCGACGTGAATCCCCCGGTGCACGCCTGGGCCACGCTCTACCTCTACAAAATGGAGCGGACGCTGGGCCGGGCAGACCTTCGTTTCCTTGAACGATCGTTTCAGGGGTTGATGCTGAACTTCAACTGGTGGGTGAACCGGAAGGACCCTGCCGGCCGCAACGTCTTCGCCGGGGGCTTTCTGGGGCTGGACAACATCGGCGTATTCGACCGGAGCGCGCAGCTTCCTACGGGCGGATCACTGGAGCAGGCAGACGGGACGGCCTGGATGGCGTTCTACTGTCAGTGCATGCTGGAGATGGCCCTGATTCTGACCGAATACGACTCGATGTACGAGGATGTCGCCTTCAAGTTCATCCAACATTTCATGTGGATTTCCTATGCCATGGACCGCATCGGCGAGCATCACGACGAGATGTGGGACGAGCAGGATGGATTCTTTTATGATCTGCTGCGACTGCCGGACGGCCAGGCCATGCGTTTGAAAGTGCGGTCCCTGGTGGGGCTGCTGCCGCTATGTGCATCCACGGTGTTCGAGGCGGACGCCCCGACGCGATATCCGAAACTGATGGAAATGATTGCCCTCTTCCGGAAACGACATCCAGAGTTGGTTTCCCATGTGGCCCCGACCGACGAGGGGTTCATCGGATACAAAGGACGGCGGCTGTTGTCGATCCTCAGCAAGAAAAAGCTGGAGCGAGTGCTCGGTTACCTTCTCGACGAGAACGAGTTTCTCGGGCCGCACGGGATCCGTTCCCTCTCGCGGGTTCACCTGGATCATCCCTTTACGTTCTGGGTAGGTCATCAGGAGTACAAGGTGCAGTACCTGCCGGCTGAATCGAATACCGGGATGTTCGGCGGGAACTCCAACTGGCGAGGTCCGGTCTGGATGCCGGTCAATGTGCTAATCGTCCGGGCGCTGTTGAACCTGTACGGCTTTTACGGCGACGAATTCAAGGTTGAGTGTCCGACCGGCTCCGGCCGGTACATGACGCTGTTTGAAGTGGCACAGGAGATTTCCCGCCGGCTGGCAGCGACGTTCCTGCGCGATGCCGATGGACGACGGCCGGTCTACGGACGGACGGCCAAGTTCCAGGAAGATCCGCACTGGCGCGACCTGATCCTGTTCTACGAGTACTTCCACGGCGACAATGGCGCCGGACTCGGGGCAAGCCACCAGACGGGGTGGACCGGTCTGGTCGCCCTCCTCATGGACTTGTTCGGTCGTATCGACCCCAAAACCATGCTGGAGACCGAACGCGCGCGCTATGCCGCCCGACTCGTGAGGGAGCAGGTGGGCGGAGAACCGATGGGCGGGAATTAGGGGGGAATATGTCCGATCTTCGGTATCCTTCGCTGTGCCAGATCAACACCCGTGTCTGACGAAAGCGATTGACATGGAAGCTAAAAAGGAGGTTTCCCGATGAAAGCGATCACGGTAGAACCCAAAAAGCCCGGGACAGTCCGGTACGAAGATTTTCCGGAGCCCGATATAGGCGAGGGCTCGGTCCTCGTGGAAGCCATTGCCGCCGCTGTCTGTGGAACGGACGTCGAGATCGCCGAAGGGAAGTACGGCTGGGCGCCTCCGGGCAAGACGCGTCTGGTGCTGGGACACGAATCCCTTGGCCGGGTCATTGACCCGGGTCCAAGGAGCTTACTCAAAAAGGGAGATCTGGTGGCCGGGATTGTCCGGCGTCCGGACCCGGTTCCTTGCCCCAATTGTGCGGTGGGTGAATCCGACATGTGCCGCAACGGCCGGTACACCGAACGGGGGATCAAAGAAATCCACGGATTTATGTCGGAGCGCTGGCGCATCGAACCCGAGTACGCAATCAAGGTGGAGCCTGTCCTGGGAATCCTGAGCGTGCTTCTCGAGCCGACGACGGTGATCATAAAGGCCATGGAGCAGGTCCTCGCGGTCGGGCAACGCGCCTTCTGGGAACCGAAGACCGTGCTCGTGACCGGAGCCGGCCCGATCGGCCTTTTGGCGGCCGGTGTAGCGAGTCTGGGAGGATACGAGGTCCATGTCCTCGATCGTGTCGAAACCGGACTGAAGCCCGACCTCGTGGCCGCCCTCGGCGCGACGTATCACTCCGGGAGCGTATTGGATATCGGCTTCGAGCCGGACGTCATCGTCGAGTGTACGGGTGTTGGATCGGTGATTGCGGACTCCGTCCAGAAGATCGGAGCCGGCGGGGTCGTCTGCTTGACGGGCGTGGGAGCGGGCGGGCTCGTCAGCCGGGCCGTGGGCGACATGGCAGCGGCGGCGGTCCTGAAGAACAATGTGATTGTCGGCAGCGTGAATGCGAACAAGCGTCACTGGTACAAAGCGAATCAAAGATTGACAGCCCTTGACCCGAAGTGGCTGAGCCGCCTGATCACCCGCTATGAGAAGCCGGAAAATTTCAAGCAGGCTCTGGAGCGAAAACCCGACGACATAAAAGTCGTCATCCAGTTCGGCGAGGTGTGATTTCGGCGCGTTGGAAAGGAGGCTATGATGGCTTCACCCTGGATCGACGTTTCGGTAACGCTAAGAACCGGCATGGTCAGCTGGCCGGGCGATCCGCCAGCCCGTATCAGCCATGCCTTGGACATGGAGCGAGGTGACCCGTGCACGGTGTCGCTCCTTGAGATGGGCGCGCATACAGGCACCCACATGGATGCGCCCGCGCACTTTGTCCGCGGCGGCATCGGGATCGACGACATGCCGCTGGACGCGGCCATTGGTTCGGCGAGGGTAATCCCCATCCGTGACCGCAAGTCCATCAAGCCCGGTGAACTGGTACGGCATGCTATCCGGCGCGGCGAGCGGGTCCTGTTCAAGACCCACAACTCAGCTCACTGCTGGGATACCGACAGCTTTGTCGAGGACTTCGTGTACCTTTCGGCAACAGCGGCCCAGTATCTCGCTGAGCGGCAGGTGCGGCTGATTGGCGTAGACTATCTTTCCGTCGGCGGTTTCCATGCAGATGGAGTGGAAACTCACCAGGCCCTACTCAAGGCCGGCATCTGGATCATTGAGGGGCTTAATCTGAAGCGGGTCCGACCGGGTCGAGTACAGCTGGTCTGCCTGCCTCTCAAGATCGCAGGAGGCGACGGTGCACCGGCCCGGGCGGTCGTGCGTCCGATAGACCGTTATCTATGAAATCAATACCTGGGTTTGGTTTCAGGTAACAGTTTAGCTCTTTGAAATAAACACAGAAAAAGGCCATGGAGGTCTCTCTAAAAACAGGAAACGAAGAGTGTTCGGGAAAGACTCCGCAGATAAGGGGCAGCGAAGGCGGGCGGCGAGGTTTCACCGGCGCCTGCCAGATGGGTATTACGTGGCAAGTTCCCCGCCAGCCCTCCGCCCGCCTCACCCATGACCTAGAGCTTGCCATTGATGTGTGGCGTCTTCGTTGTTCTGTTTTTAGAGAGACCTCCATGGCCTAAGCCATCCATTTCAAAGAGCTAAACTGTTACGGTTTCAGGAATTGAGCCAGGAATACAAAAGGCCGGTAACTTTAGCCAATGTACCCCGAGAGAAGAGGAGATGGCAAAACCGGATCAAACCGATGGGACTAAAGTCTAATATGCGCCGGTTCGCATGAAGGGTACAAATCAAGCACGTAAGATGGGATGAGGGCCGGAACGTTAAGTTCAAGAAAGTGAGAGGTAAGCGTATGAACCAAACTGTTAAAGCTCCTTTAATCGACACCATCCTGAGGATCGTTGTCCTTTTCCTGCTCATTGCCTGGTGCATCGGGATCATCCTCCCCTTCATTGAGCCCGTGATCTGGGGTGCCATCATTGCCGTGGCCCTGCACCCCTTCTTTGCGAGGGTAAAACGCTGGATGGGGAACAGGAATACGCTGGCAGGGGTCCTGTTGACCATGCTGATCCTTGTCATCCTCCTGCTGCCAACCGCCTGGGTTATCAGATCGCTGGTTGAAGGGATACAAAGCCTGGTCATCCAGTTCAGGAACCAGACCCTTGTGATCCCTCCCCCTGACCCGTCTGTAGCAGGATGGCCCCTGATCGGAAAACCTGTTTCGGACATATGGTTGCTGGCCTCCCAGAGCCTGGAATCGGTTATCACGACCTACAGGGAACCCCTGTCGAAGCTGGGAATGACTTTTCTCGGGCCGCTGGGCGGTTTCGGGAAGAGCCTCATCATGTTTTTCGTCTCGGTGATCATCGCCGGCGTATTTCTCATCAAAGCCGATGCTTCGGCCGATTTTGTGCGGAGACTCATCCGGCGCCTGGTCGGTGAACGCAGCGATGAGATCCTCCCTGTCACAGGAGCAACGATCAAGAACGTGGCCAAAGGCATCCTCGGGGTTGCATTCTTTCAGTTTGTTGCAGCCGGTACGGTGTTTCTGCTGGCTCATGTACCTCTTGCAGGACTTTGGGCCTTTGCTGTCCTGGTTTTTGCCATTGTTCAACTGCCGTCGGCCATTGTCATCGTACCTGTCATCATTTACCTTTTCTCGGTAAAAGAGCTTCTGCCGGCTATCCTGTGGACGATTCCGCTGGTGCTCATCGCCCTCTCCGATAATGTATTGAAACCGTTGCTGATGGGAAAAGGTTCCACCGTGCCGATGCTGGTCATCTTTCTCGGCGCCATCGGTGGATTTATCTTCTCCGGCTTGATCGGGCTGTTCACCGGGGCCATCGTTCTTTCAGCAGGTTACACTCTGATGGTGCATTGGATCGGCGAGGGGCAGAAGCAATAGAAACCCTTATTTCGGGAATTGGGTCGGTATCCGGAAACTGTAAACGGAAGAGGTTCATAGCATAGGGGGCCTTGGCCCAGGAGGTGAAAGATGAGAGAAGAACGAAAAGTTTCGTGGAGTATGAGGACTCAGAGGATTCGCGGGGTCGAGGCATGGAACCTGGTTAGAGGACTGGCGCTGGGGCTGGCGTGTGCGCTCCTGGCAACAGGGTGTGCTACGGCTGTTGCCTACCGCGCTCCCGTGGCAGGCCCCCAGACGACCTGTGTTATGCCTGCGCCGGATCGCGCCGCTGTCGTGGGTGTAGCTTTATCGGGCGGGGGCAGCCGCGCGGCCCTCTTCGGGGCTTCCGGCCTGGAGGCGCTCGCCCAGGTTCGCGCCCCCGGCGGAGGCTCTTTGCTGGATCAGGTCACACACCTCTCCAGCGTCTCCGGCGGCAGCGTGGCGGCCAGCTACTTTGCCATGAAAAAGCCCCCGAAGGAGACGGCCGTCCTGGGGCCGGACGGGGCGTTGACGAACGAATACAAGACTTTCTTTGCAGGCTACAAGGACAACGTGAGTCAAGATTTCGAAAGCGCCCTTCTCTGGCGCCAGATCGGAAGTTTTCGCTGGATCCTCAACCCGGCCTTGGCGGCCCAGTCACTGACCGAACTGTTTACAGAACGCCTGCTGGGTCCTGTCACCTTCGCAGACCTGAGTGTTCGGGAGGCGCGGGGGGACACCCCGAGGCTGATCATCAACACCACGCTTTACAACAACGGCCGGCGGTTGGCGATGACTACCCTGCCCCCTGAGACCTTTCGCTACGATTTTTTCGGAGAGCTGAATCAATCATTAGCCAAGCGCGGGAAGTCCGCCGAGTACCCGCCACTCCTTGTGCGCCGCTGGGAATCGATTCTTCCGCTGACCACGCTTGACCTCAAGATGGACCCGTGCCCCGTAAAGCTTGCAGGCGCCGTCACCGCTTCGGCCTCGTTCCCGCCGCTCGTGGGGCCGATTACCTTTGGGGTTGGGGAGGAGGAGCAATACTGGCACACCGGCGACGGCGGGCTCTATGAAAACTCCGGAACCGAGTCGCTTCTCATTGCCTTCCTGAAGCAGCTGCAGGCTAAGAAGTCTCGCCGAGCCTTGATTATAGCCTTTGAGAGCTCCTACCCCTTCTCCGTGGGTTACCGGAAACTGACCAAACGCCCGGAGCCGTGGACCCTGGGCAGCTACGACTTTTCTCGGATCCCCGGCATCATGGAGGAACGTGCTACGGCTTATATGGGCCTGTTCTACCGCAGCATGCAGATCGAGGGAGTGTTCCCCGACAACCAGACCGTACGCGTGATCATCCTGCGCCACACCGACGCACAGTGGAAGGATGACCTCAGCGATCTGCCCCAGGTTTGCCGCGAGGAGTCGCCCCCGCTGGATTCACCGACAGACGTGGTGGAGCGCCTCGCCGAGATCCCGACCCGTTTCAAGCTGGCCTCCGAGTGCGACCGGCAACTTCTCATGACGGCTGCGGCCAAGGTGGTCGCACAGAACAAACAGGAAATAGAGGATTATCTGGCCGGCCGCCGGACGCAGGAAGGCACCACACGCTGAGGGCGTTCAATTCGAGGATAAAATTGCTGCATTTGCCGGAAGCAGAGGGACCGGCCGATCTAGGCTCAATTGTCTCCGCGATGCTTCCCGTGAATGCGGATTCCCGGAAACAACGCGAGAAAGAAACCCTCATGAAGATGCTGGAGGTGCAGAAAGGAGAGGAGAGATATGAAGAAGAAGAAAAGGCTGTTGATAACAGCACTGACCGTGTTTCTGGCGCTCCTGCTGGGGGCCCCGCTGGGGGTCCTCGCGCAGAGCGGAGGCGAGCAGAAGACTTTTAAGCAGGAAGAGTTGGATCAGATGATAGCGCCCATCGCCCTCTACCCTGACTCCCTGCTCACCCAGATACTGATGGCTTCCACCTATCCGCTTGAGGTTGTGGAGGCTGATCGCTGGGCAAAGAAGAACAAGGATGTGAAGGGTGACGCGTTGACAAAGGCTCTTGAAGCTCAGCCATGGGACCCGAGCGTCAAGTCCATGGTGAACTTTCCCCAGGTGTTGGCCATGATGAGCGAGAAACTCGACTGGACACAGAAATTGGGCGACGCATTCCTCGCACAGCAGAAGGACGTGATGGACACGACCCAGAAGCTTCGAAAGAAAGCGCATGCAGAGGGGAATCTGAAGACGACCAAGGAGCAGGTTGTCAAGGTCGAAAAAGAGGTCATCATCATCGAACCGGCCAACCCGCAGGTCGTCTATGTCCCGACCTACAGCACGACCGTGGTGTACGGCGCATGGCCTTACCCGGCCTACCCGCCTTACCCCTACTATCCTCCCGGATACGCGCCTGGTGCGGGACTGTTCGGATTTGGAGCCGGAGTCGCCGTAGGCGCCGCGTGGGGTTACGCATGGGGTCACGCAAACTGGAACGGAGGGGATGTCGACGTCAACGTGAACCAGAACACCAACATCAATAACAACATCGACCGAAGCAAGGAACAGAACAAGGTAACGCGCGGCGAGGGCGGAAAGGGATCGTGGCAGCATAACCCTGAACATCGTAAGGGTGTATCGTACAAGGATCAGGGAACCGCTGACAAGTTCGGCAAGGGAGGACCCAAGGATGCGCAGTCACGGGAGTCCTCCCGCGGCCGGGGCGAGTCAGGTAAGCAGGAACCTGGCCGTGGTGATACAGGCAGGCAGGATTCGGGCCGGGGCGATACAGGCAGGCAGGATTCAGCCCGGGGCGAGCAGGCAGGACCTGGCAGTGGTGGTAAATCAAGCCCCTCGACGAAGGAAAGTGGCGGAAAGCAGAGTGCCTTCGGAGGCACGGAGAAAGGGAGTAGTGCGAAGATGGAGAGTGACCGTGGGCAGTCAAGCCGCCAAAGCGCGTCCGCACAATCCTCGCAGAGAGGTGGTGGTGGCAGCAGTGGTTCCAGTGGTGGCCGCAGTGGCGGTTCCAGCGGCGGTGGTGGCGGTGGCCGCAGTGGCGGCGGTGGTGGCGGCGGCAGAGGAAGATAAGGAGGTGAGAACATGCATACCTACACACGGAAAAACGAAAAGTGGCTGTTGAGGTTTTTTTGCTCCGTCGCTGTTGCGACATTGATCATAGTGTTGTCTGTCCCGTTGCAGGGTTACGCAGCACAAGCCAGGGAAAAGGTCTTTGCTTCTCCCGAGGAGGCAGTGAAGGCATTGGTCGATGCAGTGAAAGCCGAGAACTTGGGGGAATTGAGCGCCATCTTCGGCCCCGCAGGGAGAGAAGAGATCTCCTCTGGAGATGCGGTAGAGGACAGGGCAGGGAGGCAGAGGTTCCTCAAGGCTTATGAGACGAAAAATGCCCTGATACGAGAGGGTGACGCGAAGGTTGTGCTTCAGATAGGTGCAGAGGAATGGCCCTTCCCCATCCCTATCGTGAAAAGGAATGAAAAATGGTCCTTTGATACAGGGAAAGGTAAGGAAGAACTGATCAACCGGCGCATTGGAAGGAATGAGCTGAACACCATCCAGATCTGTCTGGCTTATGTTGATGCACAAAGAGAATACGTGGTTAAGGACCGGGACGGAGATGGTCTTTTGGAATATGCCCAGAAATTAAGAAGTGACCCTGGGAAGAAGAATGGTCTTTATTGGGAGGCGAAAGCGGGCGAGGGGCAGAGTCCCTTGGGTCCTCTCTTTGCCGCAGCCCAGGAAAAAGGTTACAGCAAGGCGGCGGGTGGCAAGCCCGTTCCCTATCACGGGTATTATTACAGAATCCTGACTGCTCAGGGCAAAAGTGCGCCGGACGGGGCTTATGACTACCTTGTCAGAGGAAACATGATCGGCGGATTCGCTCTGGTGGCGTATCCGGCCAAATATGGGGCTTCAGGCGTCATGACCTTTATCGTGAACCACGACGGGGTGGTTTACCAGAAAGACCTGGGGAAAAGCACCGAGAAGAATGCTGTGGCAATGAAGCTCTTCAATCCGGACGGCACGTGGAAGAAAGTGGAATAGGAACAACCTCGACCCTTGTGACCCTGACCCGGAACCAGTGAGGAAGTGGCTGGAGATTGACCAAGAAGGGAGAAGCTCAATCGGTGGTGATTCATATCAGCCCTTGTGAGGGCTGGATTGTCTCAGAAACGCGCCGAACGGGATGAGCTTCGAGCTCGATCTCAAAATATGAAGTACAGTTGTAGTGATCTAAAGGAAGGAGGGTGGTTGAAACCTTCCTTTTGGCTGATTAATATCTGTCACGACGCATCCTTCGCGATATCTTTGGACTGCTAATCACTTGTCCAGGAACGCCAGGAACACGTGTTCCCACTTATGACTAACGATACGGAGTCCTTGGTCGAACCCCCTTGCTCGCTCGGCTAATAGTAACCACGGCTTAATTGACCTCTTTTCACCTCTTGGCGGCAGAGATCAGCTTCTCCAGGAGCCCCGATCTTTCTGCCCCGGCCGCGGCGTGCTTATCTTCCGTCCTCTTCTTGATGGTTTACCCCAGGATAGTGAGCGCAATGCCCCACAACTCCCAGGACGCGTCGAGGAGTTCTTTGGCTGCACTGACATTG
>PDVJ01000196.1_pt1 | contig 11150 bp, 12 predicted proteins | sample 1369811 | NCBI WGS metagenome assembly PDVJ01 (sample SAMN07795376, study PRJNA414565) | Alkali sediment metagenome, whole genome shotgun sequencing project. | reverse complement strand
AAGGGTCTCGATCCCGCCGCCCTCGAAAAGCTCCGCCGGTCACCGGTCGCGTCCGTTCACAACGCCGGGGCCGCGCCCGGGAGGTTCCCGCTGCTGGTCCTCGGCCAGGGTTTGTACTACGAATCGCCGCTCTGCCACTTCGTCCTCTGCGAGTTCCTGGCCGCCCACGGCTATGTCGTCGCGACCAGCCCTCTCCTCGGTGCGCGCTACCGGCTTGTGAACATCACCGCGGGGGATGTCGAAACCGAGGCCCGGGACATGGAATCCGTCATGGCCTCGGCGCGGGAGCTGCCGTTCGCCGACCCGGGAACGGTCGCGGCCATCGGCTACGACCTCGGCGGCATGGCCGGACTGGTCCTGGCCATGCGCCACCCGGAGATCCGGGCTTTTCTCAGCATGGATTCGGCGATCCTCGACAAGCACTCCTCGGGCCTCCCTTTGACCCACCCGCACTACCGCGAGGAGACGTTCCGGATCCCCTGGATGCACATGACGCAGGCCCGGTTCATCAGGACGGAGAAGGATCGGGCCGCGTCGCCGTCGCTCTTCGAAAGGAAGGCCTTTGGGCCGAGCTATCTCGTCCATGTTCCGACGACGAGCCACGGGACCTTCTCCTCGTACGCGGCCCTCGGCATCGACCGGGCCGTGCCGGGCTATTGGGGGACCCCGGCGTCGGACCCGAAGCCGGTCCACGAGGCGATCTGCCGGGCCGCCCTGGCCTTTTTCGACGGCCACCTCAAGAAGGACAGAGCCCCTCTGGAGGAACTGCTCCGGAACGGCGCGGCCCCCGGAGCCGATAAGCCGGCCTTCAAGATCGAACATAGGGAAAGACCCGCGGGCCCGCCCACGGAGGCGGAGCTCGTCCGTCTTATCATCGAACAAGGGATCGGGGAGGCCGGGCCGACGATCGAGAAGCTCCGCGCGGCCGATCCCGGGGTGGCGCTGATCGACGAGTCCGTGCTGAACTGGCTGGGCGTTCACTTCCTCTACTGGTGGGGACGCGAGGAGGAGGCCGTAAAGGTCTTCGAGCTCGCTGTCTCCCTCTATCCGGGCTCGTGGAACGCCCGCGACAGCCTCGGCGAGGCCTACGCCGACCGGGGGCGGACGGAGGAGGCCATACGCTGCTACCGGAAGTCCCTCGAGCTCAATCCGGACAACAAGAACGCCAGGGCCGCGCTGGAGAGCCTGTCACCGCCGGTCAAAAAAGCGCCTTAGCCGTCACCTCGCCCGGCCTGTCGTCGCCCCGCCCCCGGAATGGAGCTAGCTGGACTTGGCCGGCGGCCCCCGTCTCTCGATCTTGACGTTCAGGCGGGCCTGCAGGTATTCCAAGGCCGAAGCGAGGGACGCCTCCAGGACGCGCCTCTCCTTTTCGAGCGACGTTTCCGCGCCGGCCACGGCTTCCGGGAACGCCGCCGGAGCGGCCACGACGGACCTCAGCGCCGCGAGCGCGGCCGCCGTGTCCCGAGGCGGCGACAGGGTGTCCTGACGCAGGACCCGGAAGAGGAGGACTCCGGCCGCCACGAGGACCAGAGCGGCCGCGACGGCGGGGAACGGGTGAAGGACGAGCCTTCGGCCAAGGCCCTGCCGCTTTCCCCGAGCATCCCGCGCGGAAGCCCAGGCGGCTCCGCCCACGGAAAAGTCCGGGACCGCGGACAGGAGCGCCGGCTTTTCGTCCGCGAGGCGCGCTTTCAAGGACGCCGTGAAGAGCGCGAAGTCCCGGCAAGAGCCGCAGCGCGCCGTGTGACGCGCGACCCAGCGCGGCGTTTCAGTTCGGCGGTCTTCGGCCCTCGATATCGCCCGTCGGGCAAGATGGCATACCATCGTCGTTCTCCCTTCCTTCATCCGGACCGGGCCTCCCCGGCCTGCTTCATCAAGTTCGTCCGGGCCCGGTGGAGGAGCATCCGGACCGCGAGGCGGCTCTTTCCGAGGGCCCGGGCGATCTCCGCGACGTCCATGTCCTCGCCGTAGCGCAGCCAGAGGGCCCGGAACTGGTTTCCGCCGAGCGTCCGGGCCGCGGCCCAAAGCCCAGCCCGCCCCGCCCTGTTGTCGACGCCGGCCGTCGGATCGGCCGGGTCTCCCGCCTCCTCCAGGGGAATGATCCGCGGCGATGTGCCCTTTTTCCTGAAGGAGCTGATGGCCAGCCGGGTCGCCGCGACATAAAGCCAAGTCGAGAAACGGAACGCGGGGTCGTAGCTCCCGATGTTCCGGTAGAGCTTGAGGAACGTCTCCTGGACCATGTCCTCGGCGTCCTCGTCGCTCCCGAGCCGGGGCCGGAGATAGACGCGGCCCGCGCCTCGCGGGCCAGCTCTTCGTCGGCCCTCTCTCCGATCGTCCCTTGCTCGGCCATTCCCTTTCCCGGCCCCGGACGCGCGGGGCCTTTCCGGACCTCGGGCCCGCCTCAATCGAGGTGGAGCCCGGCGCGCTTATCGGAAACGAGATCCGCGATCTCCTTCGACGGGCGCTCGAAATCGAGCGTCACGATCTTGCCGTCGAGCTTCACCTGGAGCCCGTCGAGCAGCGACGCCAGCTTGGCCATGTCCTCGTCGTTCCCGCCGAGCCGGCCCATGGCGATGAGGCCGTTGACGACATCGACCATGTTCTTGGCGCTCTCCGGAGAGTCCGCTGTGACCTGGAGCCGAAGGAGCAGCTTGTCCGTCTTTTCCTGGGCCAGGAAGAACAGCCCGCTCGCCTTCTCCAGGACCTTGGATTGGCTGTTCAGGTCGCTCAAGCGGGAGAGCTCGGGCATGACGCCGGTGAGAAAGGCGGTCGACGGGACGCCCTTGAGGGACGCGTTCAGCGGGGTCCCGGAGAAATTCTTGGCCTTGCCGCCGGCCGTGTCCAGGACCTTCTCGATGGCCGCCCGGCCTTCCGAGAAGACGATGAGGTTGTCGTTGATGAAGGCGCCGGCCGTAGGCGGTCTTCGCGTGGTCCGCCTCCTTCTCGACCTGGGCGATCAGGCCGGCCTTGTCGAACTTGCCGGCGATGGCGATGACGATCTGCTCATCGTCGGGCCCGAGGCCGAATACCGTGAGGCCCTTGACGTCCCTGGGCACATCGATCTTCAGCCAGCGTTCGATGTCCCGGCTCTTCATTTCGAACGTGCCGGACTTTTCGAGATGTCCGTAGAACTGCGTGGCGACGAACTTCTCCATGTCCATATGAGCGACCCAGAGGGCGCCCTCGGGGACGATGGACGAGGGGATGGTGCCCGGGAAGGCCGGAACGGCCAGGAACAGGGCGATCGCCGCCAGGGTCACGATCATCACGGTCGTTTTCTTCATCATGTCATGCTCCTCCGCGTGAATTCCTTACGCCCTGTACTACGCCGCCGGAAGGCGATTGTTTCACCCTCTAAAAATCCACCCGGACCGTCTGCCCCTCCTTGATATTCTCGATCTGCTTGAAGGTCTTGGCGGGGGATTTCCCGAGACGCAGGGATTTGAGGGCCAGGCTGCCGTGGAGGACCTGGAGCTCGGCTGTCCGGCCGGCCGCCAGGATCCGGCAGGTCCCCCAGGCCTCGCCGTTCGACCAGAAGAACTCCCCTTCGCCCGCGCCGAAGGCCATGGCCTTGGCGACGCCGTCCCAGGCGAAGCCGGAGAGGGCCGGCACGGCCGCCCAGCTGGCCATGGCCCGGGCGTAGTGGTGGCCGCACTCGGCCTCGTCGAAGGGGCTGCGCTTCTTGCCGTCGTAGCGGGCCCGGATGTCGCGGACGACCTTGAGCCCGCTCGCGACATCCCCCTCGTAGAGCAGCCCGACGGCGGCCGTGTACTCGAATCCGGTCATGACCTCGGTGAAATACGGGAACGGGTTCCGCGGCCGCCCCTTCGGATAGCTGGCCATGAGGAGGGCCGTCTCGTCGCCGAGGACGAACGAGCGCAGGCAGTTGAAATGGTCGAAGAACCCCGTCTGCGTGTTGTGCTTCAGGATGCTCCCGAGAGTCGTCTTGATATGGGCCGGATCGACCAGATAACCGAGCCCGCAGACGTGGGCCATGTATTGGCCGACGAGCTGGTCGACGAGGCAGCCTTGGGCCAGCTGGTAGTCCGGCTCGGTGGGGACCTTGGCCCCCATGTCGAGCCTCAGGCTCGGGGCGACGTCATCCACGCTCTTGGGCGGCCGGACCTGGTGCTCGTAGTACTCGCCGTTCCAGAGATTCGCGTCCGTCCAGGCCCGGCCCTTCTCGAAGAGCTCCCGGCAGAGCTTGGCGAACGGCTTGTCGCCGGTCCCCTTGGCCATCTCCTCGGCGGCCCGGAGCGCGCCCAGGTACCAGATCTCCATCTGCGGATTGGGGCCATAGGGCCGGCCAGAGCCGGGCCAGCCAGGCGTTATCGCCGGACATCTTCCAGTCCCGGTAGGCCTTCATGATCGTGCCCATCTGGCCGTCGGCGGCGGCCTTGCCGAACTCCTTGGCCCGGCCGATCGGCAGGCGGACGCGGAAGCTCATGAGCCCCTGGTCGTCGGTCGCCTCCAGGAACTCCGTCTCGCGCATCGTCCGGGCCAGGCGCCCGAAGAGGAAAGCCGTGGCCTGCTCGTAGTTCCAGACGTGGGTGCACGAGCCCCAGCAGCATCCGGAGTTGTTGCTCGACCCTTCGAAGCCAAAGAAGCGGCCGTCCGGCGTCCGGAAGCAGGTCTGGGTCCGGAGCGTGCTGAGGTTGAACAGCGCCGCTTCCTTGACCTCGGGCGGGAGCGAGCTCCCGGCGAAGGCGCGGACGAACTCGACCGTGCGGGTTTCAAGAGCGGCGGCGCGGGACGCGAAGTCCTCGGCCGCGGCCCAAGCGTCGCTCCACTTCGTCGTGTAGTAATTGCCGATGACATCGTCGGGCGTTCCCTTGGGCGACCAGGTGACCCGGTTCGGGAAGTGCCAGGTGAGATAGAACGTCGCCTCGGCGCTGCCATTGGCCGGAACGTCCAACTCGACCGTGAGCGAGCCGAAGGGCATGTCCTCGCCGGCGCCGGGCCGCGGGTCGAGCTTCCCATCGGCCGCAAAGTCGTCCCAAAAATCGAGGAGCGAGGTCCCCCACCCCGCGGCGAGCCACGCGGTCCGGCTCGTACCGCGGGTCCCGGCCGCGGCGGTCAGGGCCATCGTGCCCCAGGCCTCGTGCTTCGGGTCGACGCCGTCTGTGGTCATGAAGAGGCCGCGCAGGCCGTCGGTCGCTCGGAACGAATTGCGGTTCTTTTTCGGGCCGGTCGTCGTCGGGTCGCCCTTCCAATCCTTGGCCGTTCCGGAACCGTCCGCCCCGATGAAGTTGGGCAGGGTGCCGCAGACAGACGCGCGAATCGCTCGGCCGGTCTTGTTGAGGACGACATAGCGGAGGACGGCGACGGGGACCCCGCTCGCTTCGGCGTCGCCCGGGACGAGCGGGTTCCAGGCTTCGAGCCGGACGTCGACTGGGGAATCCGGATCGGCGAGAAGGACCTGTCCGAAAGGGTAGGCCGCCGCGAACGAGACGTCCCTGAAACGGGGCAGGCCGTGGTTCACGGCCGTCGATCCGTGCGAGGCTTCGTAAACGGAGAGCGGCAGCGGCCCTTCGAGCGCGCGCGTAAACACGACGTCCCCGGCGGCGACATGGATGGCAAAGAACGGCCCGGTCTGTTGACCGCTGTAGGGGATGTAGCCCTTGGCCGGCCGGTTCATGATCTCCCAGTCGACGAGGTTGCCGCGCCCGCCGAGCGAGACCGTGCCGGTCCCGATCCCCCCGAGAGGGAGAGCGATCTTCTCGACGTGGTCCTTGTCGTAGATCTTGAGGACGGGCCAATCGGGCCGCCACGTGTCCGCGGCCGAAACGACCGACCCCCCGGCGATGGCGATAGAGAGGAGCAAGACGGAGGCAATTCGCTTAAGGTCAGAGCGCATCGCGCACCTCCAAGATCGGGATTTCGCCTTTTTCGGGAAACGTCCCCGTGAGGCGGCGAGGGATATCGCTCCAAGGCCCCCGTGATGGAAGGGGGACCCGCCGGAGGCGGGGGAAACCGGATTCGCAGGTTTCCGGGGTGCGGGGGCAAGGAGCGATATCTCGAGCACAGCCGAAGAGGGGATGTTTCCCGATCTATGGATAGCCTTCATCATTATCGGAAAGGACTCAGAGCGCGCGGGCCTTGCGCACGGCGGCCTGCCAGCCGGCATAGAGCCGGTCGGCCTGACCGCGGGTCATGTCCGGGGCGAACCGTTGCTCGTCGATCCGGAGCCTCTCGATGTCCGCCGTCGAATCCCAGAGGCCCGCGCCCAGGCCGGCGAGATAGGCCGCCCCGAGCGACGTCGTCTGCACGGTCCTCGGCCGGAGGACGGGGATGCCCAAGATGCCAGCTTGGAAGCGGCACAGGAGGTCGTTGACGGAGGCGCCGCCGTCGACCCGGAGCTCGCGGATCCTCAATCCCGAATCCTTGCGCATCGTTTCCATCACGTCCCGCGTCGAGTAAGCCATGGCCTCGAGGGCCGCCCGGACGATGTGGTTGCGCGTGGCCCCGCGGGTCAGGCCGACGATCGCGCCCCTCGCTTCCGCGTCCCAGTACGGCGCGCCGAGGCCGGGACCGCGGCGGCCACGGCCTCCGATTCGGTCGCCGTGCGGACGAGGCCGAGCTGGTCCCGCAGCCACTGGACGGCCGCGCCGGCGATGAACACCGACCCCTCGAGGGCATAGACCGCCTTGCCGCCGGGACCGCAGGCCACGGTCGTGATGAGGCCGTGCCGCGACGCGACAAGCTTGCGGCCGGTGTTGAGGAGGATGAAGGCGCCGGTGCCGTAGGTGTTCTTGATGGCCCCGGGCCGGAAGCCGGCCTGGCCGAAGAGCGCCGCCTGCTGATCCCCGGCGACACCCATGACCGGGACGCCGGCCGGCAGGCGTCCCAGGCGGACCGTCCGTCCGAACTCGCCCGACGACGGCTTGACGTCCGGCAGGACGGCGCGGGGGACGCCGAAGAGGCGAAGAAGGTCCTCGTCCCAATCGAGGCGCCGGATGTTGTAGAGCATGGTCCGCGAGGCGTTGGTCGGGTCGGTCGCGTGGGCCGCGCCGCCCGTGAGCTTCCACAGGATCCACGCGTCCGTCGTGCCGAACGCCAGGCGGCCTTGCGTGGCGCGGCGCCGGAGACCGCCCCGGTCGAGGATCCACTCGAGCTTCGTCGCCGAGAAGTAGGCGTCGACCGGAAGCCCGGTCTTCGTCCGGATGAGCCGGCTCATTCCCGGCCTGGCGGCCAGCTCGCGGCACCGGCCGGCGGTCCGGCGGCACTGCCAGACGATCGCGTTGGCCGCGGGCCTGTCCGTGCGGCGGTCCCACACGACCGTCGTTTCGCGCTGGTTGGTGACGCCGATCGCGGCGATCGATCGCCCGGGCACGGCGGCCAGGGCCTTCTGGATGGTCCTGTAGACGCTGCGCCAGATCTCTTCCGGGTCGTGCTCGACCCAGCCGAGACGCGGGAAATACTGCGGGAACTCCTCGTAGGCGGAGGCGACGGTCCGGCCGCAGCGGTCGAAGACGATGGCCCGGCTCCCGGTCGTGCCCTGGTCGATGGCGAGGACGAGATCCAATTCAGAGCCTCTTTTCGGTCCAGCCGGGGATATCTGCGGAGACCTTCTCCCAGCGTCGATAGAGGACTTCGGTCCCCAGGAGCCCGGGCATGGCTGGATTATATCAAAGGGCCGCCGCGCTTTGAAGGGACTCTCGCCGTAGGGGATCGTCCCCGGCCGCTAGAGGACCGCTTGAACGGACCGGCCGTTCTCTGTATGATAACAGCGAATCCGGTCCAAGGAGGCCTGGTGGCTAGAGGCAACAGAGCATTTAAAAGTGAAAAACGGACAAAAGAGCTAAGGCGTCTCAAGAAACAGGAAGAGAAGCGGCTGAGGCGGCTGGGCAAGCTCACGACGCCAGAAGAAGGCGCCGAGCAGTTCTCCCCCGACGAAGCGCCGGCCGCCCCGGCCGCCCCGCCCAAAGAGGACGGCACCCCCGGGGAAACGTCCTGAGGTCCGTCTCCCGACGCGAAAACCGTTCCCCCCGGCCCGACGCCCCGCCCAGGGCTTCCCCTTCGGGCCTAGAACGTCCTTCCAGGATCCCATGATGCCCGCCACGGGCCGCGCCCTTCGCCGCGGGGCCGTTGTCGTCGCGGCGCTTTCGGCGCTCGGACTCGCGGCCGGCCCGCCCCGCGAGCGGACTCTGTTCAGGGAGCTGGCGCCGGATGAGCCCGTTCGCGGGGTCCTCCAAGCCGTCTTCGAGTCGTCGCCCGACCGGATCCGGAGGGGATTCACGGAGAGGGAATGGAAGGCGGAGGGCTTCGGCGCCGCGTGGGATAAGGCCCGCGGCTATTTCCCCGACAAGACCTATTTCGTCCGGCCGGGGACCTATTTCATGACCCATGGGTTCGACCCCGACGGCCGGCTGTTCATGGAGATCCACGACTCGGACTATCTCAAGCTCTGCGTCGGGAACAGGCGCTCGTTCACGGCCAAGTCCATCGTCGACGCGAACGGCGGTGTGCGCGCCGGCGGCGACGGCCGCGAAGCGGCGGCCTTTCGCGAGAAGACGGGGCGGCTGGAGCCCTATTGGCGCAGCGAGACGGCCCATCGCGCCCTCCGCGATCTCCTGGGCGAACCGGTCTATTCCCGGCTCCTCGACGGCCTCCGCGACGAGGACACCCACATGCTCGCCGGAGGCCTCGTCCACGAGGGCGTGCACGCCGGCGTCGACGACGCCGTGGTCGCCCGCCTCCAGGCCGATTTCGGCGCCGGGCGGCTTCCCATCCAGTGGGACGAGCTCCGGGCCTTCATGGCCGAGACGGTCTATCACGGCCGGCGCTATCGGTGGGCGCGCGACGATATCTCGGCCGCGGGAAGGGAGATCGAGGCGGCCCTCCGGGAGCTCGAAGCGCTCCGCCGCAGACCCGAGCTCCGGCCGGGTTCGGACCGGGCGAAGTTCGAGAGGAGCCGGGCCAGGTCCTGGACGTTCGCCGCGATCGTCCGCCTGAGAATGCGCGAGAGCTGGCAATCCGCCCGGCGCATGGAGTCCCTGGCCGCCGGCTTCCGGAGGGATTATGTCCGGGGAGATCCTCCGGCCGGGGTCGCCGAGGAGCTCGGGGCCCAGGAAGCCGACACGGCCGCGTTCGCCGAGGCCTTCGGTAAAGCCGCGCAGGCCGCGGAGCTGGCTCTCCGTTCGCTCGAGGAGATGCTGGACCTCTGGACGGAATGGGCCGAAGGCCGCCGGCCTTTCCCGCCTCCGGTCACGGATTCCCTCGACGTCGTCAAATGGCTCGGCGGTATCGCCTGGCCCGATCCTCCCCTGGCGGGGAGCCGGGCCCTCATGATCCGGGCGAAAGAGGCTCTCGAGGCCGAACGGGGTTCTTGAGCAGTAGCCCGTCGAGTCCCCAGGTCCTCTCGGCCGCCAAAACCCGGACCGGCTTCACGGGCGGGACGAACGACATGGCCCGCTCGGCGAAAGCCGTGATGGACAGGGCCGGATTGACCCCCAGGTTCTCCGGGATCTGCGAACCGTCGCACACGATCATGTTCGCGTAGCCGTTGACCCTGTTCCGCTCGTCGATGACGCCCTCTTCTGGCGTCGGACCGAAGGAGCAGCCGGATGTTCGCGGTGACCTCCGTGACGACATTGGAGGCGACGCCGCCGGTCCTCCTGGCCAAGCGACGGCCAAAGTCATTCCCCGCCGGAAGCCATTTCGGATGCCTCTGATCGTGGCGGTGCTCGGAGGCTAGGACTTTGACGAAGGGGAAGAACCAGGGCCGGCGGCGGGCCAGGTGGAAGTAATTGTCGAGCGTCTGCATGACGAGCAGGATGACCGTCTCCCTGGCCCAGCCGGCCGGGCGGCGCATCCGGAGGTGGCGGAAGGGATGCCGCAGCTCGTTCCCGATCCAGCGGAGGAACCTCGGGATCCTCTTCTCGCCGTCGGTCAGAGCGGCGACGAGGACGCACATGGCGTCGTGGCCCTTGCCGAAGCGGACGGGCTCGAGGTGGGTCTCCGGCTCGGGGTGGACGCTCGAAGTGATGGCCACTCCGCGGGTGAAGTCGGCGTCGGGGGCGAAGGAGCGGACGCCAAGCAGGGTTTCGCTGTTGGTCCGGGCGTATCGCCCAAGATGCGGAGACAGGCGGGGCAGGCGGACCTTTCGCTTCATGTCGAGGAGCAGGGTGTTCGTGCCCAGGGTCCCCGCGGCCAGGACGAGACCCTTCGTCTTGAAGGTCAGGCCGCGGCGGCCGCGCAAGAGACCGGTCGTCTTCCTCGTCCGGACGATATAGCCTTCGCTCCCGTCCGGGGACAGCGGCTCGATGTCGACGACCCGGTTCTCTGCGAAGATCCGGGCCCCGAACTTCTCGGCGAAATAGAGCCGGTCATGCACTCGCCGCAGAGCTCGCAACCGACGCGGTCCATCCCTTCGCCTTCGAAGTACGGGTCGGGCGCGGGCACACCCTCCTGGCCGAAGTAGACCCCCACGGGGGTCCGGCGATAGGTCCCCTCGCGGCCGATCTCGGCCGCCGTCTCTTTCATCAGGATGTCCTGGGCGGTCTCGACCGGATTCTCGACGACGCCGAGCATGCGGCCGGCCAGCTGATAATAAGGAAGCAGCTCCGGCTTGCCGCCGAGCCGCCGGACGCTCGGCCGCTCGAAGAAGACGTCGGGCGGGACGTAGAGCGTGTTGCCGTAGTTGAGGCTGCCGCCGCCGACGCCCGAACCAGCCAGGATGAATATCCCGTTGAGGAGCCGCAGTCGCCAGATCCCGTATAACCCCAGGGAGGGCAGCCACAGGAACTTGCGCAGGTTCCAGTTCCGCCGGGGGAACTCGTCGGCGTGCCAGCGCCGCCCGGCTTCGACGACGCCGACGGCGTAGCCCTTCTGGGCCAGGCGCATAGCCGCGACGCTGCCGCCGAAGCCCGAGCCGATGACGAGATGATCGAATTCGAAGTCGAATGGCTTGGACATTTTCCCCGATGTCGTCAGAATCTATAGGAGTTGCGCCTCCAGGTCAAGGGAAGTCGTCTCTTCGGCTTAGCTCAGGATGTCGCCTCCAGCTCCCCGGCCCCCCGGGAACCAGTCGTCCGGTTCCCCCCGCTTCGCGGGTCCCCTCTCCACGGACGGGGATCTTTGAGCCGACATCCTTCGCAGCCGCATCGACGACTTCTTGAAAAGAGATCGGCAGAAAATAAGTCTTGACAGGC
>PDVJ01000730.1_pt1 | contig 11157 bp, 13 predicted proteins | sample 1369811 | NCBI WGS metagenome assembly PDVJ01 (sample SAMN07795376, study PRJNA414565) | Alkali sediment metagenome, whole genome shotgun sequencing project. | reverse complement strand
GATTTTGGCGAACTCGAATCTTTTGTGGATAATTTGCTTGAGGGAGAGTACCGAATCGATCAGCGTGCCATGTTGCAAGCAACCATTACCACCAAGCAGGGTGAAAGTCGTATCGTTGCGTTTAACGACATTGTATTGACGCGTCCATCGATCTCGAAAATGATTCGTTTGGAAACGTATGTCGATGGAAGGACGTTTAACACCTATTATGGTGATGGGGTTGTGATTTCGACTCCGACGGGTTCGACGGCGTATAACCTCTCAGCGGGTGGGCCTGTTTTGTTTCCGCTTACCCATGTTTTTGCTCTGACACCTATTTGCCCCCACTCTCTTACACAGCGTCCGGTTGTTTTACCGGGGCATTTTGAGATCGAGATAAAGACACCCGATGCGAGTGCTTTGGTCATAGTGGATGGGCAGGATATGGTTGAGATTACCGATAAAGATACGGTTCATATTAAGCTCGCTGATGGGGGTGCGCATTTGATTCATCGTAAAGAATTTAACTATTTTGAAGTGCTCAAAGAAAAATTGGGGTGGGGGAACTAATCGGTGATAGAGCGGTTTTATCTCAAAGAATTTTTAACGTTTAAAGAAGCGGAACTCGAATTCAAGCCTGGATTGGTTGTCTTTACGGGGCCAAGTGGAAGCGGTAAATCAATACTGATGCGTTCCATTTTAGCCTCCGTAGGGCTGGATGGGGTTGATGCCAGTGTGTGCGAATCCTCGGTATCGTGGCAGATCAATGAAGAGGAACACGGGATAGACAACGAGTCTACCAATGTTTTTCGTCATGTCAAAAAAGAAAAAATCAATTATTTCATCAACAATCAGCGTACTTCAAAATTATCCATGGAGTCGATCAGTTCCTCGTATCTGCGCCATTTGAGTTTAAAAGATTACAGCGATTTTGATCCTGCATCCCTGATTGGACTGCTGGATGAACGTATTGCCCTCACGTCTCCTAAACACAGGGATTGTTTACAGGAGCATAAAGAAAAGTTTTTGGAATACAAAAACTTGCGCGATGAACTTAAAATCATTGAAGAACAAGAAAAAAAGCTCACAGAACTCAAAGAGTTTGCAGCCTATGAGATCGAAAAAATAGATGCCATTAAGCCAAGTGTCGGTGAAGATGAAGCGTTGATTGCAATTAAGAAACAGCTCTCTAAAAAAGAAAAGATAGAAGAGTCGATTCATGCGGCAGAGGCAATTTTTGGATATGAATCGCAGGTGAGCCATGCGTTGAGTATGCTCGAAGTCCAAAGTGCCTTTTTTGATGATGCGATGAATGAGTTGCGCTCGGTATTTGAGAACTCGCTGGAAAAGCTCGAAGAACTCGAAGAGGTATCGGTTGAAGAGGTGTTGGACCGTATTGAGCGCTTAAGCGAGCTTAAGCGCCGATACGGCGGGATAGCAGAGGCATTGGAATATCGCGAGCAAAAAGCCAAAGAGCTTGAGTCGTATGAGATGATTGAACACTCCAAGGGAGATTTGACCCAAAGAATTGGGAAACTGATGGAAGAATTGCAAGGTTTGGCCCAAGAACTTTCGCTTAAGCGCTCTCATGAACTCGAAGTGTCATTGGAAAAACTCAACGGGTATTTGACGATGCTTTATCTACGTCCGGCAAGTTTGGCTATTGAAAAGGTGGATCACCATTCGCAAGGGATTGATCGTATCGTTTTAGGGCTTGAGGGGACGAAGTTGGAGAAACTAAGTTCGGGTGAGTTTAACCGTCTGCGATTAGCGTTATTGGCACTGCGAGTGGAGAGTATGCAAGAGCAGGGCGGCGTGTTGATGCTTGATGAGATTGATGCGAATCTCAGCGGTGAAGAGTCGATGAGTGTTGCAAAGGTGCTTCGTCATCTTTCGCGTTGTTATCAGATTTTTGTTATCTCGCATCAGCCGCAGTTAACCTCTATGGGGGAACAGCACTTTTTAATCTACAAAGATGATGAAAGCCGTGTACGCGAACTTAATGACACTGAACGTATTGAAGAGATTGCCCGTATTATCAGCGGTGAGGGGATCAGTGTAGAGGCCAAAGGGTTTGCTAAAGAGCTGTTTGAGCGTGTACGAGCGGAGAATGCAAAATGATTATTGATACCCATGTTCATTTGGATGATGAACGTTATCGTGAAGATTTTGAAGCGGTGATGACGCGTGCTGAGGAATCCGGAGTCAATGGGTTTATTATTCCCGGGGCTCATCCCTCGACCTTGGAACGCGCGGTAGAGTTGTGTGAGACGTATGAAAATATTTATTTTGCCGTTGGGGTACATCCGTATGATTTAGAGGGGATGGAAGGTTTGGATTTTGAGCATTACGCATCTCACCCGAAATGTGTGGCGATTGGGGAATGCGGGATGGACTATTTTCGCCTTGAGGGGAGCGAAGAGGAGAAAATAGCCGAAAAAAAGCGGCAAGAAGAGGCATTTCGTGCTCAAATCAGAGTGGCTAAAAAGGTCAAAAAACCGCTGATTGTCCATATCCGTGATGCGAGCCACGATTCCAAGATGATTTTGCTCTCAGAGGGTGCCGGAGAGGTGGGCGGTGTATTGCATTGCTACAATGCTGACGATGAACTCTTAAGTCTTGCGAAGGAAGGTTTTTATTTTGGGATAGGGGGTGTTTTGACTTTTGGGAATGCCAAAAAACTCGTTAATATCCTCCCTAAAATTCCCAAAGACAAACTCTTAATTGAAACAGATGGCCCATATTTGACTCCTCATCCTCATAGAGGAACGCGTAACGAGCCTGCCTATACCGAGCTGGTTGCCCAAAAAATGTCCCAATTGCTGGAACTCTCGTTAGAAGAGATTAAAGCCTTAACGACCCATAACGCGAAAACTCTTTTTAGAGGGTTAACCGAACATTAATAACTAGATGTTATAATTATTTCTCATGGATAATGGGCTAAGGAGGTAAAGTGCGCTGGTTGTTACTCATCATATCCTTTACTTTCAATGCCTATCCTTACGCATTTAATCCCCACGATGAAAAGAAAATAACGGTCTTAAAACATTTTGATATTCCTGCATCTTTTTTAAATGATCCCTATTTACATGATATGTATGTTGAGAAAAAACGAGATTGTACGCTCAATGGATTTGCAAATTCGCCTGAAAATGCAGATACTTTGATCCCCATGCTCACCTCTTTAATTTCTCAATCGGATTTACCAAGTGAATTTTTATTTGTTGCTTTGGCCGAGTCCGGATTGGATACGTTGTCCACCTCTTCTCAAGGTGCTGGTGGAATATGGCAGTTTATGGCCGGTACGGGCAAGTTGCATGGGCTTAAGATTACCCCCTATGTAGATGAACGGCGGGATCACCTCAAATCAACGCGAGCGGCTATCACCTATTTGTCTCAATTGCATCGCCAATTTGGTAAATGGTATCTTGCTATCATTGCTTATAACTGCGGTGATGGTAAGCTCTCTCGTGCCATTCGTAAGGCTGGAACGGATGATTTAAGCGTATTAGCAAATCCTGCTAAAGCCTATATCCCGCCAGAGAGTCGTCGATACATTCGTAAAATTCTTTCTTTGGCATTGTTGGCGAGTGATCGAGTTTTCTTGGAACAGATTCAATACGATCATCTCATCGGAGTGGCATCCGAAAACCCCATAGCTACGGTGTATCTTCCTGAGGGAGAAGATATTAATCGCATTGCTGCAGTTTTGGGGATGCCTAAAAAAAAGCTAATGTTATTGAACACCCATCTCAAACGGGGGGTGACTCCGCCTAGTAAAAATGCTTATCCTGTTTACATACCGGAGGCAAAACTTGAACTGTTTCGCCAAAACTACCGTCCAAAAGCGCTTCAAGGTTATTTTTTAATGCATAAAACAAAGTCGGATGAGAGCCTTGCGACAATCTCTAAGCGTTTTAGCGTTGCACCCAATGTGATTATGGAAGAGAATATGATGGCAGATAATGGTGTATTGCCCGTAAATCGAATCGTTAAAATCCCGATCAATCAACCGTTTATTCGTAATGCATCCTTCCATAAAGCGCAGTCAGGTGAAACGCTATTTTCAGTCGCAAAACGGTATAATTTAACCATTGATCAATTAAGGGCTAAAAACCCTTTTATACAGTCCAAAGTTAAAGAAGGCGAGGAAATTAAAGTCGGTGATTAGAGTTGTCTTATTAGCCTTTATCCTTATGATGAGCGGATGTACCTCTTATATGGGGTCTTATCAATACCGCCCCACAAAAGCTTCCCAAAAATACCCTTCTGAAGTTCTTGCAGATACGCCTTCTACGGTGAAGAAAAAAAATGGGGATTTGACGGCATCCATGCGCCCGTATACGGTTTTTGGAAAAGAATATTACCCTACGGTTGTGAGTGTCGGAGACACCATGAGTGGACGCGCAAGTTGGTACGGCAGTGATTTTCATGGAAAGTCAACGTCTAATGGCGAAGCATACGATATGTATGCGATGACCGGTGCGCATAAAACCTTACCGATGAATACGGTGGTTCGTGTCACTAATTTAGCAAATAATCAAAAAACAGTGGTTCGAATCAACGACAGAGGGCCGTTTGTTGAGAGTCGTATTATTGATTTATCCTTTTCAGCAGCCAAAGAGATCGATTTGGTCTCCAAGGGAAGTGCTCCGGTAAGTTTAGAAGTTTTGGGGTTTGAGCCAAGTGATGCGAGATCCATTGACTTTAAAGTGTTAGCCAAAGGACCAAAGCAGGAAGTTTTGAATTCATTTGCCGTACAAATAGGTGCATTTGCAAATATTCAAGGTGCTTTGGAGACACAAAAAAAGTATGCTTCTTTTCATGGATATTCCGCAATCATCAAAGATTCGCAGTATAATAACAATCAATTATACAGGGTTTGGATGCGTGGATTTAGAAGTGAAGTAGAAGCGAGAGATTTTATTTCGCAGGGCTATTTTAACGGCCAGTTTATCACAAGGGAATGAGATGATTCAAAAAAACCGTAAAACAAAAGAGACCGATATCGCTCTTACGCTCAATATCGCAGGAACGGGTCAAAGTACCATAGCGACGAATATCGGCTTTCTCGATCATATGTTGGAAAGTTTTGCCAAGCATGCACTTATGGATCTCAATGTAAATTGCAAAGGCGACACGCACATTGATGACCACCACAGTGTTGAAGATGTAGGGATTGTTTTGGGGCAAGCATTGCGTGAAGCGATTTATCCGATTGAAAAAGTTGAGCGTTTTGGCAGTGCGGTGATTGTTATGGATGAAGCGGCTGTGAGCTGTGATTTGGATTTGAGTAATCGCCCCTATCTACTGTATGACGTTGCAGTTGAGGGAAAAGTAGGGCAATTTGATGTTGAATTGGCTGAAGAATTTTTTCGTGCAGTTGTTTACAATGCAGGGATAACGGCACACATCGTTTTACAGCGGGGAAAAAATAAACACCACATCATTGAAGCGGCATTTAAATCTTTGGCAGTGGCATTACGCCGTGCCTTGATGACCAATGAACGCTCTGGTATTCCCAGCACCAAAGGTGTATTGTGATTCGACTGTTATTGCTGGATGTTGATGGCTGTATGACGGATGGACATATCATTTATAATGAGCAAGGCGAAGAAACCAAAAATTTTCATGTGAAAGATGGTTTTATTATCCGTTCATGGCTTAGAATGGGACATCAGGTCGCAATTATTACAGGGCGTGAATCGGCGATTGTAGCGCACCGTGCGAAAGAACTTCGTATCCCTTATGTATTTCAAGGTGTCGATGACAAACTTTTGGTTGCTCAAAATCTGTGCAAAGAGCTTGGACTAAATCCTGATGAAGTTGCAGCGATCGGCGATGATTTGAATGATTACAATATGCTCCAATGGGTTGGACAGGGCTATACCCCTAAAAATGGGACACATTATTTACATACGGTTGCCACAGTACTTGAAAAGAACGGCGGGGATGCGGTTGTGCGCGAAATGATTGAAAAAGTAATCGATCATAACGGTGAGCGAGATAAGTTTTTGGGTTTATGGATTTAGATGTCTATTAATCTCTTTTTTGTTTTGATGTTGAGTTTATTGGTAGGAATGTTTGGCTATTTTAAACCCTCTATGCTCCAAGAACAGGCACAAAATGAGGTCCCAAAATTTGAGCTGGAATCGTTTGTTATTTACGAAATAAGCCCATTAGGAATAGACCGTTTTTTTGAGGGTGAACACGGCAAGCGTTTTGAAGACCGATATGAGGTTTCATCAGCAAAATTCAGCAATAATTCTAAAAACCTTTTTGAATCGATTCGTTCGAATGAAGCTCTTTATAAAGATAAAGTTATTTTTTTAGAGGGAAATGTCCATTACGTACGTGAAGATGGGCTTCAGTTTCACTCCGCTGAGGGAAAGTATGATACTGTCAATTCGTTGGTTTCAACACGCGGAAGTTTTGTGATAACGCAAAACAGCAATAGGGTCAACGGGACACAACTTCAATTAAACACAAAAAGTCATACGGTAAGCGCTAATGCGGTTTCCGGAAGCTATCAATTAGATTAATATAAAGATTAAACCATGAAAAAAATTATTTTTATCTCTTTATTCTGTTTTTTAGGCCTGTATGCCGAAGAGCTCAAAGTGCTATCTGAAAATTTTAGAGCCGATCAGCCAAAAGGTGTTTCCATTTTTACGGGGAATGTTATCGTGACCAAAGGGTTGGATGAACTGAATGCCTCAAAGGTGACCATCTATACCGATAGCAATCGCAAACCTACCAAAATGGTTGCCGAAGGGGATGTCTCTTTTTACATCGTGACCGAACAAAAAGAGAAGTATCGAGGTAAATCGCAAAAAGCAGTTTACCTGCCCAATGAAAAAGTGTACGAATTTTACACCAAAGTTGATTTGCTGCGTTTGGATGACTTTCGTCGTGTAAAAGGGGACAAAGTCGTTGTCAACACCATTCAAGGACACGCCAGTGCGGACAGTGCAAATAATGAACCGGTCATGATGATCTTTACGATTCATGACACGAATTCAACTAAAAAAGGGTCGTCTAAATGATCGAAATCATTAATTCGGTTTTTATGACATCGGCTCCCCATATTCGCCTTTCTCCTGAAAATCCGTTGCAAAATGAAGTGGCATTTATGGCCCGCTCCAATACGGGTAAAAGCTCAATTCTCAATACACTGACTCAGCGAAAATCACTCGCTAAAGTCTCTTCTACCCCTGGTAAGACAAGACTCATAAATTATTTCAATGTCGAGTTTATGAATCGTGATACAGGTGAAAAATTAGAAGCAAAGCTGGTCGACCTTCCCGGTTTTGGATACGCAAAAGTGGCCAAATCGCTTAAAACGGATTGGGAGAGTAATCTGACCGATTTTATCACCCAGCGTCAGCAGCTTCGTATTTTTGTCCACCTTATCGATGCGCGTCATCCTGATTTGGAACTTGACCATTCGGTTTCCGAATATCTTGAGCAGATATGCCGCAGTGATCAGTTTATTCTCAATGTATTTACCAAGATTGACAAACTGAATCAAAAAGAGCTCAATGAACTCAAAAAGCAGTTTCCGGATGCTTTGATGGTTTCAAATACCAAAAAACGCGGTGTCGATAAAGTTGTTGCCAAAATTTATGAATTATTAACGCATGTAGAGTCGCATGAAGATTGACTATAAAAAGCCTACCCTCAGCGATATTCCCAGCATGCAGATGCTCGTGGCTCCTGAGATTGAAAGCGGTGTTATCCTGCCGCGTACGGACGATGAGATAGCCACGAACATACGTTCTTATACGCTGGCGATGGATGGGGAAAAGTTGATCGGTTTTTGTGCCTTGCACATCCATTCTCCTAATTTAGCAGAAGTACGGTCTATGATTATTGACAGTGACTACCGAGGACAAAACATTGGGAGCGAATTGGTTAAAAAAGTGTGTGAAGAGGGGAAACGTTTGGGGCTTAAAGAGGTGTTGGCATTGACCTATCAACAACATTTCTTTGAGCGATTGGGATTTGTGGAAATTCCAAAAGAGAGTATCCCTGAACATAAAATTTGGGCTGATTGTATTAAATGTAAACATTTTCCAGTATGCAACGAAGTATCACTTATAAAAACGCTCTAAGCGATCTTTTGTGGATTGCTGTATTTGGAATCTACATTGCGCTGAGCAGTATCTACCTTTTTTTACCACCGATGCTTGCGGTTCTTGGATTCTTGTATTATCGTGCGTTGCAGCGTTATGATCTTTATTCGCTCATTGTGGCATCCGTTATGCTCTTAATGTTTGAAGCGGAAAAGGGGTATTGGTTTGGATCAACCATTGTATTTTTTACGTTGATTAGTCGCTATGTGATGCCTAAGCTTGAACAAACGATGCAGTGCACGGTATGTATAAAGGGGATTTTTGTTCTTTTGGCTTATTTTGGATTTTCGATCTTTTTAGGAATGGTGAACAGTATCTTGATCTTGCCGCTTCCTACCCTTGATTGGCATGCTGTGTTTTACATAGCGATTGAATTTGCGTTGATTGCGATTGCCGGATGAAATTTAAACTCTTATTAACCCTGTTTATTTTCGTATGGATCTCTTTGATTGTGCGGGTGTACCATCTTGCGGTTCAGTCAAACGAGCATTACGAATCACTGGCACAAAACAACAGCATAAAAACGGAATATTCTCCACCGGTTCGGGGTGAAATCCTCGATCGAAATCTCGAACCCATAGCAATCAATGAGCTTGGATTTAAAATAGCACTCGCCCCTCATTTAACAAAAGGAAAAGATACCACTCTTTTAGATCAAGAAGTGGGCTATTTGTTATCCATGATTCCTACTCTTGATGCCAAAAAAATAGTTAAAATCTATAAACAGCAAGATTCCTATTACAATCACACTTACATCGATGTGGTTGAGTTCGTTCCCCATGAGACGATGATACCTCTGTATTCACTTATGAATTTACGCGAAACGATCAAAATTTCTCCTTCTCCAAAACGTCTTTATCCTTATGGTAATTCTGCGTCTCATATTATCGGTTATGTTGCGAGAGCCAATCAAAAAGAGGTTGAAAAAGAGGAAATTTTGAAGCTTTTAGGTCATGTCGGTAAAAGCGGAATTGAAAAATATTATAACGGATATCTTCAAGGTATTGCGGGTGAGCGTCGCATCAAAGTAAACGCACACAACGTTGAGATAGAAGAGTTAAGCAGAAGTACCACCAAAGAAAATCGTACATTGGTTCTCAATTTAGATATGCGATTGCAAAATTACATTGACACCATTTTTGAAAAGAAAGTAGGTGCTATTGTTGTTATGGATACAAAAGGGGCCATCTATGCTGCGGGCAGCTATCCTGAGTATGATTTAAATGCTTTTGTGGAGGGGATTAGTTCTCAGCAGTGGAGTTATTTGATCAACAGCGTGGATGCCCCTTTTACCAATAAAATCGTGAACGGTTTGTATCCTCCCGGATCAACGATCAAAACGGGATTAGGGCTTCTTTATGTCTCCTCAGGCATTCTAAACGAAGGTTCCCATGTTAATTGTACGGGATCATTCCGTTTGGGGAATCGTTCATTTAGATGTTGGCGTAAAACGGGACATGGCGGCGGTGTCAGCGTTGAGCAGGCAATTGCGCAAAGCTGTGATGATTATTTTTACAAGGGAAGCTTGAATATTGGTATTGAACGTATGGCACGCGGATTTAATCGCATGGGTATGGGGGTGAAAACCAATATTGATCTCCCCAATGAGTTTATTGGAACAGTGCCCAGCCGTAAATGGAAAAAAGAGAAGTTCAAACAGCCGTGGTATCGCGGTGAGACCCTTAACACGGCAATCGGGCAGGGTGACTTTTTAGCAACTCCGATCCAAATAGCCCAATATACAGGACTGATGGCAACGGGTGTTTTACCCGTTCCTCATATCGCCTATAAAATAGGTGCTAAAATTTACAATCCTAAAGGCCGTGATGTTCTCACAAAAATGGAAAAGCAAAAGCTTCCATTGATACAGCGTGCAATGCGTGCGGTGTGTAATGACCCAAAGGGAACAGCAAAGGCATATGTCTCTACACGATTTCCTATTGCGGGGAAAACGGGTACTGCGCAAACGACGGGAATCGGTCAAAGTGTTAAAAACCGTCAAAGTGAATACAGTATGGAGTATTTAAAACGTTCCCATGCGTGGTTTACGACCTATGGCCCCTCGGATAATCCACAGTTTATCGTGACCGTTTTGGTAGAGCATGGGGGTCATGGCGGAGAAGCAACCGGAGGGATTGTGTCTGGAATTTATAACAAACTTTTAGAATTAGGTTATATCAAATTACAAGAACCAAAAGAGACAAATCTTACGACGCCTCCGTCCGTACTATAAGACTCAGAGGAAGAGAAAATTCCCGAACAAGACGTTCCTCTTGTACACGCATTTCACCTTGATCCACTTCATGATCCATCCCCAACAGATGAAGCATCCCATGGATAAAGAGGAGGGTGAGTTCATCGTTTTCGCTGTGCCCCAACTGGCTTGCAACCTCCGCAACTTTATCAACGCTGATAATAATCGTTCCTAACGGTGCACCGGGAAACGGATCATTGGGGAAACTCAGGACGTCTGTGGGCTTGTCAATCCCGCGAAACTCCCTGTTTATCTGAGCAATCTCATCACTATGGGTGAGGATTAACTCAACTTCAAGAGGTGAAAGCAATGCGGCAATCGCTTCTATGGTCTCAAAATTATAAATTTTATCGGTTCGGTTGTCTAATTCTATCATGAGGGAATTGTACCATAAGCACACGCTTGGTACAATCACGTCAAAGGGTAGTAGATGAATAAAAAAGCATTGTGCATTATGAGCGGCGGGATGGACTCGACGCTGGTTTCTTACCTCATGCGCTCACGAGGGTTTGAGATCGTTGCGTTGCATTTTAATTATGGACAGCGCACTGTTGGCAAAGAATTGGAATCCTTTCGTGCCCTTACCGATGCGTTAGGGGTTCAGGAGCGCTACGAAATCGATTTGGATTTTTTTAAAACCATTGGGGCGTCTGCATTGACCGATCATACTATCGATGTTCCCACGCAGGGAATTGAACCTGGTGTTCCCGTAACCTATGTCCCTTTTCGTAACGGGATATTTTTGAGCATTGCTACTGCCATCGCTGAAAAAGAGGGATGTGAAGTGAT
>PDVJ01000729.1_pt1 | contig 11158 bp, 7 predicted proteins | sample 1369811 | NCBI WGS metagenome assembly PDVJ01 (sample SAMN07795376, study PRJNA414565) | Alkali sediment metagenome, whole genome shotgun sequencing project. | reverse complement strand
GCCTGCAGCCAGCGGGCCGTAAACGATGTAGCTGTGACCAGTCACCCAGCCGATGTCTGCCGTGCACCAGAAAGTATCTTCCTCGTGGTAGTCAAAGATCCACTTGAAGGTCTGGTAACAGTAGACCAGGTAGCCGGCCTGAGTGTGAAGCACGCCCTTGGGCTTGCCGGTGCTGCCGCTGGTGTACAGAATGAATAGCGGGTCCTCGGCATCCATAATCTCGGGCTCGCAGTCTTGGCTGGCCTCAGCCATCTCTTCGTGCCACCAGAAGTCCTTGCCGGCGTTCATCTTGATTTCAGCGCCGCTTCTCTTGACGACGATGACCTTCTTGACGTTCGGGCAGGACTGCAGAGCCTGGTCCGCGGTGGCCTTGGTGGGGATGGTCTTGCCACTGCGATAGCCGGCATCACAGGTCACCAGAGCCATGGACTCACCGTCCAGGACGCGGTCTCGCAGAGCTTCAGCGCTGAATCCGCCGAACACTATGCTGTGGATGGCGCCGATTCGGGCGCAGGCCAGCATGGAAATGGCCAACTCCGGAATCATGGGGAGGTAAATAGAAACGCGATCGCCCTTCTTGACACCGTGCTTCTTCAGCACGTTGGCGAACTTGCATACTTCGCGGTGCAACTGCTGGTAGGTGTAGGTCCGGCTTTCACCAACCGGTTCGCCCTCCCAGATAATGGCGGCCTTGTTCTTGCGGGGGCCATTCAGATGCCGGTCAAGGCAGTTGTAGGTCAGGTTGAGTTTGGCGCCCGTGAACCACTTGATGTTGCCGTTGACGAAGTCATACTCGCGGACCTTGGTCCACTTCTTGAACCAGTCGATCTCCTCAGCCCTTTCGGCCCAAAAGCCCTCGGGATCATCAATGGATTCCTTGTAGATCTTCTTGTACTGAGCCATGGTCTTGATGTACGCGTTCTTGCTCAGTGACTTCGGAGGATCAAATTTCCTGGTCTCCTCCATTACGCTGCTGTATCCCTTGATCTTAGCTTTCTCTTCAGGTTTAGCCATGTGCTATATCACTCCTCCTTCTAATCCTTCGTTCTAAGGTCACGTTCAGACGGCGATACGTGCCTTGACTCGGTGACATTCTTTGGTCTTCTTACCTTCCTGCTCCTCGGTACTTTTCACCCCTTTCCGGTCCCGATCCGACTAGTGTGCCTCAGCCACAGATGAAAACAGATCTAGGTAGAGAGGCTTCGTGAGGACAAGTGCGGGAATAAGCCTAGTCGGAAGGTTTTGCCGCCATTGATGTTCATTCAGTCTTTGATTGTTCGGTACAAAAGGTGATGTTTTGGCCAAATCAAATATTAGATTACCATAACGACTTGTCGCGTGTCCAGCGAGGCTTACCGGGTATTCCCCGCTCCCCGTTGGGGGGGTGGAGGGTTATAGAGACAGGAGCGCTCTATTCCGGACGGCAAACGGTGGGCACAGCCCACCCTACCTGGCTGTGCTGCCAGAGGGTGCAGGGGGTTGAAAAGAGAATCCTGAGACAACCTCAGCTTAACCGAACAGCCAGCCGCAGGCATAAAGGCACAGCGCGCTGGTAATCAGCATCAGGGGCGTGACGATCAGCCCCAGTTTCAGGTATTGCAGGGGATGGATGTCCAGTCCCCTCTGTCTCAGCAGTACCAGCCACAGCATGGATGACAGTGAGCCCAGGATGGTGATGTTGGGTCCCAGGTCAGCTCCCAGGACGCTGGCGTAGATGATGCTGCGGTCGAACGAAAGCGCCGTGCTGCTGATGCTGGCCAGGCTGGAGACGGAGATCATCATCATGGACCAGTTGTTGATGAGGTTGGCGCCTATGGCTGTGCCGAAGGAGACAGCGAGAACAGCCCACAAGGTGTTCGCGGAGGAGAGATGGGCGACAGCCTCGCCGATAGCCTGTGTGACCTCCTTGTTTTCCAGCCCTCTCACCAGCAAAGCCAGACTGAAGATGAAGATGAATATGGGCCACGAGATGCCGGAGGCCACCCCCCGCAGCTTCAGCCGCCGGAAGGCGAAGCCCCCGGCCAGCAGGGCGACGGCCCCTCCCATGGCGGGCCACGAGACCGGCTTCCCATAGACGGAGGCCAGGATATAGCCGACTGCGGTCAAGACCAGCACGACGCAGGCGAACCGGAAGAAGGCGTCGATTCTGACTGGCGGCTCCGGTTGTTCATCCTGGAAGGATGCCGCGATGTCCTTGCGGAAGATGAGCATGAAGAGACCGATGTTGATGGTGATGGCCAGCAGGCTGGGCAACAGGGTGAACTTCAGGTACTCGCCCAGGGTTATGCCGAAGTTGTCTACAGGCAGCAGGTTCACCGGGTTGGACACCGGCAATAGCATGGAGGCAGTGTTGGCGATGAAAGCGCAGGCGAAGACGTAGGGCAACGGTTTGAGCTTGAACCTGGTGATCAGCACGAAGACGATGGGGGTGAGTATCAAGGCAGTGGCATCGTTGGAAAAGAAAGCGGTGATCAGCACTCCCAGACCGAACACTACGAGCAGCAGTCTCCGCCCACTTCCCTTGGCCAGTCTCACCGCCTTATGGGCACACCATTTGAAGAACCCCGCCTGATCAGCCACGGTGCTGATGACCATCAACCCCAGGAAGAACAGCAGGATGTTATCTGTGGCTTTGAGAACGTCGAAGGCATCTTGGGGTGATACGACTCTGGCAACCAGGATGGCGATGGCACCCAGTGCTGCTGCAGTCCCTTCATTCAGGGGCTTGGGCCGGAGTATGATGAGGAGCAGGGTGATGGCGAAGATGACAATAGCGAGGATCATGGGAACTCAGTGCTCAAAAGAAAACGGAAGAGCTAATCTCGCAGAACTGAGCCCTTCCGCCTTCCTGCTGGCGTCTTTCGTACGTCGGCTATTTTTTCTTCTTAGCAGCCTTGGCCGGCTTTGCCGCGGCCTTCTTGGCCGGAGCGGTGCCTTGCTTGCCTGTTCGGGTCTTGCACGTCGGCATCTGGACACCTCCTTTCTCGTGGAATCCCTGCGCTCTCAGCAGGTGACTCCAAAATCCCATCATTTGGGCGCGGATCTCAGTTCCGCGGGTCCATGCCGTCTACCCGAGATGGCAAAATGCACCTGGCAGGGAATGCCTCGAATGTCAAATACGACAGGGTGGCACCGATCCCTGCTGGTGTCATAAGCTTTCAAGGTGCGCACCGTCCACCGTGACGCGGCGACGTCTTTTGTTAGTCACGTGTATATCATCGAGAGACGGCGCTGTCAATATGTTCTGCCCCATGTTGTATACTGGAGACTCCATTTTCAATTCAACGATATCCCATCATCGCCTTGAGGAAGAAGGAGTGAAGGTGGCAATATGATCTATCTGGCACCGCTGTTGCACTTCTACCAGCCGTCAACCCAGTTCCACCGCGTGTTGAAGAAGGTCTGCAATGAGTCCTACCGGCCGCTGGTAAGTCTATTTCACGAACAGCCTCACGCCAAGGTGACCGTCAATATCAATGCCGTGCTCACCGAGATGCTGGATGAGCATGGCATGTCTGATGTGATCGACGGGCTGCGAGAACTGTCGGAAATGGGGCGACTGGAGTTCGTGGGTTCCGCAAAGTATCATCCCATTCTGCCTCTCATTCCTCAGGACGAGATGCTCCGGCAGATAGTGCAGAATCACCAGACCAACCGGCGTTACTTCGGCAAGACCTACTCTCCCATGGGTTTCTTCAGCCCGGAGATGTGCTACAGTCGCGAAGTCGCCAGGCCCATCTATGAGACGGGACACCGCTGGTTGATACTTGGCGGGGTGGCCTGCCCGGTAGCCTGGCCCAAGAGCGTTATTCACCAGATAAGAGGCGATGGTCAGACTCTGGCGGTCTTCTTCCGGGATGATGTCTTGAGCAATCGGATAGCCTTCAAGCAAACGGACGTCAAGGGATTCATTGAGCAATTGAGGTCGTTCGGAGGCAAGAGCGAGGACATCTACGTGGTGACTGCCATGGATGCCGAGACTTTTGGTCACCACATCCGGCACTGGGAGGACATCTTCCTGGCTGAGATGTACGAGGCGTTGCAGCCTGAACCCGACGTGGAAGGGCCAAAGCACGGCAGGGTGGAGCGTCCGGTACAGTCGGTGAATCTGGCCAAAGAGCAATCGGAACTGCTGCGCATAATGGAGGTGGCCAAGACGGGGGAGATTCGGGTAGTGACCCTCAGCCAGTTACTGGAGCTGTTTCCGGCTGGCAGCTATGTGGAACCGAGGGCGTCTTCCTGGAGCACTTCCGCAGATGATATTCAGGCCGGCAACCCCTACCCCCTGTGGAACTCAAAGGAGAACCTGATACATCAGTTGCAGTGGCAGCACCTGAAGATAGCCATCGAGTTGACCCGTAAGGCGGAGAAGGGAGCGGGCAACGATTCTGCCAAGAACTATGCCGATCTGGCCAGGGGGCTCCTTGATCGAGCCATGCAGAGTGACCAGTTCTGGTGGGCCAGCCGGCGGCCGATGTGGGATATCAACCTGGTGAACCGTGGCCTGATGCAGCAGCGCGAGGTGGTCTTCAACGCCTACAAGTCCATCCGGCTGGGTGATCTCAGCGAGGACGAGAAGACCGAGGCCTACTACCGGGTGATCGTCTCCCGGGATTTGAGAACCAAGATCACGGACCAGTTGTTCATACTGTAGGCGCAGTAGTCTCCCTACAAAAGACTCAGGCTGGAGGTTTTCGCTCCAGCCTGAGAATAACGGTCTGACTGCCAGATCTATCAGGCGCTGGCCGGCGCTTCGGCTGGCTTCTCCTCGTGGCTCTCACCGTGACCCTCGTCATGTTTCATGACGGGCAGGAACTTGTTGGCCAGCATGATGACGATCATGCCGCCGGAGAACAGGCCGACGGACACAGCGATCTCCATCCAGGTGGGAAAGTAAGTGCCATACCCTGGCCGCATCTCCAGATTCATCAGGGTGACATTGAAGCGGTTCAGGATTAACCCCAGAACCACCAGCAGCGCACTGACGAACAGCCACCCCCGGCTCTTCTGGACGACAGGCAGAAGGAACATGATCAGCGGCAGCACCACGCCGATGATCATCTCGGCCCACCACCAGGCGTTGGCGGGAAATCCGCTGAACAGAGTCCCGACCTCGCCGGCCACTATAACGTCCCCTACCTTGAACAGCAGGTAGATGACAAGCGGAATGCAGAGGATCTTGCCCAAGCCGCTGAAGATGCTGATGTCCAGCTTGTGGCCAAAGACCTTGCTGCTGACGGTAGCCTCGATGATGACCATGGCCGGTCCCACACACACCGCGTGGAGGAAGAACAGCAATGGCAGGATAGGTGTGTACCAAAGTTGGTTCAGGTCATTGCCCATCAGGAGCAGCATGGAGCCGAGGGAGTTCTGGTGGCCGGTGGAAATCACGATCCCGGCAATGATCAGCGGTATCTCTATCATGTGGAGGGTCCTCAGCGGGATCTTCCATGTGGGGGCCGGCAAATGCAGCTCCCTGAGCTTCTCGAAGATAGCCGGGGCGAACTCCAGGGCCAGTACGACGTTGTACAACATTACGCACCAGCCGACTTCGTACAGCGGCGAGTGGATGTTGGGGTTCCAGATCATCCTGAAGATGTGCCACGGTTGGCCCAGGTCTACCAGGAGGGCGAAAACCACCAACAGATAGCCGATGAAGGCGGTCAGAATGGCCGGCCTGGCCAGGGGCAGGTACTTCTTGTTGTTGAAGATGTAGACGATGGCAGCCATGGTGAAACCGCCGGCGGCCAGCGGCACACCGCAGAAGAGGTCGAAGGGGATCCAGAGACCCCATGCGCGGCCGTCGCTCATGTTGCTGACGGCGCCGAGGCCATTGGCAAAGCGGTTCACGGCAACGCCCAGGAAGATGACCACCAGGAGAGCCAGTATCATGGTGCCGACGGGGAGCCGGCGTTCCTTCTTCGCTTCGGGTGTTGTCATGTCGTCACCCCTCCTTCTTCTCGCCGGCGCCGGCAGTTACTTTCTGGCGCCGCTTCGTGACCCAATAGATGGCAGCCATCAGTCCTATGACTCCCATCGCATAGTACGGCAGGGTGCCCATGGCCTTCCTAGCGTTTCTGGGCACGGGTTCGTCGCTGACCTGCGGGAGGTCCAGGTCGTCCGGGGAAACCGATGAGATGTACATCCAGGCTGTGCCCCCGACCTCGTGCTCTCCATAGATGTGATCGTAGTACCTGCCCGGAGAGGCCTCGATGCGTCTGCGGGCCTCTTCAATCGCCAAGTCCCGTCCGGAAGCGTCCTCGGTGTTCTCGAAGAACTTCAGGGCGCCGGTCGGGCAGGCGGACTCACAAGCCGGCTCGTGGGATCCCTCTGCCTCATTGCCGTGCTGCCGGTCGGCGCAGAAGGTGCACTTCTTGATCCAGGGCGACCACTTGTCCCACTCGTACGTGGGTATGCCAAAGGGGCAGGCCACCATGCAGTAGCGACAGCCGATACACTTCTCCCGGTGGTAGACTACTGCGCCCGTTCCCCCTTCTCTTCTGATTGCCCCGCAGATGCAGGCCGCTTCGCAGGCCGGCTCCAGGCAGTGCATGCACTGTATCTTGGCAAAGGCCCATTTCAGGTCGTCGCCTTCGCCGATCTCCCGGTAGCGCATGAAGGTGAAGGTATTCGCGGAGAGGGTAGCCTTTCCCTCGATGCCCCCCTCGACCGACACCTTCTCTTCCGGGTCCTCCGGCCTCCGGTTCCAGCTCTTGCAGGCTACTGAGCAAGCCCGGCATCCTATGCAGCGGGTTCCATCGAAAAGTACTGAGCTGCCACCTTCTGAACTACTCATATCTCTCCTCCGCTACGCTTTCTCGACCTTGCATAGGAAGCTCTTGGATTCGGGTATGCTGGTATTGGCGTCGCCGACATGCGGCGTCAGGATGTTGCCGCTGTCGCCGGTTACCCGGCCGGCGTAGCCCCAGTGCCACGGTATGCCGACCTGATGGATTTCCTTGCCGTCCACGGTTATGGCCTGGAAACGCTTGGTGACAATGGCCAGAGCCTCTATCGTTCCGCGCTTAGAGCTCACCTTGACCCTGTCCCCGCTGGCGATCCCCAGTTTGTCGGCCAAGTCTGCGCCGAGCTCGACGTACATTTCAGGCATCAGCTCTGCCAGCCAGGGCAGGTTCCGGGTCATGATGCCGGTCTGCCAGTGCTCAGTGCAGCGGTAAGTGGTGGCCACCAAGTCGTAGCCTTCATCAACCGTGCCCCGCTCGTTCCACTCCTTGCCATCAACCTTGAGACTGCCGTAGTAGGCCGCGGGATCATTCTGCTGTGCCGACATGACGTTGTTGATCGGGCTCTCCCAGGGCTCGTAGACCTCCGGGATAGGCCCATCCTTCAGGCCGTAACCCCAGAGCTTGCCCACGCCCTCAGAGTTCATGATGAACGGCAGGTTCTGGCTTCCTGCGGCCGCCAAGTTGATCGGGTTCCCGCCGCCGTCCACGACGTCGCCCACCCAGGTGGTGCCATTCCAGGCCAGCACCGGGTGTTCGGCATCCCAGGGATTGCCGTCGAGGTCCACCGCAGCGCGGTTGTAGATGATGCGGCGGTTCCTGGGCCAGCACCAGGACCAGTTGGCATAAAGGCCAACCTGGTTCGGCGAGCTGTCCACGGTGTTCCGCTTCCGCGCCTTATTGATGGAAGGAATTCCGTTCACGACAGTGATGAGGTCCGGGTAGTTCTGCTGGTCAGCCGCACTCGCCTTGGTGTACTGGCCGCAGTGGAGCCAGTTTCCACTGGAGGTCCGGCCGTTGGGCTGTAGGTCATTGAACCAGTCGATCAGCTCCCCGACTTCGTAGAAGGTCCCCGGTGATCCAGACTTGGGGACGTCAGCGGTCACCGCGTAGCCGTTCATCTCTCTGGCTATGACATCCGCTTCTTCCTCGTCGCTGTACTCCCAACCCAGATTGACTATGGGGTCGGGGAAAGCGCCGCCCTCTTTCACGTACAGTTCCCGTATCCTCTTGAAGAGCTGGATCATCATGTCCAGGTCCGGTATAGCCTCTTCGGGTGGTTCCACCGCTTTGTAGCGCCATTGCACCCAGCGGCCGCTGTTGGATACGCTGCCCTCCTTCTCGAAGGAACCGGCTGCTGGTAGCAAGAAGACCTCGGTCTGTATATCCTCGGGGTTTGCCTCAATATCATTAGTGGTAGGTCTCTTCCAGAAGGTATGGGTCTCATTGAACCAGATGTCGCTTGCCACCATCCACTTCAGTTTCTTCAAGGCGTCCCGTGCGCCCAGTGATGTGGGCCCACCCGCGGCCGGGTTCTGCCCCCAGATCCAGAGCCCCTCGACCTTCCCTTCCCCGATGGCCTGGATCAGGCCCATATGAGTGTAGTTGACCCCGCTGGCCTTCTTCTTGGGGAGGTACTGGTAGCTGTCCTCCAGCGGAACACCGGGCCACCAGGCCTCCAGCAGACTGTGTACGTACTTCGGCGTGTTCTTCCACCAGTTCACCGGGTTGTCTCCGCCAAGGTCGGCGGGAGGGTTCGTCATCGGTAGTCATCTTGAGGTATCCCGGAAGTATGTGCTCACGCAGGGCTTGGTCGGTTGACCCTTGCACGTTGGAGGTACCGCGCAGGGCGTTGATGCCGCCGCCGGCCACACCGATATTGCCCAGCAGGAGCTGTACTATGGAGTAAGTCCTGATATTCTGGCTGCCGTAGGTGTGCTGGGTAGCGCCCATGGCATACATGATGGTTCCCGCTTGGCCAGTGGCGCCGGTCCTGGCGTACTCGGCATAGACCGCCTCCAACTTGTCCGCCGATATGCCGGTGATCCTGGAAACCGTGCCTTTGTCATAGCGTCTGTAGTTTCTCCAGAGGAGCTTCAGGACGCAGTCGTTGTCCAGCTCTCCCCATGCCGTATTCTCGTCCGCTGCCCTGTTAGTCCACCCATCCCAGTCGGCGGTAAGAAGCTTGGCTTCCGCCGTAGCAGCGGACGTGTTCGCGTATTTCCAGGTGGCCACGTCGTACTTGCCATCAGCCCAGCCACTGAAGAGACCGTTCTGATCGGCATCGCCAGGCAGCTTGACGCCCGCATTGACGATGTAGGCCGCGTTGGTGTACTGCTGCACATACCGGAGGTTGTACTTGGTGGGGTCCCTGCGCATGTCCTCCAGGATCCAATAGATCATCCCGCCCATGAAGGCGATATCGGTGCCCGTCCGGATGCGGATGAACATGTCGGCCTTGGACGAGGTGCGGCTGTAGCGCGGGTCAACGTGGATGACCTTGGCCCCTTTGTCCTGCGCCTGCAGGACGTATTTCATGCATATCGGGTGGTTCTCTGCCGCGTTCGAACCGATGATCAGGACGCAGTTCGCATTCCTGATATCGATCCAGTGATTGGTCATGGCTCCTCTTCCGAACGACTCTGCCAGAGCCGCAACAGTAGAGGAATGTCAAAGCCGGGCGCAGTGTTCGAGATACACCACGCCTAACGCTCGGCTCATCTTGGCCAGCAGGTAGCACTCTTCGTTGTCCAGTTCGCCGCCGCCGAAGGAACCCATCCCCTCGTTGCGGTTGACCGTCTTGGTCCCATCGGTGGTAACCAGTCTCTCGTCCCTCGTCTTCTTCACCCTGGCGGCGATCATGTTCAGGATCTCGTCCCAGGTCTTCTCTTCCCACTCGGTGCCGCCGGGCTTCCTGTAGAGTGGCTTGGTCACCCTCTGATCGTTGATGGGCTTGTCGACTCTGCCCTCCACACCGTGTATCTGGTACATGGCCTGACCCTTGGGGCAGAGCGATCCCTGGTTGATGGGGTGGTCCGGGTCACCCTCTATCCTGAGTATCTCACCGCGCTCGGGATTCATCCGGCGGGTGACCAGCGCGCCGCACCCCACCGAGCAGTAGCAGCATATCGTCTGGGTTTGGCCAACGGACTCGTCCAGCGGGGTCCTCTTATAGGCGGCCAACACGGTCCCGTCAGGGATCGTGCTCAGAGCCACGGCAGCGGCCACCCCTGCCGTGCCTGCCCCCGTGACTTTCAGGAAATCTCTACGGCTTAGCTCCACCAGTGCCACTCCTCCTTTCTGCCTGCCTTGGAATGTCGAGTATCTGAGAAACGAAAAAGGGCAGGCAGACCTTTGCCTGCTTGCCCCTCTTGACCCATTCGTTTGCAGCGGACCATGGCGCTTCCCCCTGGTTCACTCTCTACGCCACATCACCACCACCACAACATTATATAGGCACAAACCATTTCGGCGTGCCGAACATGAAAATCCTATAGAAATCGTACCACACGCTGAACTTCGCCCGCAAATCCATCTGAGTGTGACATCCGAGAAAGACGGCCAACTCAGATCCCGACACACGTGGTCGGCAGACCGCCGGTTTTGCGACGGGACAGGAGCCCTGCTATCAACTGCTGGTGTGGGAATGGTCCGCGGGCTGCAGGAGTGGCTAGGGGGTCTTTCTGTGTCCCGGCTTGTAGTTGGCCTCTCCGGCCTGCCGGTCCATATCCACCGTCAATATCCTCTCCAGGGGCAGGAGGACCTCAGAGCCGGCCTTCCGGAGGTCAATGGCCTTGAGGTAGCTGTGGCATTCCTCGCAGGTGTAGAGTTGGTATATCCCCTGGCTGTTGGTGCGGTAGGCCAGCGACTGATGCTTCTGGGTCCCGCAGTAGGGGCACTGTATACGCTGAAACAGCCATTCCATGCTGCAACGCGAGCACATCAGCCATCTGGCTCCCTGCTCCTTTTCCAGGAAAGCGAAATCCGCCACGCCTCCACAGATGGGGCAACTCTTGCGCCGCCACAGCTCCTGGGCCACCAACTCTGACAGTGCCTCAGATTGAGCCGCCAGAAATGGTGCCAGAGCAGCACTGATACATGCCTCCATCAGTGGTGTGTCGATGCAATGCTCGGTGGCCGTGGCAGAGAGAGGAGTGTCATTGTAGTAGTCCCTGGCCACCTGGCGCAGGAGGGGAGTATTGGCGGCCAGTTGGTTCAGGCGTTTGCTGCTCTCTTGACTGTTTGCCGATTCCCCAATCATGATCCGGACCGCTGCCCGGAAGAGCTCCTCCAATAATGACCAGTCCAGACCCAGATCATCGAATGTCAGGATCGATTTTCCCTGCATCAGCAGAGAGGAGATAGCGTCTCGTGTCAGGTGGAGTTTTGGCGTCCCAATGCGTGGTTGTGCCTCG
>PDVJ01000644.1_pt1 | contig 11164 bp, 12 predicted proteins | sample 1369811 | NCBI WGS metagenome assembly PDVJ01 (sample SAMN07795376, study PRJNA414565) | Alkali sediment metagenome, whole genome shotgun sequencing project. | reverse complement strand
AGCCGATAGAACCTGTTCTCGATCGCCCCCCCGGCGTCGCCCGCGGCTTGAACCTCGACCGCCGCCGCCGTTCCGGCCGCGCCCGCCGGCTCCACCACGAAGACGGCGTATCCCAGGGCCGGGATGTCCGGGACGAGAACGAGGAGGGCGTCGTCGCCCTGCGTCTGGAACTTCACGTCCCGGCCCGTCCTCCGGTCGACGACGCGGAGCCTGCCTTTCGACTCGCGCAACGGGCCGGCCGGAAGGATCACGTGGACGACGTCCGTCCGGGCCCAGGAGAGCGGATTGAAGACGCCGAATTCGTTCGCGCCGGAGGCGGCGGTGAGCCGTCCCAGGGCCTCCTGGCCGCGGCGGAGGAGCGTCCGCGAGATCTCCCGGGCGTCGTAGGCGAAGCCGCCCTTGGCCGCCCACTGGCCGCGGGCCAGCTCCGACCAGGGCGCGTCGATCGAGTTGTAGGCGCCCCAGGTGTGTTCGTCATAGAGCATGGCCGCGGCGTGACCGGCCCGGATCTCCTCGGCCGGGAAGCGGAACTCCCCGGACTGATCGAGCTTTGCGGCGACCGCCGCGATCTTCTCCGCCGTCAGGATCTCGTTGTGGGCAATCCGGTTGAGCCCCGTCTCGAAAGCGGTCGAGGCGACGCCGTCGGTCCAGTAATCGGGCCAGCCGAGCTTATGGACCGGCAGCTTCGCGCCGTGGTCTTTCTCCATCCTCTCGAAGAACTCCCGCATGGTGGCCAGCCGCAGCTTCGGCGACTCGTAGCGCTCGTTCCACTCCTTGACCCGGTCGGACAGGAAGCGGCCGGGCGGGCAGTTGTCGGTCGTCCAGGCCCCGACGTTGAAGGCGATGATGTCCTGGGGATAGTCGCCGCGGGCCTCGAGCCGGGCCAGGTACTCGCCGACCTTCGGTGCGCTGCGGTCGACCGTCTCGTGGAGGAGAAGCTCGTAATTGCCGAAGAGATAGTGCTCGCCGTTCCAATGGAGGATGCGGCTGCCGTCGGGCGACTCCCACCAGAAGGCGTTGGGCCGGCGCAGCGGAGCCCGGGAGCGGGTCTCGTTGATCCCGGTGGCGAAGTAGCGCACGCCGGCCTGCCGGAAGATCTGAGGCAGGGACCAGGCGAAGCCGTTGACGTCGTTGTTCATGGCCGAGCGGACGTCGAAGCCGTAGCGCCGGGCGAACGCCTTGGCCGCGTCGACCGTCCGGACGATCTCCTCGTGCGCGAAGCAATCCGAGAGCTGGAGGTAGAGGGCCGACAACTCGACCCGGCCCGAGCGGATCAGATCGACGAGGGCCTTGACGTCGGCCTCCGGGCGCGTCCGGATGAAGTTCTCGAGCGCCCAGCTGATCTCGATGTTCCAGCGGAACTTGGCGTCGTCGGGATAGGAGTCCGTTTCCCGGCAGTATTTGACGACCGAGTCGAGGTACTCGACGTGGTTCTTGGCGACGCGCGACTGGAGCTCGGTGTAGCCGATGTCCGTGTGGGAATGGTGGAAGAGATAGACGCTCCAGGGCCGGGCCGGCGCGAGCGTGATCTCGCGATCGAGCGCCACGGGGCCGGAGGCCGCGGCGAAGCGGACCTCGAACCGTGCTTTGACCGGCTTGGCCGGTTCGGGAAACCTCACGTCGAGGCCGTTCTTGCCGGGCCCGAGCGGAAAGGCCCCCGGGTCCGGGACGACGGCTTTTCCGCCGATCCAGGCCTTGACCGCGGCCTCGGCCTTGATGTCCCCCGGGACGTCTACGACGAGCCGGACGATCCTCTTAGCCGCCTCCGCCCCGTCGCGGACAAGGAGCGCGGTCGGCACGACCTCGAGCTTCGGCTTATCGACCGGGGCCGCGGCCGGAGAAGCCTGAGCGGAGGCGCACGCAAGGCCGGCGCCGAACGCCAGCAGGACGGCCGCGAGCGCGCCCGCGAACAGCTTTCTCGTGGCCGGTGACGGCGCTTTTCGGAGGCTCATGCGATGTTCTCCTTCCCGGGGGGGGCTGGCCGCGGCGTCGACCGGGCCGCCGGCCCAATCTAGCACGCAGGGCGGGGGGTGTAAAGGGCGCCGCCGGGCCCGGCGGTTTGACCGGCCCCGGAGGTTGTGCCATCATAGAACTTCGAGGTATCCATGCGCTCCGGACAGAGGCTCTTCAGGGTCATAGCGACGCTCGTCCTCTCGGCGGGGATCGTCGCCGCTGCGTGCGCGGCGCCGGCACATACCGACGGCGCGTTTTCCGCGGCCGCGCCCCAAAAGAAGAAAGCCAAGGTCCCCGAAGAGAAGGACCCGCGGGTCCAGTGCGAGAGGGGCGCCGTCGCCCTGCGCTACGGGCTCACCGACGAGGCTATCAAGTACGGCCTGCTGGCCGTCGGGCTCGACCCGGAACACTTCGACGGCTGGAGCCTGCTCGGGGCGGCCTACTACACGAAGGGCGACTTCGCCAAGTCGGCCGAGGCCTACGAAAAAGCGGCGGCGATCAAGCCCGGGGCCCCCGACGTCCAGCGGAACCTCGGCCTGGCCTACGTCGAGCTCAAGGAGACGGAGAAGGCCGAAGCGGCCCTGAAGAAGGCCCTGGGCTCGGACGACGCCGAGGCCGCCTATCAAATGGGCAAGCTTTGCTACAACGCCAAGCGATACGACGAGGCCCTCGAGTACGCGCTCACCGCCATCCGGCAGGACGGCAAGAGCGCCAGGGCCTATAATCTCAAAGGGGTCACGCTCAATCAGCTCGGACGATACGCCGAGGCGGCCGGAAGCTTCCAGGCCGGGATCGTCCTCGCCCCCGACGATATCGGGCTGCGGATCAACGTGGGCATCGCCTACATGAACTCGGGGGAGCCGGCCAAGGCGAAGGCGGTCCTCGAGGCGGTCCTGCCCAAGATCGAGGACCCGGCCCTCCGGTCCCAGGTCGAGAGCTACATCAAGTCCATCAAGGACGCCGGGAAGTAGGCCCAAAGAAGCGGGCCTCCAGGCTTTTCAAGAAGGCCAGTCCCTTTTTGACGAACGCCCGGCCGTCCGGGCAGAGGTCCTGGAAGATGCCGCGCTCGAAGGCGAAGTCTCCCAGGCGCGTGTTGTAGGTCTCGAGCCCGATCGTCCCGTCGAAGCCGATCTCGGCCAGCGTCCGGAAGACCGTTTCCCAGGGGACCAGGCCGCCGCCCGGGACGCCGCGGTCGTTCTCGCAGGCGTGGACTAGGGCGAGCCGCGGGCCGAGGGCGCGCAGGCCCTCGGCATAATCGCGGACCTCGGTGACGGCGTGATAGGTGTCGAACGTGGCCATGACGTTGGTGTGCCCGGCGAGGGCGATGAGCCGGGCGAGCTGGGCCGGCGTATTGACGAGGTGGGTCCGGAATCGGCTCATCGGCTCGAGGACCAGGGTGACGCGGCGCGCGGCGGCGTATCCGGCGAGGGCGTGGAGGCCCTCGGCGGCGCGCGGCAACTCGTCGGCCGGGGGACGGCGGCGCTTGACTACGCCGGGATGCCCGTAGAGGCAGCCGGCGTAGGCCCAGGCGCCGAGCTCGGCGGCGAGGTCGACCTGGCGCTCGTGCCAGGCCAGGCCGCGGGCCCTGTCGGCCGGATCGTCGGAGGAGAGGTCCGCGTCGAGCGGCCAATGGCCGCCGGGACCGACGACGAGGTCGAGACCGAGGGACGCGGCGCGGCGGCCGGTCAAGCATGGATCGAAGACCACGTCGTCGCCGACGGACAGCTCCAACATATCGAGGCCGAGCCCGCGGGCGAGGTCGAGGAAGCCGAGGTCGGCGTCCGACCAGCTCCGGGTGAAGAGATAACAATGGGCCCCGTATTTCACGGGCCAAAGATACGCCAGCTCACGGCCGAGTGCAAGCCGCGGACCGGTGTGCTATGATGAGGACATGAGCTGGGTCACCGTCCACAAGTCCAACGGGATCACGGAGGCGGAGATCCTCAAGAACATGCTCGAGTCCTTCGGCATTCCGGCCCGGGTGAGCGCGGAGACGGTCCGCACGCCGTTCGGACAGTCGATCGACGGCATGGGGATCGCTCTTCTACTCGTTCCCGCAGACCGGGCTTCGGAAGCCCAGGACATCCTGGCCGAGCATTTCACCGTCGAAGCCTAGGGGGGCCGCCGCCGAGATCCGGGGAGCGGGCCGCGCCCGCGGAAGGGCGTCATCTGCCTGAAACGTTTGCGCGGGCCGCGCGTCTAATGGAGTGAAGTCGGACGAAGACATGGACTCTTTCGACGAGCTCTACGACATGTATCGAACGCACGTCTACCGATTCGCCTGCGCTCTCTCCGGGGACGCCCGGGACGCCGAGGACCTCTACCAAGAGACCTGGCTCCGGGCGGTCAAGGCCGCGCCGGCGGGCCGGGAGGGTGGGGCGAGCGAGGCCAAAGCCTGGCTTTTCGCCATCGCCGCCAACGCTCACAAGGACCTGCTCCGGAAGAGCCGGGTCCGGCGTCTTTTTTTCCTCGAGAGAACGAAGTCCATGGGCGACCGGGCGGCCGACGCCGATCCGGGCTGGGACGTCCCCGGGGAAGCGCGGGAGGACGGATCTTCGCGATCGGACATCCGGCTCTGCCTTCGTCGGGCCGTCGCCCGGCTCCCCGGCAGAGAGCGGCAGGTCTTCGTCCTCAAGGATATCGAGGGCTTCAAGCATGACGAGATCGGCCGTCTCCTCGGCATCCCCGAGGCGACCGTCCGGACGCTCCTCCATCGGGCGGTCAAAAAGCTGCGGAGAGACCTGGCCGAGTTCAGGCCGGCGATGGGGCAGGCGCCGGCCGTCGAGGAGGGACGATCATGACCACGAGGACGGGATGCGGGGACGTCGAGCGCCTCATGCTCGCGGGCGAGGATAGAGAGCTCTCGCCGGAAGAGCGGCGCCTCGTCGAAGGACATCTTCACGGGTGCGGCCGGTGCCGGGGGTATGCGGCCGACCGGGCCGTCATTCGCAAGGAGTCGGCGGCCATCCCTTGGCCGGCGCTTCCCGGAGAGGTCGACCGGAGGACGCGTCGGGCCGTCCTCGAAGCCGGGCCGGCGGTCCTGCGGACGGCCCGGGCGCGGCGGGAAGCCCTCTGGGGCGCTTGATCCTTAGGAGGTCATCATGACGAACTCGAACAACGGAAGAACGATCGCCCTTGTGATCATCATCGTGGTCCTGGCCCTTTTCGCCTTCAGGTCGGTCTTTGTTCTCCTCCCCTTCGGCGTTCTCCCGGGCGTCGCCCGGTCGGCCGGGCACTGGGGGTCCATGAGCGACTGGTTCCACGGATTCGGGACGATCGGGCGGATCGCCCTGTTCCTCCTGCCGGCCGCGTTCATCGTCCTCTGGGGCGCGGTCCTCATCTGGGTCTATCGGGACGCCGAGAAGCGGGGCATGAGCGGCATCCTTTGGCTTCTCCTGGTCCTCATCGGCAACGTCATCGGGCTGCTCATCTATGCCATCGTCCGCAGCGAGACCCCGGTCCGGCGACGGGCCGAGGGCGGAGCGGATCAGCCGGCCAGTTGCCCGACGGAGACGTGCAAAGGCTGCGGCAAGCCTGTGGCCGCGGGCTTCGAGTTCTGCCCCTATTGCGGGAGGAGCCTGAAGAAGGCCTGCCCCTCCTGCGGAAAGCCGGTCCAGGACGACTGGAAGGCCTGTCCGTCCTGCGGCGCGCCTATCGATCCCGCCAACATCCGCCAAGTCTAGGGGTCAGATCTGACCCCATCTTCTCCTACTGGAAAATCTCCTTGCGGAGCGACGCCTTGGCGATGCGCGACTCGACCGGGTTGACGCCGATGCCCGGGCCGTCCGGGACGCGGATCACCCCGGGCCCGCTGAGCTCGATGAAGGGATCGATGATATCCTCTTTGTAATAGCGCCGGCTGGCGCTGAGGTCGTTCGGGTACTTGAAATCGGGCAGCGTGGCGATGTGGAGGTTGTGGGCCCGCCCGACGCCGCACTCGAGCATGCCGCCGCACCAGACCGGAACGCCTCGCGACTCGCAGAGGTCGTGGATCCGGCGCGTCTCGACGACGCCGCCGACCCGGCCGACCTTGATGTTGACGACCCTGCAGCTGCCCATCTCCAAGGCGGCCCGGGCGGTGTCATAGGACAGGACGCTCTCGTCGAGGCAGAGCGGCGTCCGGATCTCCCGCTGCAGCTTGGCGTGGTCCCAGAGGTCGTAGGGCGCGAAGGGCTGCTCGATCATGAGCATGTCGAAGGCGTCGAGGGCTTTCAGCGTCTCCATGTCCTTCAGGGCATAGGCGCCGTTGGCGTCGGCTTGGAGCATGATGTCGGGATATTTTTCGCGGACGGCGGCGCAGGCCTCGACGTCCCAGCCCGGCTTGATCTTGATCTTGATCCTCTTGTAGCCCTGATCGAGGTAGCGCCCGATCGCCTCGACGAGGTCCGGGAGCGAATCCTCGATGCCGCAGCTGACGCCGGCCTCGATCTCGGCGCGGACGCCTCCATAGAGCTTATGGAGAGGGAGGCCCGCCTTTTTCGCCTTGAGGTCCCAGAGCGCCAGCTCGATCCCGGCCTTGGCCATCCGGTTGCCCCGGAAGACCGCCGCCTCGCGGGCGTAGTCCTCCGGCTCGACGACGCCCTTGCGGAGGACGAGAGGCACGAGGAAGTCCTTCATGACGTGCCAGGCCGTCTCGGTCGTCTCGCCGCTGTAGAGCGGCGCCTCCTCGGCCACGCACTCGCCCCAGCCGCAGACGCCGCCTTCATAGACCCTGATCAGGCTGAAGGTCCGGTCGTACGAGCGGCCGAAGCTCGTCTCGAAAAAGTGCACGTAGGGGAGCTTGAGGAGTTCGATCTCGATCCGTTCGATGGCCATGGGCGGTCCTCCGCGTTCTCAGGTCCGGCCTAACATAATCCAGGACCGCCCCGAGTTCAAGGCGGCATACAATCTCCGAGCCAAGCCGGAGAGAGGGACTTCCCGGGGTCTTATAATTTCCCTTGACACGCGCCGATTTCCTGCTATTATACAGACTAGTTTGCTGTACAAACCTTAAAGGAGAATAAGCATGGTCGACATCGACAAGATCGAGAAACGGACGGTCCAGAGCTTCTACGAGGACGGCCTGACCGAGATCGCCCTGGGCCTCATCTTCCTTCTCCTCGGCGGTTACTTCTACGCCACGGCCGTCGTCCCGGAAGGCTCGTCCCTCGGCGCGATCCTGACCGGCCTCTTTGTCCTCGTCGTCGTCTCCGCGGGTTTCCTCGTCAGCCGCTTCCTGCGCTTCTTCAAGCGCCGCGTCACCTACCCCCGGACGGGCTACGTGACCTTCAAGAAGAAAGAAGCGGGCTCGAAACGACGCGTCGCGACGGCCGTCGTGGCCATGATCATCTCCGCCGGACTCGCCGCCCTCTACGGGATGTCGCACTCGGCCAGGGTCCTTTTTCCCGCCGTCAACGGCCTGCTTTTCGCCGTCGCCGTCCTGCTGTTCGCCAACAAGGTCGGCCTCATCCGCTTCTTCATCCTCGCCGGCGCCTCGGCGGTCATCGGCCTGGGGATCGCCGCGGCCGGGATCGGCGACATCAAGGGGCTCAGCCTCTTCTATCTCGTCTTCGGCGCCGCCGTCATCGTCTCCGGCCTCGCGGCCCTCGTCGTCTATCTTCGCCGCAACCCCCGCCCTGCCGCCGGCGGCCCGGAGGGCTCCGATGCCCGCTGACCTGCGCTCGCTCGCCGAGATCGACCGGATCATCCACGAGCCCGCCCGGCTGGCCCTGACGGCTATTCTGTCGGTCGTCGAGAGCGCCGACTTCCTCTACCTCCAGCGCGAGACGGGCCTGACCAAAGGGAACCTCTCCTCCCACCTGGCCAGGCTCGAAGAGGCGGGTTACGTGGCCATCGAGAAGACTTATCGCGGGCGCGTCCCCCTGACCCTCGTCCGCCTGACCGACGCGGGCGCGGCGGCTTACAAGGCCTACCGGGCCCGATTCAAGAAATTCCTGGGGAAGACCTGAGGCCCCATCCGCGGCCGGTCAGGCCAGCTTGAGGCCCTTGCGGTGGGCTCGGAACTCGTAGACGCCGACGATCCTGCGGGCCATGGCCTCGGCGGAGTACCGCTCGAGGACGGATTCGCGGCCCCGCGCCGCGAGCCGGGCGGCCAGGTTCCTGTCGAAATGGATCTTGAGAACGGCGTCGGCCAGGGCCCGGGGATTCCGGGGCGGGACGAGGAGCCCGGTCTCGCGGTGGGCGACGAGGTCCCGGGCCAGGCCGACGTCCGCGGCCGCGACGGCCAGGCCGGCCGCCATGGCTTCGATGAGGTAGCCCCCCAGGCCGTCGAGATGGCTGTAGACCATGAACATATTCAGGGAGGCCAGGACGTGCGGCGCGTCGGCGCGGAAGCCGAGGTAGTAGAGGACGTTGTCCATCGAGCGCGCGGCCTCCGGAGCGGGCGACTCGAGACGCAAGGACCCTTCGCCGAGGACGACGAACCGGATCTTCGGCGCCTGGGCGGCGACCAGGGCCGCCGCGTCGAGAAGAGCTTCGACCCCCCGCTCGTCCTCGAGCGGAACGACCGCGCCGGCGAGGAAATCGTCCGCCCCGAGCCCCAGGGCCTGGCGGAGGAGATCGCCGGCCAGCTGGTCGGTGAATGGCGAGAAGTCGACCCCCGGCGGCACGACCTCGATCCGGTCGGCCGGGACGCCCCCCCGGGCCAGGATGGAACGGACGCCTTCGGACCCGGCGATGACGGCGTCGAGCGCCGCGAACGGCAGGCGCCCCTCGAGGGGCGAGGAATCCATCGGCCGGGACAGGACACGGATCGGGACCTCGGCGGCCGCCGCGGCCGCGAGGCCCAGCGTCGCGGAGAGCGTGTCGTGGAAATGGGCCAGCTTGCAGCCTTTGGCCTTCATGGCCCGGGTCAGGCTCTTGCGGGCGAGCCAACCCATCCGTCCGCGCATCCGCATCGGGAGCACGGAGAGGCCATCCGCGGAGGCCTTGCGCAGAAGCTCGGCCTCCGGCTCGGCGACGACATGGGCGGCCAGGCCTTTCTTGCGGAGCTCGCGCGCGACCATGAGGATCTGGCGCTGGCTTTCGCGCCATTCCCGGCCCGCGTCGATGAGAAAGAAGCTCACCGCGTCATCTTAACACAGCGTCTCGACGGGGGACAATCCCCCTCGGGACCGGCCCGCCTAGTCTTTGATGTATTCGCTCAGGGTGATGTTGCGGGCCTCGAGGGTCGTTCCGGTCACCTTGGCGATACTGGCCACCGCGATGTTGTATGCGACGAGGGCCTGGAGCTCCAGGGACCGGGCGCTGGCCAGGGCGTCCTGGTAGGTCAGGACGAAATAGTTCGTCGACATCCCGACGTTGAGCTTCTTCATCTCGGCCTCGAGCTGCCGCTCGGCGAGCTCGCGGGCGATGCGGTAGGCGTCGACGCTCTTGGCCGCCGTCTCGAGCACCCGGATGGCGTCGCTGACTTCGAGGTAGATCTGCTGCTCCTGGGCTTTGAAGCGGGCCTCGGTCTGCTGGAGATCGAGCTTGGCGTAGGCGTAATTGGACCGGCTTACGATGTCGGCCAACGGGATGGTCAGTGTCAGCCCGGCCGTCCAGTTGTCGTAGGTGAACCGGAACGTGTCGCGGAACGCGTCGGAGGCGCCGCCGGGATCGCCGGGCACCGGGGGCAGGAACGGGTTGTCGGGATCGTAGATGTACTGGGCCCCGGAGATGCCGGGGCTGCCCTTGACCAGCTGCAGGTCGAGCTGGGGCAGGACCTGGTTCTTGGCGAACTTGAAATTGACCTTCTTCGCGCCGATCGTCGCTTTCGTCGTCTCGAGGTCGGGCCGGCGGGCCATGGCCCTGGTCAGGGCCTCCTCGAGAGTGATCGAATACGGGACGAAGGCGGGCTTGTCGACCGGGACGGGGACCTCTCCCTTGACCGCGGCGTCGACGTCGAGGTTGAGGAGCATCCGGAGCTGGTCCTGGTTGCGTTTGACCAGGGCCTCGGCCTGGAGGATGTCGGCCTCGCGCCGGGCCACGGTCGCCTCGGCGTTGAGGACCTCGATCGGCGCCTTGGTGCCGACCTGGACCTCGCGCTTCGTCTTGGCCAGGAGGTCGCGTCCGCTTTCGAGGGCCTGGCTAAGCGTTTTCAAGTTCTCGATGGAGTAGACGAGGTTCCAATAGCCTTGCTCGACGGCGAAGACCGTGTCGATGAGGACGGACTTGAACTGGCTGCGGGAGGCGTCGAGGTTGCTCTGCGCGACGACGATCTCCCGGCGGCTGACCGTCCAGCCGAAGCCCTTGAGCAGCGGCTGGGTCAGGACGATGTTCAGCCGGCTCGTGTAAGAGGGATTGTAGCTCTGAAAGAGCTGGTTGGTCTTGCTGAAGTCGTAGAGCAGGGAGGCGCTCAGCCGTCCGCCGTAGGGGATCTGCTGGACGACCGACGCCGAGGAGCTCGTCGCGTTGTTGATGTAGGTCCCCTGGGTCTGGAGGGACCAGGTCGAGAGCTGCTCCATGCGGTTGCCGCTCAGGTCGGCCTGGAAGGTCGGCAGGAAGTAGTTCTCGGCCTGCTGGAGGGTCGCCGAGGCCAGGCCGGGATTGATGACTTCCGCGGCGATGTTGAGATTGAACTTGAGGGCCCGGACGATCGAGTCCTCGAGGGTCAGGGCGAGTTCTTTCTTCTCCTGGCCGAAGCCTGAGCCGGCCAGCAGGATCAGGGCGAGGAGCGAAGTGACGATCCGCCGAATGTTCATGTCCGTCCTCCGAAGTGCAGAATGGCGCACAAGCGCTCTCCCTATATATTACGCTTTTTCGGGCGTTTCGTTCACATGATAACCTCCGGACGGGACGGGACGTATATCAAAGTGGGAATTTTTAGCATCCGGAGTTCTATCCGGGGCGCCGTTTGCGCTATGATAGGCCGGTCAATGGAGGCTCGCCCATGAAAGTCCTCAGGCCCATACTCGTCCTGGCCGGGGTGCTCGCCCTATCCTTCGCCGCGACCGCTCAGGCGGTCCCCGGCGCCGGACTGGGGCAGGAGTCCCAGAGCATGAAGCTCCTGCGGCTGAAGAGCGCCCAGCTCTCCCTCGAGCTCCGGAAAGCCGACTTCGACCGCTACCTCAAGCTCAAGGAGGACGGCCTCACGTCGGAGGCCGATTTCGCCCAGCGCCAGACGGCCTATCTCCAGGCCCAGGTCGATTACCAGCAGGCCCTCATCAGCTTCATGGGCAGCGAGGCCCGCATCTCGGTCGCGAGCGCCGTCAAGTACCAGGACCGGGCCGGC
>PDVJ01000727.1_pt1 | contig 11167 bp, 7 predicted proteins | sample 1369811 | NCBI WGS metagenome assembly PDVJ01 (sample SAMN07795376, study PRJNA414565) | Alkali sediment metagenome, whole genome shotgun sequencing project. | reverse complement strand
TCATTTGAGTCCTAATTCTTGCTTGCCCTTTGGGAACAACAGGGTAGCTGAAGCCAATAACGTAAACCCCCTCATCCAGCATGTCCCGTGCTATGTCGGCTGCTAATTTAGCATCCCCAAGCATGATCGGAATGATGGGATGGCCGGCCCCCACTGTTTTAAATCCTGCCTTATCGATTTCTTTCCGAAACAAGATACAATTCTCTTCCAAACGGTCTCGCAATTCCGTACTGGCACTCAGTATCTCCAGTACCTTCAAACTGGTATAGACGATGACCGGGGCAAGGCTATTGCTGAATAAATACGGGCGACTCCGCTGGCGCAACAGTTCCACGATTTCTTTCCGGGCCGCTGTAAATCCCCCAGAAGCCCCCCCCATGGCCTTTCCGAGTGTGGACGTGATGATATCGACGCGCCCCATGACTCCATTATATTCATGAGAGCCCCTCCCTGTTTTTCCGACAAAGCCTGTGGCATGGGAATCGTCCACCATGACCAAGGCTTCATATTTTTGAGCGAGGTCGCAGATATCTTTAAGATTGGCGATGATCCCATCCATGGAGAAAACCCCATCCGTGGCAATCATTTTTGTCCTGACACCGTCCTTATCGGCCTGCTGAAGTTGAGTCTCCAGGTCATTCATATCATTGTTATGATATCGATACCTTTTGGCCTTGCAGAGTCTTACGCCGTCGATGATGGAGGCATGATTGAGGGCGTCAGAAATGACGGCGTCTTCCTCACCCAAAAGCGTCTCAAATAATCCCCCATTGGCATCGAAACAGGAAGAATAGAGAATGGCATCTTCCGCCCCAAGATAGTCCGCGATCTTCGATTCGACTTCTTTGTGGATATCGAGGGTCCCACAGATAAAACGAACACTGGCCATCCCAAACCCGTACCTTTCCAGTCCTTCGTGAGCAGCCTTGATCAGTCTTGCATCATTGGCTAAGCCCAAATAGTTGTTCGCACAGAAATTAATCACTCGCCCCTGCTTGACTTTGATATAGGAGGATTGAGGGGTCAGGATGATCCGTTCCTCCTTATACAGACCAGCTTTTTGAATCTCCTCGATCTCCTTTATGATCTTTTCTGGGATCTTTTCAACCATAAAAATACTCTCCTTCTCATCTTAGGGATATAACGAAACGAGGAAATCATCCCACAAGGTCAAAGGTGGTTTCGCCTCGTCTCTTTCACGCTTTAGAGTAATCCCAATTGATGTTTTTTCTTGATGATCCTCAGCATGTCTTCGGTCATCACCGGCAAGTCGTATGTCGGATTCCAGTTCCACTCGGCCGAAATCAGGGATATGTCTTCTAATTTCCCTTGCGATTATTTCAGGACAAAAACTCATCGCCGTAACGTTGAACGAGTTACGGTGTTTCAGTCGGGAAGGGTCCACCTCCATGAGCTGAATGGCTGCTTCAAGGGCATCGGGCATATACATCATATCCAGAAATGTTCTTGGACCGATCGGACAGGTAAACTTCCTTTCTTTTATGGCTGCATAAAAGATTTCGACCGCGTAATCGGTTGTTCCACCCCCTGGGGGTGTTACATTTGAGATGATTCCCGGATATCGAACACTTCGAGTATCCACACCAAATCGTTTGAAATAATAATCGCTCAATAGCTCCCCCGCCACTTTCGTCACCCCGTACATCGTTTGAGGTCTCTGGATCGTATCCTGGGGAGTATTGTCTAAGGGAGTGGAAAGTCCGAAAGCACCGATGGAACTGGGCGTGAAAACCGCACACTGATATTCCCGGGAGACCTCCAAAACATTCAGGAGACCATTCATCCCAACATGCCAGGCTTCCAGGGGCCTTGCTTCACCAACAACCGAAAGGAGCGCTGCCAAGTTATAGATCGTGTCGATTTTGTATTTCCCGAGGACAAGAGAGAGCTGCTCTTTGTCCGTGACGTCAACCGTTTCCAGAGGTCCTGACTCAAGCAACTCTTTTGAGGGCTGGGTCTTATGAATCCCTGCAACAACCCGGGAATGACCATACCGTCTGCGAAGTTCGGGAGTTAATTCAGAACCGATCTGACCTGCCGATCCAATAACAAGAATATTTTTCATAGCACGATTCCATCAAATCCGTTTTGTAAAAAACGATCACCCCAAAAATGGGACTTCAAATTTTACTTGCACCCTTTTTCACCGATGTTTTTAGAGTTGCGAAAAGACTAACACCAATCAAGATAACTTGTCAATTTGGCCTTTGAACTTGCCCTCCCCCAGTTTTTTCCACCCTTCGTCCAGGGCTTGGGCAATCCCGACTTATTAAGCACCCTGAATTGACACAGATACAGGCAGACAGGTTGGAAAAACTTTAGGCCTGCCTGTATCGCTCTCACTTTTTCATCCTCCGATGATTTAAAAAACGGGGGGAGGGCAAGGGCTTTTGAACCGAAGGATTTCTCATTCATACACTTTCTCTTCTTCCCCCTCAAGGTCAATCGCATCTTTTTCCACATCCCTCGCATCACTCTCTCTTTTCAACACCTCTCTGTAGAATTCATGTTGGATGAGAAGATCCATGATCTCGTTCGTTCCCGTCCAGATCATCTGTAACCTCGCATCACGAAAGAAACGCTCAATGGGATAGACATTCGTATACCCGATCCCTCCCATCACCTGCATGGAATGGTTCACGACCTCCCAGAGCATCTCCGTGGAAGTCTTTTTGGCCTCGGAAACCATCCGCCTCGAATCCAAACCTTCATCCACATGCCTTGCCGTGATGTAGACAAGACTCCGGGCGGCATCGAGTTTTGCAATCGAATCCGCAACCTTAAAACTGACCGCCTCAAACTTTCGAATCGTTTCTCCAAAGGCCTTTCTCCGATCACTATATCGTGTGGCAATTTCCAGACAGCATCGAGCCATGCCGAGAGCTCCGGCGGCAGTGGTCAACCGCTCAGGAATCATCATCCGGTTGAAGACCAGGTAACCTCCATTAAACGGCCCCACAAGATTTTTCGCTGGCACCCGGATATCTCGAAAATAGAGGCGACCTGTCCCTCCTCCCCGTGAACCCAGAAGCCCATAGACATGCTTGACCTCCACCCCCATATCCCTTTCAACAATGAAACAGGAAATGGATTGGTGGGGTTCAGCCTCTGGAGCTGTCTTCGCATAGACCAGGAAATAGTCCGCCCCCTCCGCTCCCACCACAAAGCGCTTCTGACCATTGAGGATAAAATGGTCCCCATCTTTCTGGGCAAGGGTGGTCGCGCCAAAAAAGTCAGACCCTCCCCTGGGCTCGGTGAGAGCTTCTGCACAGCAGAGCTTCCCTTCAAGAGTAGGTCTTAAATATTTTGCTTTTTGCTCCGGAGTCCCAAAGTGATGAAGGGCCTCCCCACAGATGCTCACCAGGGAGTAAAGGCAAGTCATCCCAGATCCGAGGACACCAATCTCCTCAATGGCAGCCACCTCCCCTGTCCATTTCATTCCCCTGCCTCCCCATTCTTTTGAGAAGCGGAGTCCCAGCAGATTCTGTGCCGCGAGACTTTCTATATACTCTTTCGGATACTTTACCTGATCAGCATCCATGGCTCGAATCAACGAACTCGGGACCTTTTCCTTGACGAACCGTCTGACTTCCTCTTGTAACCTCTTCTCTTCCTCTGTTAAAAGAAAATCATACATGGGCTTCCTCCCTTTAAAAGTGATATGGGCATCCTGGTGATGACTTCATGAATTATTCTTTATCTAAAAATCATAAAGAATCAAGAGAATTCTTTTCCGAAGTTCATCGCTGAAACCCCTTGTGAGATTTCTGAAAAAGTCGAGAAATCTCTGATTACACCGATTAGGAACCGATTACACAGATACGGAATGGATTGAAAAAACAAGAAAATCTGTGGTATCCTCTTTTGAAATCTGTGTAATCAAGAGAGTGTACAGTAGTTTTCAGAGCTCTCCTTGTATTTTTAAGGGGAATTGATTAATATGGGTTGTTGAAGGAGAGAAAATTTATGTTGAGAATATTAAGAGAGCATGCATCTTCGTGGATGCTCAAGTTATTATTGTTAGGGGTTGCTGTAACGTTCATCTCTTGGGGAGGGTATTCCTTCTTCCGGGAGAAAAAAGTGGATTATGCGGCAAAGGTCAATGGCGTCACCATCGCATGGAGGGATTACAACGATGCTTTTCAAAATGTGATCAAGCAATATCGAGAAGCCATGGGCCCCTCGTTTACAGAGAAGATGATTGAAGAGCTCCGCCTAAAGGATAAGATTTTAGACGACCTCATCTCCAAGATCCTTATCCTTCAAGAGGGAGAGAAGTTGGGCTTCTCCGTTCATGATGAAGAACTGAAAAGGGGGATTGAATCCATTCCTTATTTTCAGGTGAATGGCCAGTTCGATAATAGAAATTATGAGAGGTTCCTCCGCATCAATCGAATGACACCGGAAGCATTTGAACAGATGCAGCGGGAAAGCCTTCTCCTCTCCAAGGTGGTCAATTTGGTTAAAATGAATGGCGAGAAGGTCTCTGATGAAGAAATATTAGAGACGTTTCTCTTTGAAAACGAACGGATCGATCTCACCTTCCTCAAGATCGTCCCCAATGCTTTCAAAGGCCAGGTGAAGGTGAATGAGATTGAGATCAAGGACTATTTTCAAAAACACCAGGAAGACTTCAGAATTCCAACGTTCATTCAGATTCAATATCTCCCCTTCCGACCTTCTGATTTTGAGGGAAACATACAGATCTCCTCCGAGGAGGTCAAACGATATTATGATCAAAAAAAAGAAACGTTTAAGAACCCCAAACAGGTCAGGGTAAGGGAGATTTTGGTCAAAGTCGGTGCGGAAGTCTCATCGAATCAAATTGAAGAGAGGAGAAAGAAGGCGGAAGAAATCTTGGAGAAAGTTAAAAAGACGAAGGATTTTGGTTCCCTGGCCAAACAATTTTCCGAATCGAATACAGCCTCCAAGGGAGGCGATTTGGGATGGGTTCAAAAGGGGATGTTGGATGAGCAGACTGAGTCTTTTCTCTTTTCGATGAAGGAAGGGGAGCACAGTGATGTTTTAAAGACAAGAGAAGGGTTCCGCCTTTTCAAAATGGAGGAGGTCAAGGAAGAGAAACAAAAATCCTTTGAAGAAGTGAAGGACCAGATCCTCCAGACCCTAAAGAGGGAGAAGGCAAAAGCGGAAGCGTCTCGAAAAGCGGATGACGCTTTCTACTCCCTTTTTCGGAGTCGTGATTTAGAAGGGTATGCCAGAGAAAAGGATGCTCCGATAAAAACAACCGGCCTTTTTAAGGAGGGGGATGAGATCCCGGATATTGGGAAGAATCCTCTCTTCTATTCGAGTGCCTTCTCTTTAAAGCTCGGTGAGATCTCTCCGGTGGTCAGCATTCCCCCCAATTCCTATCTCTTAAAGTTGGTCAACAAGAAGGACTCCAGGATTCCTTCTTTGAACGAGGTCAAAGAGGAGGTCGCTCAAAAAATAATAGGAACGAAGGCAGAGGAGAAAGCCGGCCAGGTAGCTGAAGACCTTCTCAAGCAGATTCGAACGGGCAAAAACATCAGAGAGGTTGCAAGAGAAAAAGGTTATCCCTTGGAAGAGACCGGTTTTTTTACCCGGACGGCTGGGATGGTTCCCAAAATCGGTCCCACCAGGGAGTTTATGGAAATACTCGCCTCTCTGACAGAAAAAAAACCTATTCCCAAAGAACTCATTCGGACAAAGGATGGGTATTTTGTGGTCAGGTTATCAGACTATGAACCTGCGGAACAGAATAAGTTCCAATCCGTGAAAAAAAATCTTGAAAAACGACTCACCTATCAGAAGCGGGAAGAAGTGTTTCAGAATTGGCTCAATCAATTACGATCCAAAGCTAAAATCGAAATCAACAAAGACTTAACGAAGGGTTAAAAGGAGCCACGCCTTTTAGTACAGGTCTTCGCTCCAGCTTTCTCCTTTTTAATTCAAATTATCTATCTGCAAGCTGAAACTTTTTAACCATTCACGCCTCCGTTTGTAGTCTGGAATGATCGATTGGACCTTCTCCCAGAATTGAACCGAATGATGAGGGTAAATGAGATGACAGAGCTCATGAACGATCACATAATCCATTACAGAGATGGGTGCCATAATGACTTTCCAATTGAGCCGGATAATTCCACATCGCGAACAACTTCCCCATCGCTTTTCTTGATTTTTCATTTTGATTGACTTAGGGCATTTGCCAATCAAACGTGCAAATCTACTTATTCTGCCTTTAATCTTCTCCTCTGCATGTTCCAGGTACCACCCCAGTAGAACTCTTTTTACAGCATTCCTATTGCTCATCATGTCCGATTTTCCATCGACCTCAACTAGAAATCTCCCACTTACCAGCCTGCATTTCTCTTCGTTTTCTGGAATCGATTTCGTCACCTTCAAACGATAATGTCTTCCCAGGTAAGGAAAGGACTCACCGCTTACGAATTCTTTAACAGGATTCGAATCTCTATTACTTTTTATCTGTTCTTGTTTTTCGATAATCCATCTTGCTTTCTTCCGAATGATCATCCGAATCTTTTCATCATCCAAGTGCCGAGGCGTAAAGACAGTAACCGTTGCTGTCGGATGAACACGAATAGCAACTGATTTTTTCCGATCTCCTCTTTTAATATCGAAATTGATTTTCCTGTTCCCGAATTCGACGAAATCCATTCTTAACCCTGTTGTTGCATTAATTTCAGCGCTTGGATTCATCAAACTTTTGACCATAGAGGCACAGCCGTTAAATCAATGTAATCCAATGGATCACCCAAATGGTGACCTTTGAAAAGTATCATCAAAGTGGTGGAAACCGCCTTTTTATGGTGATATGTAGCTAATTCAACCACACCTTTAAGCAACAACAGGGTTAATAATCCTTGAAATGAATTCTTGCCAGATTCAAAATTTCCAAAGTTAACCGCTCAATATCGTATTCATCGAAGCCTTTCCCCCTCAAAAGCCTTTTGACTTCTTTCCTCATTTCTCTTTGAATGTCCTCTTTCTCCGTCCAGTCAATTACTCTTCTTTCTTTTATCGACTCAATGACCCTTTTTGTAAACGCCACATGGTCTTCCTCCGAATCTGAAAATATGAATTTTCTAAATGGCAGAAGAAGGCCGAACAGAGAGAACTCTTTTGCGCCCTCTAATCCCAGAGAATTGGCATAAGCCTCCCGCTTTTTCTCCTCTCTCCCGAGCTCCATCAGATTTAGCAGTAACCGGGCCTCATCCTTTCTATCTTTTTTGTCCTCTTCAATGATCTCTTCCAATCTCTCCTTGAGAGAACCATAAAAAGCAGGGTCTGTGGCTATTTTTTCGTTAATTGTCTGTCGTATAGCATATTCCACATGACTGGCCTTAGCTTTCGAACCTCCTTTTATCTCCAACTTTTCCCGAAAATTCGGGGCTGTGATGCTAATGGGTTCAAGAATGCTCTCAATTCCTGTTTCCTTGATATGAGCGTGAATCAAGTCTTCCACTTTCTTACTGCAATCCTCAAGGCTCAAACGCTCATCCCTATAAAGATTCTTTGCTCCCTCCCTGATAAAACCTAAAAATTTGAAATCTTTCAGGTATGGATCAACGACCGGGTCCGGCATCAAGATATCCATACTTCTTGCCATGCTTCTGAAGGCAACATCAAAATCAGCCCGCACATCCTCTGGTTTAAGAATCTCCATACATTTTTGAAGAATATCTTCAGGTCTTCCTCTGGCAAGGTCTATTTTGTCGATAAAACTGAGCGTCTTTTTATGCCAGAAATCGAGATTTGCAAGTTCTTTCTTGATATCATCAACCCCAAAGATTCCTTCAAGGTCCTCTTTCTCAAATATGGCCAGAGCTTCAGCCAATTCCCGCCCAACTCCAACGTAATCCACTACCAGACCAAATTCCTTCCTTGGATACGTCCGATTCGTCCGGGCAATGGCTTGAAGTAACGTGTGTTCCTTGAGTCTCTGATCCAGGTACATCACCTGTTCAATCGGTGCATCAAAACCTGTTAAAAGTTTATCGCAGACAATGAGAAACTCTAATGGATTGTTGGGGTCATTAAAAGCTTCTTTGATTGCTTTCTCCTCTTCCCTTGTCCGTCTGTATTTCTCTTTCCATTCTTTGGAGTCCTTGTTGTTAACAGTTATGACAACTTCGGATCGTTCTGGACCGATCAGTCTATCGAGTATTTCTTTATATTTAATTGCCCTGATTCTGTCCGATGCCACGATCTGGGCTTTAAATCCATTGGGTCGAATCTTTGTGTTAAAATGCTCCACCATATCATGGGCAATCCGCTCAACCCTCCGATCTGCTTTTGAGAGCGTCTCAATCGTTGCATATTTCTTTTTCAATTTCAAGAGGGCTTTTTCTTCGTCTGTCTTGTCATTGAAAAGATCCTCAAAGAGCTGATCGAGACTTTTCCCGACCACCTGCAATTGTGCTAATCTGCTTGCATATTTGACCGGTACAATCTCATTATCATCTTCTGCTTTGCGAATCGAATATGCATCAAGATACCGCTCTCCAGGAGGGCTGAAATGACGGTAAGTGTTACGATCTCTCTTATCAAGAGGCGTACCAGTAAATGCAAAGAAAGAGGCATTTGGAAGCGCCCGGCGCATATTCAATGATATTCTCAGCCTCTGAAAGCGGTTTATCAAGAGGCTTTCTGAATAGATGGACTGTTGCCAGTATGGTATTGCCAACTTTGTGACTCAAAAGTTCGTAGAGCTTTCTATGGGTGCCTCGTGTTTCCCTTATCTGTATTGGATTTGGGAAGTTGCAATTGCGAAAGGTGCCGCTGATCTGGTCATCAAGGTCAATTCGGTCGGTGACGACAAGGATGATGGGGTTTTTTAACTTTTTTTCTTCCCGTCTGAGCTTAACGGCAGTAAAAAGCATGGTAAGGGATTTGCCCGATCCCTGCCAGTGCCAGATGATCCCTCTCTTCTCATCCTCGCTTGTAACTCTCTTAAGAATCTTATTGACGGCAGTAAATTGCTGGTAACGGCAGACTTTCTTGACAGTCCTGCGCTGCTTCTGGTCGAGCTCGTAGACAATAAAATTTTGGATAATATCCAGGAAATTCTTCTTATTGAGAATGCCCGCAATCAGAACTTCTTGTGATGTCGGGTTATCGGATAGATCCTCTTTTTTGATCAACCCGAGTTCCAGCATCTCCATTACTGAAGGATGCTCAGCCATATTGGGAAACTTCTCATTTCCTGTATCTTTCCATTCGTGAAAAAATTCCTTGTCGGATAAGATTGTTCCGTATCTGGCGCCGAAGAGATTTAATCCAATCAGGATTTGGTTTGTATGGAAAAGATGGGGGATTTCGTCCTGGTACCTTATCAGTTGTCCAATGGCAGTGAGAAGCCCCGTCTGCTTTGCCACAGGACTCTTACATTCAACCACAACCAGAGGAATCCCATTGATGAAAATAACAATATCGGGGCAATCTGTCTGTTTAGGACCTTTTACCCAGAACTGGTTAACGGCGAGAAAATCATTTCTATCAGGATTTTCAAAATCGATAAAACGCACTGTTAATTTCTGTCTTTTTGCCCCAATATCCTGATCTATGGAAACTCCTGAGATTAAATCCTGATGGAAAGTTCTATTAGCCTCAATCAAACCTTCGGCCTGAATGTGAGTGACTCTCCTTATGGCCTTATTAATGCTTTCTTCGGTTAGCTGAGGATTGATTTCGGCAAGCTTCTTTTTAAGACGGTAAATCAGGACCACATCTCTTCGAGATGTTCGTTCGCAGTCCTCTTTCAATTCGGGGTCCAGTTGATCGCCATGGATGTAATCATATCCCAGACGCCTCAACTGTTCGATGGCGGGCTGCTCAGAAAGGGTATCTTCGTTAAATTTGGGGTTCATGCCGCCCAATTCTTTGGATTGTTTTCATCCTCATCCCATTTTGAAGGATTATCAATAATGTATTGCCGAATTCGATCCAGGTCGTCTTCATCCCGAATGACGTGTTCATAATAATTGCGCTGCCAGAATCTTTCATTGAAACGGGGCCATTGATTGTTCTTTATGCCGTTTATGTATGCATTGGTCGTCATGGTTTTATACCAATCAATAATATCCCCTAATGTAGGGGCAGCCCCATGTGGCTTCCCTTTATTAGGGTAACCACGCGGGGTTACCCCTACAATAATCATAATGATTCCATGGATATGATTTGGCAATATAACAAATTCATCCAATTGAACCATTGGAAATTTATTGGGCAATTTTCCCCAAAAGGACCTCAACATATCCTGAACAGGTGAAGATTCAAATAATAATTCTCTACGGTGTGTACAGATGGTGAAAAAATAGGCACCTTGTTGAGAATAATCATATCCCTTCAATCGGATCGAATGACGGTGATGAATTTCAGGATCAAATTTCCCCATACAATAATCCGTAGGGGCGGCCCCATGTGGGTGCCCAATTATTTAGGGTAACCACATGGGGTTACCCCTACGAAACCCGAATCTTACCAGTCAACAACACCTGCATCAACCCTTTTTTCAAAGATTCTAATTGTTCTTTATGGTTTGATTCTTTTTCTATTTCTTCATCGATAGAAGATAAAATATCAGCAATATTTTTTTGTTCGTGCAGAGGAGGAATGGCGATTTTAGTGTCTTCCAAAGCTTCCCTACTAATGTTGGGGAACGTTGAACCGGCTCCACTTGCCTCTGCAAAAATAGTAGATGTTAAACTCGCCAGAATGTAATATATATACCTTGTGTCGGAAACCGATTTCTCGCGTATTGCCGCAAGTCCTCTACCAATACAATATTCTTGGTCCGCAATGTTCATTCTGCCTGTACTCGATCCTCTCACGCAAAATAATATGTCATGTGCTTGACAAACTTTAGTAGGTTGAGTGGTGAATTGAATAGGTGTAGGGGAATAATCTGTAAATTCGGTTGGCCCATTTAAGATAGGATAACCAGCGCCTTCTATATTGTAAGTATTTCCTGGAGGGGACTGGCCCATAATTACATAGGCAATGTCAGATAGTTTGCCGACCTCCCACTCCTCCGGTATTTCTCCAATCTCGGTCTTTTTAAATTCTTTATGGCCGATGCCACGGGTGAGGAGTTTTTGCATCTGGCCTTTCTTAACTTCTTTGGTCTTCTCAATAATCTGACCCG
>PDVJ01000637.1_pt1 | contig 11175 bp, 10 predicted proteins | sample 1369811 | NCBI WGS metagenome assembly PDVJ01 (sample SAMN07795376, study PRJNA414565) | Alkali sediment metagenome, whole genome shotgun sequencing project. | reverse complement strand
GATTCGGCCCCGCTCTTCCTGTTTATTCCCCGATACCCGAGACCCTATACCCGAAACCCTTTTCTCAGGCAGCGCCATCGGGCTTCATGGTGCCCGTCTCGTTGAAGCGCACGTGCCAGCTGAAGGCCTCGTCGAGCAGCATGGGGGTGTGGCCGCCGACCTTCTTTTTGGCGCGGTTGAAGTAGTCCCACAGCATGGGCCGGTACTCGGGGGCCGCACAGTTCTCGATAATGAGGGGCACCTTCTCCTTCGGGTCGAGACCGCGCAGGTCGGCAACGCCCTGGTCCGTGACGATCACGTGAACCTCGTGCTCCGTGTGGTCCGTGTGGGTCACGTGGGGCACGACACGGGAGATGGCGCCCTTCTTGGCCGCCGCCGGCGTCAGGAAGACGACGAGACCCGAGTTGCGGGAAAAGTCGCCGGAGCCGCCGATTCCGTTGACCATGGTCGTTCCGAAAGTGTGGGTGGAGTTGACGTTGCCGTAGATGTCCACCTCGAGGGCCGTGTTCATGGCGATCAGTCCCATCCGGCGGGCGATCTCCGCGTTGTTGCTGATCTCCTGGGGCCGCAGGATGATCTTGTCGCGATACTTCATGATGTTCTTGTAGAAACGCTGCAAACCCTCGGGAGAGGGGGAGAGCGATGTGCCGGAAACGGCATTGAGTTTGCCCGCGTCGATGAGGTCGAACATGGCGTCCTGGATGACCTCCGACCAGACCTTCAGGTTCTTGTAGTCGCTCTCGACGAGACCCGCCATGACGGCGTTGGCCACGTTGCCCACGCCGGACTGCAGCGGTGGCAGCACCTCGCCGTACTGCTTCTCGAGGAACTTGATCAGGTGCCGGGCCATGGCCTTGGATTGCTCGTCGATGGGGGCCAAGGGCCTCGTCTTGTCGCCGATGTCGCAGGGAACGATGGCCACAATCTTCCTCGGGTCGCAGGGCATGTAGATCGTTCCCATGCGCTGGTTGACATCGGTGATGGGCAGCGGGTGCCGGGCCGGCGGGTCGGCGGGGATGAAGATGTCGCTCATCCCGACGAGCTCCATGGGCTGGCTCGTGTTGACCTCGACGATGACCTTCTCGGCCTGCTGCAGGAAGGTGGGCGAGTTCCCCACCGACGTGGAGGGGACGATCCCCCCGTTTTCCAGGATGCAGACGGCCTCCACGATGGCCACGTCCATCTTGCCCAGGAAGCCGTAGCGGAGCTGCTGGGCCATCTGGCTCAGGTGGATGTCGAAGAACATCGTGTCGCCTGCGTTGATCCGCTTGTTGATGGACTTCCCCGTCTGGTAGGGGAAGCGTTTGGCGATGGCGTTCACCTCGGCCCAGGCCTCATCGAGCTCCACGCCGACGGAAGCGCCCGTGAGCAGGGAGAAACGCATCTTCTCGCCCTTCTTGATCCTCTCGGCCACGGCCAGCGGCACGGCCTTGGGGTACCCGCAGGGGGTGAACCCGCTCGTGCCTACGATCATGCCGTCTTTGAGGTGCTTGGCGGCCTCCTCGGCCGTGGTGACCTTGGACAACAGTTCCTTGTTAAAGATACGGCTCTCGATTCCCATCTTGGCATTGCCTCCTCGTCTTGGATTGAAACCGCAACTCCCCACGTCAACGGTTGCACATCCTCCGACAGGTAATAAAATATAAAGAAATGCGGAGCCCCTCGGGGCCCCGCCCTTTACGCTAGTAGCTGTTGTTGATGATACCCTCCTTCTTGAGCTGCGCGATCGTCTCGTCGCTGTAGCCCAGAAGCGCCTTCAGGACCTCGTCGGTGTGCTGCCCCAGCAGCGGCGCCGGCGCGTAGACCTCGCCTGGGGTCTCGGTCATCTTGATGGGCGAGTTGGAGATCCGCATCTTCCCCACGCGGGGCTGGTCGATCTCGACGAGCATCTTGCGGTAGGCGATGTGCGGGTCCTCGCAGATCTCTTTGAGGTTGTTGATCGGCGAATAGGGAAGCCCCTCCTTCTCGAAAATCACCTCCCACTCCTCCGTCGTCTTCGCGGCCATGATCGGGTCGAGGATCTCGTTGAGGGCCTTGCGGTTCTTGGTCCGGGCCGGGTTGGTCTTGAAACGCTCGTCTTCGAGAAGTTCGGGCTTGCCGATCACCTTCGCGTACCGGACAAACAGGGCGTCCGTCCCGATCGCCGCGATGATGTGGGAGCCGTCCTTCGTCTTGTAGCCCTGGAAGGGGGTGATGGAGGGGTGGATCCCGCCCAGGGGGCCCGGGATCTCTCCCTTGAGCGTGAAGCGGACGACGGCGTTCTCCAGGGTGGAAAAGAGGCTGTCGATCATGGAGATGTCCACGTGCTGGCCCCTGCCGGTCTTCTCCCGGTAACGGATGGCCGCCAGGATGCCGATGGTGGCCTGCATCCCCGAGATGATATCCCCCACGGAGGAGCCCACCCGGCAGGGGGGGCCGCCCTCGGGCCCCGTGATGCTCATGAGCCCGCTGTAGGCCTGGGCCACCATGTCGTAGGAGGGCCGCTCGGCATACTCCGGGAGCGAGTCGTGGCCGAAGCCGCAGATGGAGCAGTAAATGATCTTCGGGTTGATCTTCTTGAGATCCTCCCAGTGCAAGCCCATCTTCTTCATCGTCGTGGGCCGGAAGTTCTCGATGACCACGTCGGACTTCTTGATCATCTCGATGAGGATGTCCTTGGCCTTCTGGTGCTTGAGGTTCAGGACGATCCCCTTCTTGTTGCGGTTCAGGCTGATGAAGTAGCCGCTGAGATTCTTGTCCACCTCTCCGGCGAAAGGCCCGAATTCCCGGGCGTCGTCGCCGTGGGGCGGCTCGACGTGGATGACCTCGGCCCCGAGGTCGGCGAGGATCATCGTTGTCGTGGGGGCCGCCAGCACGTGGCTCAGGTCAATGACACGGATTCCTTCCAGCGATCTTGGCATGTTGCAGATGTCCTCCCTCAAAGGTGTTTTATTCTGCGGCTGCGGGGCTGCGATGCCCTTTTTCAAGGGAATCCGGGCAGTCTCGCGACTTTTCCTGATGATCGCCTCCGCGTGAAAGACCATCGGCGCGATCCATGCCCCCACTTGTTTTGCACCGGTCTACACAATTTCCCCCCTTCATTTCAAGAGAATATTTGAGTCCTAACGGTAGCACGGGCATCGCAAAAAGGTCCCGAACGCCGGGCGGCCTCCCCGGGAAACCTTGCGGCATAAGGGCTTGAGGGAACTGTCAGACAAAGACCGACAGGCGCCCATGAACGAGTCCTACATCAGAATCAGACGGCTCCCGATAGTTTTCACCCTGCCCCGATGCTAGATACGCGGCGAATCCATTCCCCACGTTGGTTGCACCTGTCTTGCCGACAGGCCGCGTAATCACAAACAGAGCCGGTCATGTTGATTTGCCCTCGATGCGACGGAAAAATTTTCTGGCGGCTGGCCACGGGACAACGCCGGTGCGGTCAGTGCGGTCTGACGCGAAAGTTCGACAAGACCTACTGGAACTCCACCAAGATGTCGCCCTACTGGAAGGGCCGTCTCCTCGAGTATTTCTGCCTGGGGGTGCCGGCCTACCGGCTCCGGTTCCAGGTTCCGCTGGACCTCAAGACGGTCCAGCGATGGTTCCGGATCCTGAGGATCGCCATCTACTCTCACGAGATGAAAGAGATGAAGGCCCTTTTCGCCAAGGCGGGTGCCGGGTCGGCGCTTGCCGGGGGCAGAGTCGAGCTCCGGCAGGACTTCACCGTCTCGGCCGGGCAAATGGCCCTGGGAATCTACAAGGGAAACGGGCGGGTCTTCACGCTTCCGCTGCATGTGCCTGCAGGCGACGAGATCGCGAAAAAAATCGCCGGGGCCGGGCAGCTCCACTTCTGTGACGAAACCCTGGCCTGCACGCTGCTGAACATCCACGGAAACAGTGTCGTCGTCAACGGCGAAAAAGCGACACGGAGGGCTCACGAGATCCCCGAGGACATCGAAGGCTTCTGGGCCTTCACCCGGCAGTGGCTCAAGCACTACCGCGGCGTGCCCAAGATGTACTTCCCGCTCTATCTCAAGGAGATCGAGTGGCGGTTCAACCACCGCAGCGAGAATCTCGTCAAGCTCATCCGCAACCTCCTGGACCAGAGGGTCGTCGCAGAATCAGAGCTTCTGCGGCCCTGAGGCCCGGACAACACAGCCCCTGAAAAGGCACGGACATGCGAATCAACACACCCGGCATCCAATCAGCAATCACAACCGTTTCACCCATAGGTTAAGCAAGGAGGAAGACAATGGCTGAACACCCCCAGATGAAAAAATGGAAGGAACAGGCGGCAAAGGAGCTGAAAGGAAAGCCCGTGGAGGCTCTCAACTGGGAGAGCCCCGAAGGGATTACCGTCAAGCCCCTCTACACGGCAGAAGACCTGGAGGGCCTCGATTTCGTCAACACCCTCTCCGGCGCAGCTCCCTACGTAAGGGGCCCCGTGGCGTCCATGTATGCCAACCAACCCTGGACGATCCGCCAGTATGCCGGGTTCGCCACGGCCACGGAATCGAACGCGTTTTACAGAAGGAACCTCTCCGCCGGCCAGACGGGACTTTCGGTTGCATTCGACCTGGCTACCCACAGAGGTTACGACTCCGACCATCCCCGGGTGACCGGTGACGTCGGCAAGGCAGGCGTGGCCATCGACTCGGTCGAGGACATGAAGGTCCTCTTCGACGGCATCCCGCTGGACAAGGTGACGGTCTCCATGACGATGAACGGCGCCGTGCTACCCATCCTCGCGGGCTACATCGTGGCAAAGCAGGAGCAGCTCGCGGGCACGATCCAGAACGACATCCTCAAGGAGTTCCTCACCCGCAATACCTATATCTACCCGCCCCAGCCCTCGATGCGGATCGTCTCGGACATCATCGCCTACTGCTCCAAGAACATGCCGCGCTACAACACGATATCGATCAGCGGCTACCACATCATGGAAGCGGGCGCCAACTCGGTGCTGCAGACGGCCTTTACGCTCGCCGACGGCAAGCAGTACATCCGGGCGGCCATCGACGGCGGCCTCTCGATCGACGATTTCGCCCCCAGGCTCTCCTTCTTCTTCGGCATCGGCATGAACTTCTTCATGGAGATCGCCATGCTGAGGGCGGCCCGCTACCTCTGGAACAAGACGGTGAGCGAGTTCAACCCGAAAAACCCCCGCTCCACCATCCTGCGGACCCACTGCCAGACTTCCGGCTGGAGCCTCACAGAGCAGGACCCCTACAACAACGTGATCCGCACGACCCTCGAGGCGCTCGCGGCCGCCCTGGGCGGCACCCAGTCGCTGCACACCAACGCCCTGGACGAGGCCACCAACCTCCCGACGGACTTCTCGGCCAGGATTGCCCGCAACACCCAGATCATCATCCAGGAAGAGTCCCAGGTCTGCCACGTGGTGGACCCCCTGGGAGGCTCCTACTTCATCGAGGCCCTCACGGGCGCCATCATCCGCGAGGCCGGCAAGATCATGGACGAGATCGAGGCCCTCGGCGGCATGGCCAAGGCCATCGAGACGGGAATGCCGAAGCTGCGCATCGAGGAGTCGGCGGCGCGCCGCCAGGCCCGGATCGACCAGGGCAAGGACGTTATCGTCGGTGTGAACAAGTACCGGATCAAGGATGAGGCACCGGGGGAAGTCCTAGAAATCCCCAGCACGGTGCGCGACGAGCAGATCGCCCGGCTGAAGGACATCAAGGGCAAGCGCGACAGCGCCGCCGTGAAGAAGGCCCTGGAGAACATCACGAAGGTGGCCGAGAAGGGCGGAAACCTCCTGGAGGCCACCATCGCGGCCATGCGGCTGCGCGCCACGGTTGGCGAAGTCAGCGACGCCATGGAAAAAATCTTCGGCCGCTATGTGGCGACATCCCGGATGATCTCCGGCGTCTACTCCTCCGAGTACGGAGACAGCGACGTGATCAAGAGCCTGCAGAAGAGGACCGCGACCTTCCTGAAGGAGACAGGCCGCCGCCCGAGGATGCTTGTGACGAAGATGGGTCAGGACGGCCATGACCGCGGCTTCAAGGTCGTCGCCACGGCCTTCGCCGACCTGGGCTTCGACATCGACATCAGCCCCATGTTTCAGACGCCCGAAGAGGCAGCCAAGATGGCCCTCGAGAACGACGTCCACATCGTGGGCGCCTCGAGCCTCACGGCGGGCCACAAGACGCTCGTCCCCGAGCTGATCAAGAAGCTCAGGGCATCGGGCGCAGGGGAGATCCTGGTCATCGCGGGCGGCGTCATCCCCCCGACGGACTACGACTTCCTCTACAAGGCGGGCGTCGTCGGGATCTTCGGGCCGGGGACCTCGATTCCCGACTCGGCGGACAAGGTGCTCACCCTGCTGGAGCAGAAGTACCTGAAGAAGTAGCAGCGAACCAATGCCGGGGGGAGGCTCCCCCCGGCATTGTCGCAGTGAACGATCTGACCGGATCCGGGACAGGGTGATGACTCAAAAGGATATCGACTACTACGTCCAGGGCGTGACCAGCCAGAACCGGCTGGTCATGGCGAAAACGATCACGCTGATCGAAAGCACCCTGCCGGACCACCAGGAAACGGCCCGGGCCGTCATGGACGCGCTGCTGCCTTATACCGGAAAGGCCGTGCGCCTGGGGATCACGGGCGTGCCCGGCGCAGGCAAGAGCACCTTCATCGAGAGCTTCGGCATGATGCTCACTCAGAAGGGGCTCCGGGTGGCCGTGCTCGCCGTCGATCCGAGCAGCCCCCGGACGGGCGGGAGCATCCTGGCCGACAAGACCCGGATGGAGAAACTCTCCGTCAACGAGCAGGCCTTCATCCGGCCATCGCCCTCGAGCGGCACCCTCGGCGGGGTGGCCCGCAAGACCCGGGAGACCATGATGATCTGCGAAGCCGCGGGCTATGACGTCATCATGGTGGAGACGGTGGGCGTGGGTCAGTCGGAAGTCGCCGTGGCCTCCATGGTGGACTTCTTCCTGGTGCTCATGATCGCCGGGGCCGGCGACGAGCTCCAGGGGATCAAGAAGGGCGTCCTGGAGCTGGCCGACGCCATCACGGTCAACAAGGCAGACGGTGACAACATCGACCGGGCAAAGATGGCCCGGCAGCAATACGCGACGGCCATGCACCTTCTATCACCGCCTTCGCCCGACTGGAGTACGCCGGTACTGATGTGCAGCTCCCTGACGGGCGCCGGTCTTGCGGAGATCTGGGACGCTGTCCTGAAACATCGGAAAATCATGCAGGAAAAGGGAGAACTGGAGAGAAAGCGGCACGAGCAGTCCCGCCTGTGGATGTGGGCCCTGGTCAAGGAAGGCATGGAAGAGTGGTTTTACAAGAATGCCCAGGTCGTCAACCTCCTGCCTCTCATCGAGAAGGAAGTGGTAAGCGGAAAGATCACGGCCACTTCGGGGGCGGCCCAGATCCTCTCTTTCCTCGAGAATTACAGCTTAACCATTACGTGAAGGAACCAGACGAGTCAGGAGGTCTATCAACATGAAGATTACGCGTGTAGATCACATCGGAATCGCAGTGAAGAGCATCGCCGAATCCCTGAAGGTCTATGAGGCGATGGGACTCAAATCCGTGGGTGTCGAAGAAGTGGCCGAGCAGAAAGTGCGCGTCGCTTTCCTTCCCCTCGGCGAGGCCGAGATCGAGCTGCTCGAGTCCACTTCGCCCGACGGTCCCGTGGCCAAGTACATCGAGAAGAACGGCGAGGGCATCCAGCACCTGGCGCTGCGCGTGGACAACCTCGAGGCGGCCCTGGCAGAGCTCAAGGCCCTGGGGGTGCGCCTCATCGACGAGAAGCCCCGCTATGGCGCGGGCGGCGCGAAGATCGCCTTCGTGCACCCCCGCTCCACCGGAGGGGTGCTGCTCGAACTGAGCGAGAGGGACTGAGCCCCGCAAGAACCGACCCCCAAAAGCAACAGCAAAAGAAAGAGGAGACAAGCCGTGACGAATAAAGAAAAAATCGAACTCATGAGGGCCCGCGAGAAGAAGATCGAGCTCGGCGGCGGCGCCAAGGCCCTCGAGAAGGTGAAGGCCACGGGGAGACTGACGGCCCGCGAGAGGCTCGGGCGTCTTTTCGATGAAGGCACCTTCGTGGAACTGGACAAGTTTGTCGAGCATCGCTGCGTAAACTTCGGCATGGACCAGACGGAAGTGCCCGGCGAGGGCGTCGTGACGGGTTACGGCATGGTGAACGGCCGGACGGTTTTTGCCTTCGCGCAGGACTTCAGCACCATGGGCGGATCTCTCGGCGAGATGCACGCCGCCAAGATCGTCAAGTGCCAGGAACGCGCCATGTCGGCGGGCGCCCCCATCGTGGGCCTCAACGACTCGGGCGGCGCGAGGATCCAGGAGGCCGTCGACTCGCTGGCCGGCTACGGTCGGATCTTCTACAAGAACACCATGGCCTCGGGCATCATTCCGCAGATCAGCGCCATCATGGGCCCCTCGGCCGGCGGCGCCGTTTATTCGCCCGCGCTCATGGACTTCATCTACATGGTGGACAAGGAATACGCCCAGATGTTCATCACGGGCCCCCAGGTCGTGAAGGCCGTCATGGGCGAGGAGGTGACCGCGATGGAACTCGGCGGCGCCATGACCCACAACACGAAAAGCGGCGTGGCCCACTTCGTGGCGGCAAGCGACGAGGACTGCATCGACCAGATCAAGAAGCTCCTGGGCTACCTCCCGCTCAACAACCGAGATAAGGCTCCCGTTGCAACCTGCGCCGATCCGGTGGACCGGATGGAGGAAAAGCTCAACACGCTCGTCCCCGAGGCCAGCAACCGCCCCTACGACATCAAGAAGGTCATCAAGCTCGTTGTCGACAACGGCGAGATCTACGAGAGCCAGGCCCTCTACGCGATGAACATGGTCACCTGCTTTGCCCGCATGAACGGTCAGCCCGTGGGGATCATCGCCAACCAGCCCGCCGTGCTTGCGGGATGTCTCGACATCAACTCCTCCGACAAGGCCTCGCGCTTCATCCGCTTCTGCGACTGCTTCAACCTCCCCATCCTCACCTTCGTCGACGTCCCGGGCTACCTGCCGGGAACGGGGCAGGAGTACGGCGGGATCATCCGCCACGGCGCGAAGATGCTCTACGTCTACCCCGAGGCGACGGTGCCGAAGATCACGATCGTAATCCGCAAGGCCTACGGCGGCTCCTACCTCGGCATGTGCTCGGGACAGACGGGCGCCGACGTGGTCATGGCCTGGCCCTCGGCCGAGATCGCCGTCATGGGCGCCGAAGGGGCAGCCAAGATCATCTTCCGCAAGGAGGACCCCGAGAACCTGAAAAAGAAGACACAGGAATACATCGAGAACTTTGCAACCCCCTACCAGGCGGCGCGCCACGGCCTCATCGAGCAGGTCATCGAGCCGAAAGAGACACGGCCCATGATCATCAGGGCCCTTAAGATGCTCGAGGGCAAGAAGGAAGATCGCCCCTGGAAGAAACACGGCAACATTCCTCTCTAGAACCGATGCCGGCCGCGATCCGGCAGGCCCTCTAAAGAGGATGAGTTATTATTCATTCAAACGTACGAAGGAGGTTTCTTAATCATGGAGATGGACAATGTTACATTCGGCGTCACGATGCTCGTGGCCGGCATGGGTGGCACGCTGGTCACCCTGGGGCTTCTGAGCCTGATGATGACGGCGCTGGGCAAGCTCTTCCCTTATAAGGAAGAGTCCGGGAAGGAGGGCTGAGACATGCTGGAAGCCATCATTGCCGGATTGGGCGGACTGGTCATCGGCTTTAAACTGCTCTTTGTCAACTGGCAGAACCTGATCATGCTGTTTGTCGGCGGCGGGCTTTTGTATCTGGGCATCAAGAAGGACTGCGAGCCCCTGCTGCTGGTTCCGATCGGGTTCGGCTGCATCCTCGTCAACATCCCCATGTCGGACGTCATGTTGAAGGACGGATTTATCCGGACGATCTATGACGCGGGCGTGGACACGGAGCTCTTCCCGCTGCTGATCTTCATCGGGATCGGGGCCATGACGGACTTCGGCCCGGTGCTGGCGCAGCCCTACACGTTTTTGCTGGGGGCGGCGGGCCAGTTCGGGATCTTCCTGACGCTTCTGCTGGCCCTTTTCCTGGGCTTTCCGAAGCTCGATGCGGTTTCGATCGGCATCATCGGGGCCTGCGACGGCCCGACGGCGATCTACGTGACCTCGAAATACGCCCCGCACCTGTTGGGGGCGGTGGCCGTGGCGGCCTACTCCTACATGGCTCTCGTTCCCGTGATCCAGCCGCCGATCATGAAGGCGCTCACGACGGAGAAGGAGAAGAAGACGGCCATGAAGTTTACGGCCAAGCCGGTTTCCAAGACGACGAAGCTGCTCTTCCCGCTGGTCATCACGATCGTCGGGGGCTGCATCGCCCCGAAGGGCTTGCCGCTTCTGGCCACGATCATGCTGGGCAACCTGATGAAGGAGTCCGGCGTGGTGGCCCGTCTCACGGGGGCGGCCGAAAACGAGATCGCCAACGTGGTGACGCTCTTTTTGGGGCTCTCGATCGGGGCCACCATGGCGGGGCCGGCCTTCATCCGGGCCGAGACGCTGATCATCCTGGGGCTGGGCTTCCTGGCCATCTGCCTCGACACGGTCTGCGGGGTGCTGTTCGGCAAGATTCTCTACATCCTGACGGGCGGCAAGATCAACCCGCTGATCGGCGCGGCCGGCATCTCGGCCTTCCCGATGGCGGCCCGCGTGGTGCAGAAGGTGGGGGCGCAGTACAACAAGAAGAGCTACCTGCTGATGCATGCCATGGGCGCCAACGCCGGCGGGCAGATCGGCTCGGTCATCGCGGCCGCCGTCATGCTCTCCGTGCTGGCCGGCATGGGTGTGATCCGCTAACGAATGGCTTAAGGCTTAGGGCTGAAGGCTAAAGGCAAGGAAGACAACGCTTTTTGAAGCAAAAAATAATTACAGAAGAAAGGAGGCGAAACCCCAATGGCAATCGACGTCGTAGCCCCCATGCCCGGCACGATCAAGGAGATCATCGTGAAGGCGGGCGATGCCGTGAAGGAAGACGAGGAGCTCGTCATCCTCGAGGCGATGAAGATGGAGAACCCCATCGTGGCCCCGTCCAACGGCACGGTGAAGGAGATCAAGGTCAAGGAAGGGGACAAGGTCAACACGAGCCAGGTCCTCGTCGTTCTGGGATAGCGGGACAAGGGCCCTCCCCCCCGCGCAGGC
>PDVJ01000724.1_pt1 | contig 11204 bp, 13 predicted proteins | sample 1369811 | NCBI WGS metagenome assembly PDVJ01 (sample SAMN07795376, study PRJNA414565) | Alkali sediment metagenome, whole genome shotgun sequencing project. | reverse complement strand
CGAGACCTTCTTCCTGAAATGTTGTTTTTTAGATGTTGACCGCCTATACACCATTACAGCCAGTAATCCTTATTCGTACCAAAATAAAAGGCAGAGCCAATTGACCCTGCCTCGTTATTCAGTGATATTCTTCCTCTCTCAAGTTACTCGCCCTACGCCTTTACTTGGCTGATTTGCTCCGTTTCTTTTCCATGGTCACGCAGTAAACACCTCGTCCCTCCAGTGCTGGACCGAAACATTCATTGTCTGAGACACATTCTGCCTTTCGCAGATCACCCTCTCTCCAACGCCTTACAAGTCGCGGTTCACAAATTAGTGGCCGAGACAGGGCTATATAGTCGGCAGTGCCGCTCTCAATCAACTCATCAGCGACTTGATAAGACCGGATGCCTCCCACAATCATCAGAGGAATCTTAACTTTCTGTTTATATAGTTTGGCATTTTCCCGATAATAGACCTCGTTTTCCCGAGCTTTTAACATGCCCGGGCGTGGGGGTGTTAACTTTTCTGGAGAAGCCACTGTCCCACCAGAGTATTCTATGGCATCGACTGAGGCTTCTTCGAGCATGCGCGAAACCTGAACAGCTTCATCCCTCGTCATGCCATTCTCTAAGAAGTCTTCAGCGTTGAGCTTCACAAGTATTGGATAGTCAGTTCCTATCACCTTCCGAATACTCCGCACCACCTCTAATAGTAGCCTTGCCCGGTTCTCGAGTGTGCCGCCATATTCGTCTGTACGCCTATTGAAAGCAGGCGACAAAAACTCACTGAGCAAAAAACCGTGGGCAGCGTGAATCTGTATTGCATCGAATCCGACCTGCTTTGCCAGCAAGGCTGCACGAGTGAAGGCAGAAATAATTTCCTTGATGTTTTCCTTGCTCATAGGTCGACATGTTGGCTGACTGTCTTTCTCACAAGCTGACGGACCAATCAGATCCAAGCCGGTCAGCTCAGAGTTTGCAAAAATACCTCCATGAACTATCTGCAGGGCGATCTTTCCGCCAGCAGAATGTACTGCCTTGACCATCTCTTGGAGTCCCGTCACAAAACGTTCATCGAAGACAGCAAGTTGGCCGGGACCAGATTTACCCTCGGCACTGACAAAGGCATAACCGCTTATGATCAATCCCACCTCACCTTTAACCAATTCAACCATCATTTCTATGAGTTTCGGTGTTACGGTGCCATCTTTATCTGCTAACCCCTCCCATGTGGCAGACCGGACAAATCGGTTACTCAAACTCATACCATTGATCAAAGTGTGCTCAAATAATTTAGTCACAGTAATTCTTCCTCCATATTGTTATGCATCGTAGATAGTTTGAACGGACTACCAATGCAATCCGACAATGGCTCCTTGATAATTATGATCAAAAGGCAATGATAATAAATTTATTTTAATAAAAGGAAAACGTAATGGATTTTTATATCATATGATTGAATATTTCCAGCGCTAATCGGCGCTGTTAACTCTTGATGGTTTCTGAGGACTTGTAGGTAACAAATACTATCCTTTTTATTTCGTTCTTCCTGTAAGCGTTAATCGACAGATTTCTCACGCTATGCAATATTACAAGTGATAATAGTTGGGATATTGGATTCTGTTGTGAAACAAGGCGGCAAACAGAGAAAAAAGCAATAACATATAGTATCTTGAGAATCTGGTCTACTCGACTTAAATAATTATCAACTGTCGATTGTTTAATACAGATGTGTTCAAGCAACGTCAGACGAAGCTTGCAAAATATATTCGCAGGCCCAAGGTTCGGAAGGTCTATTTATTTTCCTGTAGGTTCTTCTGTTGCAACTTAGCTGTCCTTACAGCATCTTTGATCTCTGTATTATGAGGGTCAATGGCAAGAAGACCCTGCCACAGCGCAATCGCAGTATTGAGATTGCCTTTTCGATATTCCTGAAATCCCTGCTTGGAAAGTGACTGCTTACAGTGAGAGAGTTTTGAATGGAGATGGGGGCTGTTGAATGAGAGCCTCTTTTCAAAACCCTTGAAACGGGAATAGTTTTTTAGCAATACATGATATTTCCTGCCAGCGGGTGCAAAGTCCTCTCTGTCTGACGCCTTGTCGGCAGACGACTTTATATCCTCGATGTTCTTTACATACTCATTCAGCAGCACCCGATCCTGCGGGTTCCTCCGGTACTCGATATTGTAAACATCAATAGCCTTTTGATACTCTCCTGCACTCATGAACTGTTTGGCATGCGCCGTGGTTTCAGCAGAGCTTTTTGGTGATATCACGCTTTTTGTTCCCGTACACGACGAGACGATGAGCAAAAGTACAAAAATCAAGAAAAGCCATTTTGTCTTAGAAAAATTATCCATCAAGCGGCTCTCTCAATAAAAAGTCGAACATCCTTGGCACGGCTCTCTTTCGTCAACTCAAGAAAGATCGTAACCAAATCCGGACGGAACTGTATTCCCGACATACGTTCAATCTCACGCAGCGCTTCTTCTTCAGAGAGGGCCTTTCTATAAGGCCTGTCTGAAGTCATCGCGTCATATGCGTCCGCTATACTTATGATTGCGGCAAACAATGGAATATTGTCACCAACCAGCCCATCAGGATAGCCTTTTCCATTATGCCACTCATGGTGGTGGCGAGTAGAAGGTATGTACTTGACCAGCGATGGCGCTCGGCTAAGGATGGATGCGCCGTCCTCTACATGGTTCATCATATCCTTGTATTCAGCGGGGCTTAGTCTGCCTGGCTTGAGTAAAATGGAGTCCGGTGTCTTTATCTTGCCTACGTCGTGAAAGAGACATGCGACCTCTAGTTTATCCAGTTCATCTTTTGAAAGTCCTGCTTGTGTGCCGATGAGAAGGGATAACTGCGCAACCCGAGCGGAATGACCATGGGTATAGGAATCTCTCGCATCTATGGCTGCAGCCACCACTTTCACTATGGAAACGTACGCCTCTTCAAGGTCATACGCATACTTGTTAATTCTGCCCTTCTGTTCGGTTATCAGCGCCGACATCTCATTGAAGTTGCGTGTTAATTCTCCCAACTCATCTTGAGAGTATATCCTGAGAGGTTTCTTCGCAGTGCCATTTTTTAATTGGTCCACACCTACGGAGAGCTCTTTTATGGGCTTTATCAGGAAAGACGCTAATAGTGAACTTGCGAAAATTCCGAGAACGACGATGATTCCGAAGGCTATCACTATCCTGTCTTTGACTTTTTTCTGTGCCTCTATCAGGACTGACTTGTTCATGCCAATAATCACATTACCAAGTGTCTTTTTCGCAAAGACAATGGGACATGATATTTCGAAAATAACGCCCGATGGGTTTGGCAATTCTATTACTGTAGTCCCATCGTCTGCTTTTCTGTGAAGCCGTCCCTGCGAGGCTTGTATCGTCTCCCCACCCATAGGTGTCTCACTATGGACAATTGTCTTCATATCCAGATCGACAATAGCCACGTAAGGCATATCACTATTTGATGACTTCGCCTTAAAGACAAGATTGTCAAGACCAAGACGATCCCTCGACAGAAGGCTGTACCCTGCCGCAGAAGCGATACTCTTCCCTACGGATTCTCCTCTCTTAATAATCTCATTCAGTATGTAATTGTTCATTATCTGAACCGTCAAGATACAGAGGATAAAAGAAGTACTTGTGAGGAGAATAACCACAAGGAACGCAAATTTGAATCGAAGACTTGAAGCTTGGTATCTCTGTACCATCAACTGCAATGTGGCCCGGAATAACTTTAAGAGTGCAAGAAGATAAGAATTCATTTTACGCACAAACAAAGAGATTTTGGTAATCACAACAATCTCTCCTCAGCATAGGTATTTTTCACATTGGTGATCCTTCTTTATCGGCAAAACCTATTGAGGGCTTCTGGTTGCGGTTGGTCTGCCACGTAATCCTGTCATGTATATAATGTGAATAATATTTCTCATTATTGTACTTATCGTCTATTTACTTGTGTTTCTTTAGCGAGTAAGCAATTATGGGTAAATTTTGACTATATTTTTGCGAATAAAAATATATTTCAAGGGTGAAAGATTTTTGCGAGTAGCGGTATTTTACGGTGAAAATAATATTGGAAAAAACCTGATTTTTATGATCGGAAGAGAATTCATGTAAAAAATCGATTTATGTTTGCCCCGCCCTTCTATTGATTTGTGTAACATACCGTCACTTTTATCTCATTCTTCCTGTTATTCACAATTTAAAGATGAAAAAAATAATCAAGCCTTCAATTCGTAATGATCACCTTTATAGAAACCCTGAGTATTCTTGGGAAGAATACATCCAGGCGTGCCGCAGATATATATCTGCATGGCGCCAAAAGGACCGCCGCCAATCAACATACACTGCCCGACCACATCAACAATCTCTTTGTTTTGATGCAAAATCTGCCTTGACAGGCAAAAACAGCCCCCTTATACTCCAACCCATCAAAAGCAATACCTTATCAATAATTATCAATCAATAGAAGAGTAAATGACATGATGAATGAATCCAGAAAAAACGAGGGCCAGCCCGATGGATCAATTGACCAGATCACATCATTGCCTGATTTTTATGAAGACTTTCGTCCCGAAGAGATAGATGAAATCTTTTTCACTGCATTCGCACAAAGAGATGGTGCGGATAAACGAATCTTGTGGGTTGTTGGGCATTATAAGAAAGCCACATAAGAGGATAAAGGATATTAAACCCCTCAAGATATCCTTCCTGCTATGAATAAAACTCATCTACTCTTCCATATGCACTCTTTCACACGGTAATCTTTTCAAGATGGGAAATATTCCCCAGGCGAAGGGAAGAACCTCCTCAACAGGAAAGAAATATCTCATGTGGGCATGGGAGTAAGTTATTGTTATTCCGAAGTAATAAATTGGTTACCTTCTGGAATATATCTTGCAAAATCAGAGATGATGAAAGGAGAATGAAGAGCATGGGGTTTGTGTTATTGAGGAAATTAGGATGGAGTTTCAATAATATCCCGCTTTTCACCATTGAAAATTGGTGATATATGACCCGGATAAATCAGAATAAAAAAGGAGGGAATAAATATGAGAAGAATGGTGCTAATATTTTCCTGCGTTGTGGTGTGTTTTGGTGTTCTTATCAGCACGCTGTCCGATACTCATGCCCAGGGCATCGCCCCCCCGTCCTTCCCGACAATACCTGACCTTTTGGTCAAATCTATAGAGTGCAAGGTACCTGGTAATAATTTGGCGTTCACGATAACAAACGTGGGTAGCGCACTACCAACAGGGTGGAAGGCGGTGGCGGACGTGTATGTTGGCACGACGAAGATAGGGTCTATGGACCTTAGATATCCAACCTCAGGAAGCATTGCGACCATGGGAGGTTTTGCATACTATGTCACCAAAACTGTCATCACCAAATCATCATCAGTCAAAGTGGTTGTTGACCCGTTGAACACTGTCAAGGAGTCCAATGAATTGAATAACTCCGCAACCCGGACCCTCGCTCCCTCCGCTTGCACTTCCACTTCCACTCAGGTTGATATTTATACTATTCCACCTCCTTCCCATTGAAAATTGGTGATATCTATTTTGTGGGGTATGGCAGGGTTGAATAAGCCCTGCTTTTTTTTCCAATCTTTCTACCGGTAATACTTAATTCCAAGGTGATCCTCAAGTTGAATAGTAAGAGGTGAGAGAGGTAAGAATGATCACTGACCGACCTCCGGATAAATAAAAGTCATCAACAAATCTTGTGGTTTATTCATGGTTGATGTATAAAATAGCATCAATTTGTAAGAGGGGTGTGCAACGATGAAATCTACTCTTATACGAATAACACTAATCTCTTTTCTGTTCGTCTTAAGCATTCCCAATTTCACATCTGCTGAAATAAAAACCTTTGTTAAAGAATACACCTATCAGGAAAGTGAAGATGACAGCAGGAACTCAAGCAGGACAATCGCCCTCAGCATGGTAAAAAGGCTTCTCCTGGAAGAGCTGGGAACCTACCTTGAAAGCGTGACAGAGGTTCAAAACTTTCAGCTCACGAAAGATCAGATTGTCACCCTCACAGCAGGAATTGTGCAAACGGAGATTGTTGATGAGAAGTGGGATGGCAGGATTTACCGACTGAGGGCAAGGATTGCAGCAGATTCCGATAATGTTATAAAGAGTATTGATGCTCTCCGAAGTGACCGCGAAAAGACAAAGGAACTGGAGGAGGTAAGGGAAAGGTCTGATGAACAGTTACAGGAAATTGAAAGACTAAGGAAGGAATTGGCAGCAGCTAAGGATGAAAGTCGTGCGAAGAAGAAAGCTGCCTATGATGATACTATAAGCAGCCTCAAGGCGATTGAATGGTTTGAAAAAGGATTAGCATCCGGTAGGTCTGGAGACCACAACAATGCCATCGAAAACTTCAGTATGGCCATAAATCTCGACCCGAAGTTTGCAATGGCCTATAATAACCGTGGTAATACCTATATCAACCTCGGCAAGCACAGACAGGCAATTGAAGATTATAACAAGGCCATAGAACTCAACCCCAAATATGCAGAGACGTATTATAGCCGCGGCCTTGCCTATGGGAAAGTGAACGATCATGAGCGGGCTTCAGTTGATAGTGCTGTGATCGCTGCACCTCAAAGAAAAGAAGCGGCAGAGGGGGGCATAAAGAAAGGAACGACCCTCGGCAGGTTTAAAGTGTACATCCATTATGCCAGGGAAAAAGATAAAAAAATGGCAGAGGATTTTTCTGTTTATTTGAAGAGCAAGGGATACGCCTCCGTGGAGACTGAAAAAATTCTGCACAAGAAGAGGGACATCCGGTACTTTCATGATGAGGACAAAGACTCGGCACTGCTTCTCAAAAAACACCTTAACGATTTTCTTGCAGGTTCGGCCAATACTGAAAAGGTTAATATGTATATTAAAAATTTGTATTTTGTTTGTCCCGCTCTATTTTTGTTAGGACGGCTTTATTTCAAATAGAAATCTTCATCGTTCCTATAAACCCTGAACTCACACTTTAGAGGTGAACTCAGCATTTGCTTCTTCCTTGTTCTCTTCATTTTACGTCTTGTAATAAATATGCAAAATTACAGGTGGTAATCAACATACCTTATTGTCCTCATTTTTCTTGACATATAAGAATATTATTCTCTATACTTATGCTGCCTATAACGAACTTATTATCAACCACAAAAAGGGGTTATCATTTCTCGCCGAATCGCTAATGGATGTAAGATCCTCAATACCCCTTGCTGGGTTGAGGTCACTTTCGCAAAAGAGATAGCAGTTATGAGTGTTTTCAAGGCAAAAGTGCGGTTTGTAATGATGATCGCAGTCTTTCTGTCAGGTCTTATCATGGGGGGCTGCGCGTTGCAGATCAATTATTCCTGTGACCCTGGAATGAACTTTACGGGACTCAGAAGTTATACGTGGGACTTCTCGTCGGATTTGGACCAGCAACACCCCCTGATTATTTCGAATGTCCAGTTCCTTGCAGATAAGGTACTCCAGGAGAAAGGGTTTAACAAGTCATCTGAAAAACCCGATTTCATGATCTCGATCGATTATTTCTTAGAAATCGGCAGCTATAGTAAAGGCAATCAATTGCGGATGCTGACCCTAAAAATTTATCGGGTTGGGAACAAGGAGCTGAGCTGGCGGGGAGAGGCATCGGGCACCATCAATGCCAATACAGAGTCCAGCGATCTAAAAAAGGCCGTGCAGCGTATTCTCGCGAAATTCCCTCCGGTTGATTCCAGCAAAAGTACAGAGGAAGCAGCCAATAAATTCTCCGCGCTTCAGGAGGTGGAGAAGACCGAACCGGTTTCGCGCATAAAAAGTTCCCAAATTGAAGAAATGTGAAGGAGGAAACTTCTGCAGATGCGCATGTCCAGTCAACGGAAGTGTTGCCTGTCGAAAAGGAAAAGCCTCAAGATAAAACGGAAGCTTTACCCTCAATTAGTCCGCCCAACATCACCAATAGAGGGAAATATGCCGTGCAGATAAAGGCATATCCTGAAGCGAAAAAAAATGATGCTATGGCATTTGTTGAGGATATGCGAAAAAAACAACCGGATATTCATGTGGAAAGAGTTGATCTGAGTGGGCGAGGTGTATGGTATAGAATAATGATCGGACATTTTACGAGCGCGGAAGATGCCCGCCGGTATATGAAAGAAAAGAAAATAATAGATGCACATCCCGGCAGTTTTGTGCAGCTAAAGTCTGCAGAGCAGTCATCAGGTATGCAGACCCCGTAAAAATGTATCCCTGTCATTCCCTCCCCCAATAGGTGTATTTGACGGCAGGCTCCAGCAGGAGACCAGGATGAATACCTGTTATCTCCCCCTTTACAAAAGAGAGGATATAGAAGGATTTTGCATGGCAGAAAAAATTTCCCCAGCCCCTTTGTTAAAGGTGGAGCAGTAAATGCTATCATTGCATTAAGATGGTAATTGAATGACAGCCTAACGTTCAACAGTTCCTCGTTCCTATGGAAAAATGACCTTGTATGAGACCTGCCAGCAGATTATGCTTAGGGCTGGGAAGGGTAAGGCGAACTCCGGAGGTCCCGCTTGCCGCATCAATGAGCCGGTTTAAAATGGTCACAACTGCAGTATGCTAGCCACCATGAGTCTTTCGGGAATCACTTTTGCTTTCATACCCACCTTAATTGCACGATATTTATCCGAAGGTAAAATTAATTCTACATTATGCGGATCACTCTGGGCCACTTTCAATATGCGCTGATTTTCCACATACTCCCCGGGAGACATACAGTGCTTAACCACCACGCCATCATGGCCGGACTATTCGCAGGCATTGCCATCGGGCAGACTTCTGAAATATACACCTATAACCGGTTCAAGGGCGTAAAAAATTGCCGAGTCCTCCCTGACCGGTTCAGCCACCAGCATTCTGGCGGGACTCGCCGACATGCGCTCCACTGCCTGGTCCATCAATATACACAACGGCTTTAACTTCTCTAAAAGTACCGATTACGAATAGAAATCTACATTCTTCTTATCAACCCTGATCTCACATGTAGTAGGTGGATGCAGCAATGCTGCCGATTGGACTGATCTTGAAAATTCAGCAGCCTGCGTTGCTATTCACTCCTTCCTGAAGTCAATAGGCCTGCCTTTCTTGCATGGATACAAGACTTCAACAGGTAATGGTTAAAATATCTCTTTGCCTATCCACCCAAGACAACATCTTGACAAACAATTAAATGGAGTGTATTTAACAACTCGCAATTATTCCGATTTGGATTTATTAACAGGAGGCCATTACTATGGGTATGATGAAAGAATTTAAGGAATTTGCGGTAAAGGGGAATGTTGTTGATATGGCTGTCGGCATTATCATTGGTGCCGCTTTTGGTAAAATCGTTTCATCCTTTGTAGCTGATGTGATTATGCCTCCAATCGGAGTGCTTTTGGGTGGAGTAGATTTTTCTAAGTTGGCATTTACTGTCAAGGAAGCTGCGGGAGCAGTTCCAGCTGTAGTCATTGGCTACGGAAAGTTCATCCAGACGGTCAGAAAGCGGATAACGATATAGCTCTTTTTCATAATCCTTACTCCTTTCTCTATGACTTTGCCTTATACTGCTATAATATTCATAAAAGTGCAATAAAGGAAATTATGATTTTTAACTTCGAAATCCCTGATGTGGTGTAAGATGGGCGTGAAAGAGCAGTAGCAAGCATTACGATTAGTAATCCTCAATTTGGATAATCATCCCCTGCTGAACAGTTGATACTATTCAAGGCCTCCCCCTAAAACATGGTATATTTTGTTTTTGGCAAGACAAAATAATACCAGAAGAAGGAGGAAGCCCATGAGATTTTACACTAATCAACACAAGTATTACTGCGGAATCGATCTGCACACAAGAAAAATGTATGTCTGCATCCTCGATGAAAAGGGAGAAATCAGGGAACACCGCAACATGAAAACCGATCGTGATGCCTTTCTCAAGGCTGTCGCTCCCTATCGTGAGGATATTGTCGTTGCCGTAGAATGCATCTTCACCTGGTACTGGGTAGCCGATCTTTGCCACAAAGAAGGCATTCCCTTTGTCCTCGGACATGCCCTCTATATGAAAGCAATCCATGGTGGAAAAGCAAAAAACGACAAGATCGACTCCCAAAAGATCGCCGTACTCCTCAGAGGAGGCATGATGCCCATGGCCTATGTGTATCCGGCAAAGATGAGAGCCACGCGTGACCTTATGAGACGCCGGAATCACCTTATGAGAAAGCGTTCTGCTCTCTATGCTCATATCCAGAACACGAACAGCCAGTACAACCTGCCTGATCCCTTTGGCCCCATCTCAAGACATCAGAACAGGGACGGTATGGCTGAGTGTTTTGAACAGCCTGCGGTGCAAAAGAGCATTGCCATGGACATTGAAATGATCAGGACCTATGACGGCATCTTACTGCAACTCGAAAGATCCATCATTAAACTGGCCAATAACCACGACCCGGTTTCCTATGCCTTGCTACAGACCATCCACGGGGTTGGAAAAATCATCGCCCTGATCTTACTGTACGAAATAGAAAATATCCGCCGCTTTGCCAGTGTGCAGGATTTTGCCTCATACAGCCGCCTCGTAAAATGCGCCAAAGAATCCAATGGGAAAAAATGCGGCTCAGGCGGCAGTAAAATAGGAAACGCTCACCTCAAGTGGGCCTTCTCCGAGGCCGCCGTCTTCTTTCTCAATGGCAATGACCCGGCAAAGAAATATCTGGACAGGCTCACCAAGAAACACGGCAAAGCAAAAGCCCTGTCTATCCTTGCCCATAAATTGGGACGGGCTGTTTACTTCATGCTCAAAAACAAGGAGGCTTTCGACCAAAAGAAATTCTTAAACCTATAATCATGGAGGGAACGGATCAGCCCGGGCACCTAATGGAACAACTATGGGTACGAGCATGTATCCGCATCGAGAGAGAAAGTCCTTGCGTCCATGAACGCATATTCGATGATATGACGAATAAACCCGGTATCCCCTACAGTTGATTGGCGGTCCGTTCCGCTCCTACAATTTTCCATAACGTGCTCTTTGGCTCGTTGGAAAGGTTCTGCCCCTCAACCGAACCTGCTACTTACTGGGGATAATCCTCAGACCCCGTTATTTGATTAGGTCGGCATGAGGGAACGGTATATTTTCCAGGTCGCAAGGTGATGATTTCACCTTGCAGCTGCCTGATGCC
>PDVJ01000722.1_pt1 | contig 11221 bp, 12 predicted proteins | sample 1369811 | NCBI WGS metagenome assembly PDVJ01 (sample SAMN07795376, study PRJNA414565) | Alkali sediment metagenome, whole genome shotgun sequencing project. | reverse complement strand
CGGGTGGAGATTTATTATCGTTGCAGAGAAAAAATAGCTTTTCATTCAACACCTAATTTTCTTTATTATTCCTCTAGCTGATACATTTCCCACGAAAGATATAAATAGTGTACAAAGGCAATATTTGAGTAGATATATGAAAATCCCTTCAGATGCAACGCCGCTCTCGAAGAAATTTCAATTTAAGAAAATGTTTTTTTTAATACTCACCAACAAGGAAACCGAATGCGTAATGCCTCTGTCGTTTCTCAGAGCACTGGATTTTTCTTATTTCCTGTTCTTTTAGCTGAGTCTGCTTTTTAAGAGGTTTCTTTCCCATATCGGTAGTCTCCCATCCCCTGTTGTGACTGTGATTATATTTAAAGACGCGGTGGTAAACTGTCAAAATGAAAAATAGATCCATCATTACATTTATTAGTCTCTGAAAGTATTGTTGTGCTTATGCCTGAACACGTGCAGAAACCGAAAAAATCATCACGACCGCTGTGGTCTTATTTTTTCACAGTGATACCATCATTCATCTTTATCGTAGGGCTTATCCCGATAATTGTTGGTTTCTACGTTCTTCAACATTATTTCCATTATTTTGCGTTTTCCACTCTTTTGCATTTCGTCGTGCTTCCCATCGTCATTTTTGTAGGGGCTGTTCTTTTTTTCATCTCCGAGCTATACATAACTGGTGGTATAATCCATTTCTTCCGTATTACCTACCAACCGGGCACTTATGAGTATTCATTCAGGGATAAAAATACATTCAAATGGACCCTCATTTGCGTTCTTTATACCCCATTCCGTAAATTTCTTGAAATTTTCCCACTGGGAAAAATAAAACAATCCTACTTCCGACTGCTTGGGATGAAAATAGGTAAAAACTCACTGGTCGGTGGTGTGATAAAAGACCCGTGTCTCACCGAATTTGGTGATAACGTCACAATGGGGGAGTACGCAATCATCTACGGGCATATTCACAACATGCAGTATGAAACCATTTTCATGGATAGGATTAGAGTGGGAAACAACTGTGTGATTGGTGCTGGTGCGATAATCATGCCTGGTGCGGTCCTAGAAGACGATGTGGTGGTTGCTGCTGGTGCTCTGGTAACGAAAGGTCAAGTGCTTATAAAGGGGAAGGTGTATGGAGGTATTCCTGCAAAAGAGATAATAAAAAAGTCTCAAGAGTAAATATTTAAATAGTTTGGCTGTATATATTAGTTAATAATTAGGGGGATAATATGAAAAAAATAATATTATTCGTAATAGCGACGGTACTCTTTGTGTCGCCGTTTGTAGCAGCTACAACCTTGACAGCTTCAGATAAAACACAGGCTCAGAGAACCATGCCAAGTACGATTTCGGAGTTTACTCATAATGTTTTTATCGAAGAAGGAACTACGACCTGGTGTCCAAACTGTCCAAATGCAGCCGAGGCACTCTATTCTCTGTATAACACCTCAGAGTATCCCTTCTATTTTGTTGCGTTAGTATCAGATCAAAATCCACTCGCACAAAACCGTTTTTGGGGACATTACCGAGGAATGGCAATCCCAACTATTTTTATTGATGGCGGATTCAAGCAGACAGTAGGTTCAGGGACAACCCCGCAACAAACCGAGCAACTCTATCGCCCATTCATTGAAGAAGCTGGTGCAAGAACTGTGCATCCTTTAGAACTTACCACGATTGTTACGGGCCATGGAGACGCAACGTTGGATATTACGGTGACGGTGAAAAACACCGGTTCTAAACCATACCTTGGGTATGTCAGATCGTATGTTACAGAGATCAGCTCACGATGGATCAACGATGACGGAGATCCCTACCATTTCGGGTTCCTTGATTATGCGATAAAAAATGTAGTATTTCTCCAACCACAGAAATCACGAACATTTACCATGACCTGGAATGGTGCGGCAAACCATGGGAACCTCACCTTCCCAGATATCGTTGACAACAACATTATGGTGATTACAACAGTCGCTCATTGGCAACCCCATCTTGTCGCAAAAGTAGAATACATTGGCACACATTTTGCGTTCTACGTTGATCAAACAGTCGGAGCATCGGTAGAATAAACCAGGATATTTGCTTACGAACGCAAGAATGTATTTATCAACAGATACAATAGGCAATGTATTTATAATCTATCTTTATTTGTGCACACTTAGAAGTAGCTTGTATCTCGAGTGGAATTATGAGTACAGACCGATACAGAAGACAAACCCTAGTTAAGGAGTTTGGTCAGAAAGGCCAAGAAATACTGGGAACAAATCATGCGATTGTCATCGGCGGTGGAGGACTAGGCAGCCACAGTGCAAATCTGCTAGCACGTATGGGTATCGGAAGCATTGATATCATTGATGATGACATCGTTGATATCACCAATCTCCATCGAACATCGGTGTTTTCAGAACATGATGTCGGGAAATCAAAAGCGTTTGTTCTTCAGGAGAAATTACGAGCGATTAACACAGAAGTACGGGTAAGGGGAATCAACCAAAAAGTAACCAAAGAAAATATTGAATCGCTTGTGAAAAATGCTGACGTGATTGTCGATGGTACCGATAGTATGTCACTTCGATTTATCATCAACGAGGTGTCAATAAAATATAATATTCCCTGGGTTTACGCAGGAGTCTATGAGACTGTCGGGATGGTGATGGGAATTCTCCCTAAAAAAACGCCATGTTTACAGTGCATCTCTCAGAACATCCCAGAATCAACGTCTGGCGAGACTCCGGTACTCGGAAGTCTTCCAGTCTTCCTGCAATAATCGCATCGATTCAATGTACTGAGACGATAAAACTGTTACTCGGCAAACCACTTGCCGGGTTACTTATCTATGATGTCTGGAACCAATGTTTTGACACCATGGATATTAAAAGAAATCCATACTGTTCAATGTGCGGAAAAAAGAAAAAAATAAATTAAGAGAAAGGACGAATACAATGAAGATCACGGTCAGGGTGTTTGGACGATATAAAGACATCACCAATAAAGACACTATACAACTGAATATTGGAGAGGGAAACACACTAGGTGATGTTATTGACTGCTTCGTGAAAGAATACCCTGCTACAGAAAAAGATAAGAGTCGTATGATGGTGTCAAAAAATAAGATGTATGCCTCATTCGATACCACGATTATTGAGGGAGATGAAATTACACTTTCTCCACCAGTGGTCTCAGGTGGATAGAATATGAAAAAGAATCGATATTTTACACTCCTCATAGTCTTTGTTGTTTTACTCCTTAGTGTTGCCTCAGTTATTGCAGAAAACCAGGTGATTGTAGATTTCTATTATTCTGATTCCTGCGGTTCCTGTCAAACAATTATTCCTATCATCGATAATATAACCACTCACTATGCGGAGAATTACTCAGGAAAAGTAATTATCCAAAAAAAAGAAGTGGGTTCCAATTTAATTAATAAAAATGAAATGCTTAATCGAAAACTCAGCTTTCCATCCGTGATTATCAACAATGAAACAAAAATCCCTGAAGGAAATCTGACGTACAAGGAGTTAACTGAGATAATCGATGAGTACATCGCGAATATTGATAATCATAAAAAATATGACGAGAACGTGATTTACCTTCCATGGATCGGACCGGTGAATCTTTCTAGTCTTTCTCTGCCGGTGTTGACGATTGTGTTAGGGGGATTGGATAGTTTTAATCCGTGTTCCTTTTTCATCCTTATCTTTCTTCTGAATTTATTGTTGTATCTCCAATCAAAACGTAGGATGTTACTGGTTGGTAGTATCTTCATCTTTTTTTCAGGGCTTTTCTATCTAGTGTTTATGTTTTTACTCTTCAGTTCTCTTTTGCTTACGAAGGAATATATTTTCGTCATTTCGGTTGCAGCAGGGAGTATTGCGGTTCTCATTGGGATCTTTAGTATCAAGGATTTCTTCTTTTTTAAAAAAGGACCAAGTCTATCTATGCCGGAGAAGAAACAAAAAGAGACATTCAAAAACATAAGAAAACTCGTCAAATCACCATCACTTCTCGCGATGATCGGGGGGACAATTTTTTTAGCAGTGACTGTCAATTTCTATGAGTTAATTTGTACCCTTGGATTTCCCTGGGTTTTTACCAATATTCTAAACACCTACAACCTTCCGATGTACGAATATTATACATACCTTCTGTTTTATAATATCGTCTATGTCATCCCACTGATTATTATTCTTATCATATTCACATTTACTCTGGGAACTACCAAACTTTCAGAATGGCAAGGGAGGAAGCTAAAGCTTCTCTCAGGCATCATGATCTTTTCATTTGGTTTGTTCTTCCTCATTGATTATAAGTTATTGGAAAACGTCATCACTCCCATCGCGTTACTCGGGCTCAGCATTCTTTTGACCTTGGTTATTTCGTACATCTGGAAAAAATACAAGAAAGAACCAGAGGGGAAGTCAGATGAAGAACAGTTATCTGAAGAGAAAGTGTAATTTGAGTATTCGTAATGGAGAAACGAATTTTTTTCAATATATAGGCAGTGCTGGGTGTAGGCCGTAAGCCTCTTTCTGTTACTTAACAAAATCTTGTATTTCTTTTTGGAGTTTCAGGTATAGATCATCAAGAACCGTTTCTATTTCTTTTGACAATCCCATTCCATGCGAAACGCTTCGTGGCTGCACCCCAAAAATAACGAGTGTCTCAGGAAGCTCTTTGAGTTCTTGTGATAAACGAAGAAGGTTTAAAAAATCAGGATCATGGGTTGACGCCATCACCGGTTTTTTCTGACTTTGAATGTCCTTCAAACTAAACACTCGGACCTCCCCCGGTCGTCCTTTAAAATCAACCGCATCTATAAGAAGAACCGTATCAAATCGCGCAAGCAGATGAAGCAGGTTCATCCCGCCTGTGCCACCATCAATGAATTCGATGTTTTTCGGAAACTCTTTCTTGCGTTTCACCAATAGTTCAAGTAAGACAATTCCGATGCCGTCATCTCGTCGAAGCGGAGTACCCAATCCAATAATCCCTATTTTCTTCATAGAACAAAAAGGTTTAGACAAAAGTGACGTCAAGGTAATGCGTCGAGCAGGAGATGCAGGGATCATACGCTCGTACAAGCATTTCTAATGTCAACTCAATTTCTTTTTCTGGTCGGTCAAGAATCTCAGGAACAAGCTTCTCCATATCGAGTTGGATGTTGGCATGGTTCTGATTCGTTGGAATAATACAGTTCGCTTTTGTGCAATATCCTTTTGAATTCAGGGTGTAATCATGAACAAGAATTCCTCTGGGTACTTCCACAATCCCGACACCATGACCTGCCTTTACTTTTACCTTCACGGGTTTTTCCTCTCTCACACCACGCTCCAGGAGTTGATCAATCCAGTATAATGAATCCTCAATGCTATGAGAAAACTCCACTAATTGCGCAATAGTATTCATGAAGGGATTGTAGTTGATTGGTTTTAAACCAAACATATTCGCGACTTCTTTGGCAGCAGGATGAAGGTGATCACTATTAAGGTTAAACCGTGCGAGCGCACCAACCATGTATGATTCCCGGGCATGTTTCGCATACTTCGCGGTAGATGATTGTGGAACAAGAAATTCCTTCATGACCGCTTGATAGTTCCGATACGCAGGATGCTTTCCTGTATCTGTGGAGTTAATAACCCCGTCGTAGAGAGCATATTCATCGTCTGAGGATAACGCGATGTATTCGGTTTCCCGTGTGAAATCTGGTAGCGAATCAGCAACACTATGAATGATTGTTGCAATATCTGTGGTGAGTGTTCTTGCTTCTTGTAGTTGACTTTTAAGTTTCATTAGTTGTTTCTCTGTTGGTACGAGGGAAAAACCACCGATAACCAGTCGAATAGGATGAATCGTTCGACCACAAATTAAATCTGACATTTCATTGGCGAGACGATGTAATTTTACTATCTTTAGTACGGTATCTGTGTTTGTACCAATGAGAGGAAAGACACTTCCAACACCAAATAGGTCAGGGGCGACAAGGTACCCGATATGCAAGATATGACTCTGCAGGTTCTCTGCATGAATCGCAAGACGTCGGAGCATTGCAGTCTGCTCGGTGATCTTCACTTCCAAAGCATCTTCTGTTGCCTTCAATGACGCAAGAGAATGACCAATCGAACAAATCCCGCAAATCCTGGAAGTGATCGAACGAAGCTCATTGTACTGTTGTCCGCGAAGCATCGCCTCGAAGAACCGCGGTGCTTCAACTATTCTCCATTCGAGTTTTTCAATCTTACCATTTTTTACATCAAGAACAATATTTCCATGGCCTTCGACACGCGTCACATGGTCAACATGAACAGAAAAATCTTTACTCATCGACACTACACTCCTCTCGACCATAGTTATACATGGTACATCGTCGTCGAATATCCTCATAAGAGAGCTTGTACCGCTCTAGCACCTCTTTGACACAGTCAGTTTCTGCTTTTTTGATAAGCCCACGACACCCTTCGCAAGGACTATTGTGAGTTGGGCAAATAGCTTTACATCCAGCCCGGGTGATCGGTCCAAGGCAGAATTTTCCAAGTTCAAACTGACAGATGTTTTCATTTTTCTTACATTCGACACAAACTGGATATCGCGGGATATCAGGTTTTTTACCAAGAGCTATCGCTGTAATTACTGATTTAAATTCATCGCGATCAATCGGACATCCATGGATGTAATAATCAACCGGGACAACCTCGTTTATTGCTTTGGTTTTAAAAACATCAAATAAGTCGTTCCCTTTTAGATTTGCATCCTCATACACAGTCTTGATAACTTCTTCAGGCATCCATTGATTTCGGATTTTATTTATCCCACCCATCGTAGCACACGCACCAAGGGCAACAAGGATTTTTGCCTTACTTCGGATACTACGCAATCGTCGCTCATCCATCGGCCGCATAATCGAGCCTTCCACAATCGCAATATCGTACGAATCGGAATGCTCCTTCATCACCTCTCGAAATGAGACAATATCAACAAGTGAAATTAAATCAAGAATTTCTTCCTCGAGATCAGCAATCTCAAGTTCACATCCTTCACAATCTGCAAAATCAAAGACAGCAACCCGTGGTTTTTGTTTCATTCGAACGCCTCTGGTAACTGCTTGAGTTTTCCATAATTAAACACCGGACCCTCTTTGCAGACGTACACTCCGTTCATCTGACAATGCCCGCACTTTCCTACACCACATTTCATGCGACGCTCAAGAGACACATAAATATTGTCATCAGGTATCCCCAACGTCTGGAGACATTTGATGACAAATTTATACATGACCGGTGGTCCGATAACCACCGCTATAGTATTTTTCGAATCAAGTTTGTCTGCTTTGATTTTGGGAAATAACGTTGTAATGAGACCTGTACATCCACCCCAACATTCAGTTGGTTCACAGCGATCAACGGTGAGCTCACATTGGACGTTGCTTACTTTTTTCCATTGTTCAACATCCTTCATAAAAGTAATTTCCTTTGGACGTTTTGCTCCATACAGAATAATGACTTCCTTGAACTTGTCCCTCTCCTTTGGATCAAGGACATGATTAATCAGGGAGCGCATGGGCACCATACCCGTCCCACCAGAGGTAAATAGCAGAGTTTTTCCTTCGAATGGTTTTACATCAAACCCATTCCCTAATGGCCCGCGAATACCTACTTTATCACCTGGTTGTAAAGAACATAATTTTTTAGTAACGTTTCCGACCTGACGAACCATAATTTCAAACACAGGTGTGGTACCAGGTTGAGTTGAGATACCAAAAGGTGCTTCACCGTACCCAACAACCGATACTTCCACAAACTGCCCTGGCTTGTGTCCTAATGGTTTTTGATCATCAAGTTCAATTTCAAAGAGGGTGTCTATCTCATTGAATGGCGTTATTTTTTTTATGGTTGCACTTCGAGGGATATGAATAATACCTTTTTCTAAAACCTCGGTCTTTTCCTTAATGAAATATTTTCCAGTATTTTTCTCTGAGTCAAAATGGGCAAGCTCATTGATAAGGTCACAAGGATCAGCGATATCTGGTAAACATGCACTGCCGCATCGGCCACACCCCACACAGGCAACAAATCCATAGCGCTCCGGCAAATAATTACCTTTACGGAAGAACCGATGACGATATCGCTCTCTGACTTCGTCACGGAACACCTCTCCGCTTCCAACTTTTGTGAATTCTCGCAACATGCACCCATCCCAGGTTCGAACACGATTGCCTCCTTTAAGATTCAAAGAAACGTCATCTTTTACATCATAACAAAAACAGGTAGGACACACCATGGTGCATGAGCTGCATTCCATACAGACATCAGATCGTTCTTCCCATATCGCATGATGATAATTGGCGACAAGAAGCGAGGACCAGTCTTTTTTATCGATTTTTATTTTTTGTTTATATTTCTTCGTAGTTGCGTCTCGAACTGTATTAATCTTTTTAATGTCAGCATTGGTAGCATCTTTGATCGTTGCATGTTTTTGGAGTAATTTACTACCTTTTTCAGAGCCAATGGTAACTGCGTACGTATTCCCTATGTCAGTGAGAAGCAAATCAAAACCTGAGTCAGTAATGTTTGTTTTCATACTTGCTGCAAATGACCGTTCAGAGACATTTTGAATATCAGCTCCGATGATAATCGTGTTGTCTCGACGTTGCTTGTAGAAATTATCTTGTTGTTGATCAAGGTAGTGGATATCGGTTTGTTGTATCGCGATGATATCATAGGGATGCACCCCTATGATTATTCGAGGTTGGTTGTCTAAAGTTTCTTTGACTTCAAAGGGTTTCTCAAGCGAGAACTTCATGAGTTGTTCGTACTGGGGAAGGAAATATTTCTTCGGTGGAAGAATGGTAACATCGTAATCCAACCGTAATTCATCAGCGGAATTTAAGGTGTCAAAAACATAATGTTTTCCTTTTGATTTGACCCCAACAACGTCATAGATTCCTTCTTTTATTAATGCGTTTACAAATGATGAAAAATCTTTTTTTGTAATGGTTTTTACTATTTGCTTCATCTCAGGCACCTTTGGTCGTCTCAGGAGAGTAGCTCTCTGAATAATCAGATCGCCCCAAGGAACCCCTGAATAGATATTCTGATTTAAGGCTTTTCATTTACTGAAAATTCCTTCTGTTGGAATATGGTTATTCTGGCGCGTTGGCGATATATCCTTCATTCATGAGTGTTTGTGTGATATCTCTGGATTTCTTGATGATAGCGATAGCGTGATCATAGAGTTCCTGTCGAGATAGTTTAACACGAGCTATCCCTTGGGATATTGCTTTCATGGCAACCGCAACTGCTTCTCGTGGAAAGACTTCCCATGAGTCCATGGTGGGTACAATGTACGTGTCACTGAGCCCTTTGTCCTCTGCGGTTTTTGCTAGTTCGTAGGCTGCTGCGATACACATTTCATCGGTGATGGTTTCTGCACGGACATCAAGTGTCCCTCTGAAGATTCCCGGGAATCCTAAGGAGTTGTTAATTTGATTGGGAAAATCTGATCGTCCAGTAGCAATGATACGGGCGCCTGCTTCTTCTGCTTCCCAAGGCCAAATCTCAGGCACAGGGTTTGCAGTGGCAAACACGATGGAATCATCAGCCATAGAACTAACCCATTCTTTTTTGATTGTTCCAGGGCCGGGTTTACTGGCAGCAAGACAAATATCGGTATGCTTAAATGCTTCAGCGGGACCACCGGTTCGTCCTTCGGCGTTTGATTCTTGGCACATCTGCCATTTCTCAGGGTTTTTATCTTTTTCGTTTTCCAGGTCTTTTCGTGAGGTATGTAGAATGCCTTTGCTGTCTACCATGATGATGTTTTTTTGTTGTATTCCTGCGGCGATAAGAACGCGAGCGATTGCGATATTTGCTGCTCCTGCACCAACCATACAGACAAGTGCGGTGTTCAGTGGTTTTCCGACGATTTTTAATGCGTTGATTGCTCCTGCGGTGACAATGGTTGCTGTCCCTTGCTGGTCGTCATGCCAGACGGGAATGTCCATTTCTTTTCGGAGTCGTTTGAGGATGTAGAAACATTTTGGTTTTTCAATATCTTCAAGGTTGATGCCTCCAAAACTTGGTTTGAGCCATTTCACTGCTTGGATGATCTCGTCCGGGTTTTTAGTATCGAGGCAAATGGGGTAGGCATCCACGCCACCCAGATATTTGAATAGTAATGATTTTCCTTCCATAACAGGGAGTCCCGCTTCAGGTCCGATGTCACCAAGTCCTAAAACACGGGTGCCATCACTGACAACAGCAACCGTGTTCCATTTGTTGGTATAATCATAAACTTTGAGCGGGTGTTTTTGGATTTCTTTGCATGGTTCTGCAACACCAGGGGTGTACCAGATCGCGAAATCGTTAAAGTCCTTCACACGGCATTTTGGGATAACTTCGATTTTTCCATGGTAAAACGGATGGAGCCGCATAGCGTCTTTACCTGGTTTGTTGGCTTTTTCGATAAGTTGTTTTTCATTGATCTGTTTCATAACAAGCCCCCACGTCGAGGGATATCTTGTTTTGCTATATTAATTTACATCATTTTGTATGATGAAAAGAGTGACAGAATTTTATTGATAGTTTTAAATATGATATTCGGATAAACTTTTTGCAGAGAAGTCGGAAAAGTATATATAGTTAACGATTGTTAATTTATGATATAGAGTGAGACAGAAATGAGCATCATCGACTTGACTTCTATGGGGGAACCGCAATCAGATCTGAGAAAAGAACTCAACGATAGACTCACAAAGCTGCAAGACGAAATCTCAGATTATTGCTTTCAATGCGCGAAATGCACCTCAGGCTGTGAAGCACATAAACTCCTTGAGCTTGAGCCACACAAAATCGTCGCACTTCTGAAACGTGGATTGATCAACGAACTGGTAAACTCAGACGTCATCTGGACCTGCATGACCTGCCTGAAATGCAGAGAGCGCTGTCCGCAACGCGTCGCACCGGTTGAAATCCTGTTTGCGTTGAAGAATATGGCGGTAGCAAGCGGGAAACTAATCCCGGGAAAATACACAGGGAGGTTGCAATCAATTCTTTCCATGGGACTTATCCAAGATATCCAACAGACCACGACTCGTACGAATAAAACCCTGAAACGAGACGAACTTGGGCTCCCTCCTCTTTCAAAACCAATTGACGTTGTCAAGTTTCAAGCAGGAATCATGAAAATCGCGATGGAAAAGGTATAGGCACGATGAAAAAAAAAT
>PDVJ01000721.1_pt1 | contig 11222 bp, 8 predicted proteins | sample 1369811 | NCBI WGS metagenome assembly PDVJ01 (sample SAMN07795376, study PRJNA414565) | Alkali sediment metagenome, whole genome shotgun sequencing project. | reverse complement strand
TTCGCACCACGATTGAGTCCTATGACGGGATGGCTGTGGTGAGGACGGTGGATCCCCAAGAAGCGACGATTGAGCTTCTGATCGCTCCCGGATGTGAGGATTTGGTTTCAAGGCTCCTCGCGGCCTTGAGGGAAAAGGAACGAATTCGTCTGGAGCCAGTGGGAATCGGCATAGAGCAAAGAGCGAAGAGCATAGAGTGAGGTGATGAGGCGCTGGCTTCAAACAGTGCCGTCCACGGGCAAGAAGCTGTGCGGAAATCAAAACTGACCTTTGTGAGGTTTATCCGTTGGCCAGGCATTACTACATAGAGACCATGGGCTGCCAAATGAATCAGTATGATTCTGATCACCTGGGCCGTATCTTAGAGGACTCAGGCTACCTAGCCACAAGCGAACCAGAGGAAGCGGATTTCGTCCTTGTCAATACCTGTTCTGTGCGGGCCAAGGCAGAGCAGAAAGCCTTGAGCCGACTGGGTCGGTTGGTGGCTCTCAAGAAGAAAAACCCGCGACTCCTTGTGGCAGTGGCCGGATGTGTGGCGCAACAGAGGGGGACGGACCTTCTTGCCAGGTTTCCAAGCCTGGACCTTGTCCTGGGGCCGAGAGAGATAGGACGGTTCAGAGACATCCTGAGGAAAATCGAAAACGACGGCACGAGGCTTGCTGCGGTTGATGTCCATCGCGCGCCCACCGCCTTCATGGGGCGCTTCGAGTATTTCCAACACAGCGTTAAAGCTTACATTACCATTATGGAAGGGTGCAACAACTTCTGCTCTTACTGCATTGTTCCTTACGTGCGGGGAAGAGAGATCAGCCGGCCACCCCATGAGATCCTGGAGGAAGCGAGGAACCTGGTTCTCCAGGGTGTGAGGGAGATCACTCTCGTCGGCCAGAACGTCAACTCCTACGTATACGAGAAGACACGGTTTCCGGAACTCCTCCAGGCAATAAATAAGATCAAGACCCTTCACAGGGTGCGATTCACCACATCCCATCCCAAGGATCTTTCAGAAGAGCTGATTCAGTGTTTTGCCAGGTTGGAGAAACTGTGCCCTCACATCCATCTTCCTTTCCAGGCCGGCTCAAACAGAGTTCTCAAAGCCATGAAAAGAGGGAATACTCGCGAAAAATACATGGATCTTATCCGTGAGCTAAGAGAGGCGCGACCCTGCATTGCCGTGACAAGCGATGTGATGGTCGGATTTCCCGGTGAATCAGAAGAAGACTTCGAACTGACCCTCGGCCTTATATGCCAAATAGAATTTGACAACCTCTATTCTTTCAAGTACTCGGATAGAGAGGGAACCCCTGCAGTACGGATGACTGACAAGATCCCTGAAAACCAAAAACTCACGAGGCTGGCCCGCCTTCAGGAAGTTCAGAGGAACATCACGCTGAAGAAAAACAAAGAATTGGTCGGGAAAAGCATTGAAGTGTTAGTTGAAGGAACAAGCAAAAAGGGGCAGCAGTTAACAGGCAGGACCGATACAAATAAAGTTGTTAATTTTAACAGCGATAGCAGCAATATAAATAGATTAGTAAATGTAAAAGTTAAGCGCTCCTCATTCAATTCTCTTTGGGGAGAGTTGACTTCGTATTAAAGTTGATGTAAAAATGTAACGTACTGAAGTTGATCTTTTTGGCTTGCCATGGCTATCGATAAGACAAAAGAATCGATACTTATCGTAGATGACGACCAGAGGGTTTGCGAGGTCCTTAAAGAACTTTTTGGGGCCCTGCAGTTCCCTGCCGCATCTTCTATCAGTGGAGAGGAAGCCTTGCGAATACTCAAGGAGAAACAGCACACCTTCCTCCTGGCGGACATGAAAATGCCGCAAATGAGCGGCATGGAACTCATTCGACGAACAAGGGAAACCTTTCCGAACGTCAGCGTTGTAGCCATGACCGGGTACGCAGACGAATACAAGTATGTGGACATCATCAACGCAGGCGCAAATGATTTCGTCAAGAAACCGATCGACATTGCCGAGCTCGAAGCGAAGATTGTCCGCTGCATCAGCGAAAGGGATCTCAGGAAGGAACTCAACAGGCTTTCCATCACGGATTCGCTGACAGGCTTGTTTAATCAGCGGCAGTTTTACATGCGCCTCAGAGAAGAGATTGTGCGATCTACCAGGCAAAAGCATTCGCTGGCCCTGATTCTCATGGACCTGGACAATTTCAAGGTGTACAACGACAAGAACGGCCACATTGCAGGTGATGAGGCTTTGAGGGACGTGGGAAAAGCGATTTTGAGAAGCATTCGAGAAGGCGTTGACTCCGGCTACCGGTACGGAGGAGATGAGTTCGCGATCATTCTCATAGACTCAGATCTTTCAATAGCTCAGGAGATCGGCAAACGTGTTCACTTTTCAATCAGGAACAACGGGGAACTGAGAGCGAGTTTTGGATACGCTGTTTACGGGGAGAACATGAACCTCACGGACTTCGTGGCACTCGCTGATGCCAATCTCTACAGGTCCAAGACACAGCGTAAGGACGGCATGATGAACTAAACAGACCCTTTGCATTAGTTCTGATAATGTATATTATGTAAACTTATTGCAACTCCTGTATTCCCCAAGCCAAACACGCTAACTCCTCTCCTTCCGCCTCCTTTGCGGCGAAAAAACCAAATATTTTGTTGACATGGTGCATGCATCAGTGTAGATACGTCTGACTTCTTACAGGATTGGAGGACCTCTGCGAATGAGCAGCGTAGTAAAAAAGCGAAGAAAAAAGATCCGAAAGCACAAGAACCGAAAGCAGAGGAAATTGATGCGGCATAAGAACAAGTAGCTTCTGCGGGCCTTAAAAGAGGAAGGCAGTCCGGGGTGATGCGGACTGCCTTCTTGTTTCTCCGGTGCCGACTTCAGCCTCTGCAGTTACTTGCCGACGTCGTACCACCCTCCTCCCGTTTTCCTGCCTAACCGGTTGGCCCGTATCATGGTCTTGAGCAGGTTTGGAGATACCCATTTCAGCTCTTTGTTAAGCTCCTTGTAAAAATACTCGTTCACAAAATAGGCAATGTCAATGCCGGTGAGATCCATGAGCTCAAAAGGCCCCATGGGATAGTTGAGCCCGTTCTTCACGGCTGTGTCCACGTCCTGAATGCTGGCGATCCCTTCCTCGACGATTTTGATGGCCTCGATCATGTGGGGAATCATGCACCGGTTGACGATAAATCCCGGCGAGTCTTTCTTGACTTCCACAGTCACTTTTCCCATCTTCTTTGCCAGAGCCGTGGCGGTTGCAACAGTCTGATCGCTCGTATGGTAGCCCCGGATGATCTCAACAAGCTTCATGAGAGGCACAGGGTTAAAGAAATGAACTCCGCAAACCTTGTCAGGCCGCTTTGTGGCTGACGCGATCTCCGTGATGGACATGGATGACGTGTTCGTGGAGAGAATCACTTCAGGCCGGCACAAAGCGTCGAGTTCTTTGAAAACGCTTCTCTTAAGGGCCAGGTCTTCAATAACCGCTTCCACGACAAAGTCGACGTCTTTGAGGTCGGCCATGTTCGTGGTTCCCTTGATTCTGCCCATGATCTTGTTTTTCTCGTCCGCCGCGAGTTTCCCTTTTTCAACGCTCTTGCCCAGGAACTTGTCAATGCTTTTGAGACCGCGGTCCACAAAGGAATCCTCGATATCTCTCATGACAACGTCGCAGCCGATCTGAGCCGCAAGTTGAGCAATCCCGTTCCCCATGGTGCCAGCGCCGATCACACCGATTTTCCGAATCTCCATTTCTGCTTCCTCCGTAGTCTGAAATGTCTATGCCGATTCCACTCTTGTTACTTCAGGAACATTCTGTTTTATAATCTTCTCTATGCCCATTTTAAGGGTCATCTGGGACATTGGGCAACCCCCGCAGGCTCCGGTCAACCGGACCTTCACGACACCCTGGTCATCCACATCGATCAGTTGAACGTCTCCCCCGTCAGCCTGCAAAGAGGGTCTCACCTTGTTCAGAGCACTTTCCACTTTCTCTTTAAGCATCAGAGTCGTACCTCCCTGTTCAAAAGCTATATTTGTTCATTTTCATACCACAGTCAAAGGCGAGAGTTCAAGTAAATGTTTAGAGAAAAAACCTTTTCCGCGAGGCTGTCCAACAACCAAGTCTGACCTCCGTTCACCCTTCGATACCTCAGGGCGAACGGAGAGTGCGTTCTCTGAGTGTTTGATTTTCCGTTCGTAGTGAGGTATCAAACCACGAACGGAAGGGCTGATGATTTCCTTGCCGCCGTATCAATCCGAGTTATCTGACAGCGTCCGCATGTTGCTCAGATCTTGAAGACCTCTCTGGCCCGGCTGTCCAGGTATTCAGAAAGGCCTTCTGAACTCTCCGGGGACCAGCCAAGCCCTTTCCGCCACACATCGCTGCTTTCCATGCACAAGTAGATTCCGGGCTCAACGCCCCACTGGCTGAGTTTTGCTTTCATGAAGGCATACATCTCAATTCGCATCGGCTTGATGTATCGCATTTTGCCGTCAAGCCCTGGGATGAATTCCCCGTCCAGGATGTGAGTTCTTGGAAAGCGCCTCCTAATCACCTGCTTTAACGAGGGCATGTACCGGAGGCAGCCCAGGCTTATCCAGATGACCCCGGCCGGATCGATATAGCGATCCATCAGATCGAGGGTCCTGGCATATTCCTCTTTCCAGGAAGGGTGTTCAATCAAAGGATCAAAGTGAAATCCCAGAACGTACCCTTCCCTCTGGCACGCCCTTGCTGCTTCAAGCCTTCTTTTGATCGAAGGCGCTCCGTGCTCTTCCCGGTCAGAAATGGAGGGGCTATTAAGCGACCAGGACACCACGATTCGATCGCGGTATTGGGATGAAAGAAGACCTTCTATGGACACTGTTTTTGTTTTGAATTCCAGGACCGTGTTCTTGTGTTTCGCAACAAAAGAAGGAAGGATTTCCGTCCACTTTACAATGGGGTCAAGAGCAAGACTGTCCGTGAATTCCCCTGTGCCGATTCTGAAGATCTTTCGGCCGGAGGCTTGAAGCGCCTGACCAATTTCTTCAAGTTGCTGCTCCAGGTTCACGAAAACACGCAGAGAAGGCTGGTTAAAATAAGCTTGCAGGATGCAGTAGCTGCAATCGAGAGGACAATTCGTGCCAATATTGAGAATCTGATACCCGCAGCAAAGATACTCTCGGGTTCCCGGACAGGGTTTGAGAAGCTGACCGGGAAAAGAGATCAGGCGAAGGGTTTCTTTGTCCAACTGGAACTCCCCCGGCCTGTAAGAACAGGTTTCATCTTCACCTTTACCCACAGAGAGGCTCTGGAGACGGTCCACGGCTCTGCGGGCAAAGGGATATTTTTCAGCATCCGTCTCAAGGATTGTCGTTTTGATTTTAAAATTCATTGACCGGTCCAGGGTTCAGGGATTGCTTCAAGTCCATCCAAGGAATGAAGCAGGCTGATCGACTTCCTGAGATCCTTTCCGTCCTTGAAGCTGATCTCAAGGCGATAATTCGGGTCTTCAAAATAGGGGTCGTAATGGATGGCAGCACCGGACGGGAGAGAGATAGAGGAAATTTTGTTTTCAACCATCTGCTGCGCCATCGACAAGCGGGGATGCCGCCTGATCCTCAATGCGTCAAGCATTGCTTTAGCTTTCTGGGGATTGTTCAATCGTGAATTCTCCAGTATCTTCAAGAGAGACGCTTCACAAAGAACTTCAGGAATGGTCATGTGCTCTCGCATGCCGATATCGCGAATATGCTCAAGGAACTTCATCTGCTGATTAAAGTTGAATTTCAGAACACCGATCCAGCGGAAAAGAACCTGCTGAGAGCCTCGGTCCAATTCAAGAAGAGCTTTAGCTGCCTTCATCGACATTTCTTCCTGCGTTATGGCGTTTTGAACGCTTTCTTCGAGATTCACGAGCTTCAAGTAGAACTCCAAGGTGCCTTCGTGAGAAGGGAGGGATAGGAGGGGCATAAAAGAAGCAAGGATCTCTTCCTTTTGCACGTAGCCCCGGAGCCTCTCAAGGATCATGGCTTTCTCAATGTCGTTGAACTTCCTGGTAGCCACATTCTCATAGAAGTTGACAAGGAATCTTTCCAAAGGCGAAGGCAGAACTGAGGTCACCTCTTTACAGAGAACTTTAGGTTCGCCCAGAAACTTCAGCGTCAAGATCCTGCGGTATCCTGCAACAATGTCAAAGCTCCCCTTTTCATTTCGGGCCACCAAAGGAGGATTGAGAAGTCCCACCTTTCGAATCGATTCACAGAGAACGTCGAGGTTGAAACCATAACTCATGGTGTAGGGGCCTGGGCCTTCCGCCATTTCGTCAAGGTCTATCCAGATTGGGGCTTGCTGCTGAAGAGAGGAATCTTTCATCCTGCCCTCCCCTATTTTGATATCCATCAAGGTCACCCTCCTTAATTCTTGCTTGATTCCAATCGTGTCATATCAAAACGGGTTGAATCTTTAGGGACCACGGTCTATTTCATATATAACAAGTTCAGGGCTGGTTTGCCGAGGTTTTTGTTGAGGAGCATCCATCCGAATGGTGTTGATCTGTGACGCCATTCCACGGCAAAGAAAATAGCAGTGTATTTTACTCGGATGCGTTTATTTCTTGACACCCGCCTTTGCGCTATGGCATTCTCCTTCATTCAAAATTGGTTGTAAATCGGCCATCTTAGGTCGAAACACCCGCCTCCCGGTTATCATCAGCCTTTATAAGAACAAAATTCCGGGCTTCGTCCCTTAGGGGATAGTTCATGCTCACGAGGAGATTCTTTGTTCCATGAGTAAAAACACTCCAGTAGGATCGGTAATGGTGGTCGGAGCCGGTATTGCCGGCATCCAGGCTTCTCTGGACCTTGCGGATTCAGGTTATCTTGTCTATCTCGTCGAAAAGAACTCGGCCATCGGCGGAGTCATGGCACAGCTGGACAAGACCTTTCCCACCAATGATTGTTCCATGTGCATTATTTCGCCGAAGCTTGTCGAGTGCGGGAGACACCTCAACATCGACCTCTTGCCTCTGACAGAAATCATGGACGTGAGCGGTGAGCCGGGGAATTTCAAGGTGAAGGTGCTCCAGAAGCCTCGCTACGTGGACATGAGCAAGTGCACGGCCTGCGGCGAGTGCTCTAAGGCCTGCCCCATCGATGTGTCCAACCGCTTTGATGAAGAACTGCGCAACCGCAAAGCAGCCTACAAACTCTACCCTCAGGCCATGCCGAGCGCCTACGCGATCGAAAAAAGAGGCACGGCGCCCTGCAAGGCCACCTGCCCGGCCCACGTGAGCGTGCAGGGCTATATCGCCTTGATCAACCAGGGCAAGTACCGCGAAGCCCTGGAGCTTTTCAAAGAGGCCCACCCCTTCCCCGCCATCTGCGGTCGTGTGTGCCACCACCCCTGCGAAGAGATCTGCACCCGGGGTGATCTGGATGAGCCCATTGCCATCGAATACCTGCATCGTTTCCTGGCCGACTACGAGCTCTCCGGCGAAGGCCGATCGATTCCCAAAGTCAAGGAACGGAGGGAGGAAAAGATCGCGGTTATCGGTGCGGGTCCTGCCGGTCTTACCGCCGCTTATTACCTGGCCAAAGAAGGCTACCCGGTCACGGTCTTTGAAAAACTTCCTGTGACCGGAGGCATGGAAACTCAGGTTATCCGCGAAATGGGCGTGGAGATCAAGACAGGAGTTGCCTTCGGAGAAGACATCACGCTCGACGGTCTCAAGAAGGACGGGTTCAAAGCCGTTTTCCTGGCCACCGGACTCCACGTGAGCCGCAAGCTGAATGTTTCAGGAGAAGAACTGCCTGGGGTGCTCCGCGGCGTGGAGTTCCTTCGGGATGTGGCTCTTGGAAATCCTGTGAGCCTCCCCAAAAAAGTGATCGTTATCGGGGGCGGCAATGTCGCGATTGACGTGGCTCTAACCGCTCTCCGAAAGGGCGCCCAGGAGGTGACCCTCGTCTGTCTTGAAAAAAGAGAAGAGATGCCTGCATGGAAATATGAGATTGAGGAAGCCCTCGAAGAAGGCGTGAAGATCTTGAACAGCTGGGGCCCCACGCGCTTCCTTGAGAAAGGTGGAAAGATTGCCGGCATAGAATTCAAGCGATGCACCGCGGTTTTCGATGAAAAGGGTGCGTTCAATCCCCGCTACGACGAAAAAGAACTGACCCCTATGGAAACCGAGGGAGCGGTCATTGCCATCGGTCAGGCCGGAGACCTCTCTTTTGCTCAAAGCGAAAAAGTTGCCGTCACAAAAAGAGGAGGTCTGGATGCGGACCCTGTAACCCTTCAAACGCCTCTGGGCTGGGTCTTTGCAGGAGGAGACGCTCTCTACGGGCCCAAGTCCGTCGTGGAAGCCGTGGCCTGCGGAAAGGAGGCTGCAGAGAGCATTCATCGTTACATCAACGGCCGCGATCTGCGTGAAGACCGGAGCCAGGACTGGACCTATGAGAAGCCTGACCTCGCCGGGCTGGAGAAACAGAAAAGAAGTTCCATGAGGACGATTGCGCCGTCGGAGAGAAAGGGGAATTTCAAAGAAATTGCCCTGGGCTTCACCGAAGAGGAGGTTCGGAAAGAAGCGGAACGATGCCTGAAGTGCGGGATCTGTTCCGAATGCTACCAGTGCGTGACAGCCTGCCTGGCAGGTGCTGTAGATCACTCTATGAAACCCAGGGAGAGGGTTCTGGAAGTGGGCTCCATCATTCTCGCTCCCGGGTTCACTCCCTTTGATCCGAACCGCTACGACACGTACAGTTATTCCATCCACCCCAACGTGGTCACGAGCCTGGAATTTGAGCGAATTCTTTCAGCCTCCGGGCCTTATGAAGGACATCTAGCCCGACCCTCGGATCACAAGGAGCCGCAAAAAATCGCATGGCTCCAGTGCGTGGGGTCAAGGGATATCAATCGCTGTGACCACAGCTATTGCTCGGCGGTGTGCTGCATGTATGCCATCAAAGAGGCTGTTATCGCCAAGGAGCACAGCAAAGAGCCGCTCGACGCAGCCATTTTCTACATGGACATGCGGACCTATGGGAAGGATTTCGAGAAGTACTATAACCGCGCCGAAGAGGAAAGAGGTGTTCGCTTCATCCGTTCCAGAGTCCACACCATCGAGCCCGTGGAAAACGGCAACCTGAGGATCCGCTTTGCCCCCGAGTCAGGGGACGTGAAAGAGGAAGACTTTGACATGGTCGTCCTCTCCGTCGGCCTGGCCCCTATTCAGGGCATCCAGGAGCTCGCCGAGAAACTGGGCGTCGCTCTCAATGAGCATCAGTACGCCATGACCAGCAGTTTCGCGCCTGTGAAAACATCGAGAGACGGAATTTACGTTTGCGGCGTTTTCCAGTCTCCGAAGGATATTCCTCATTCCGTGATGGAAGCTTCCGCCTCTGCGGCCGCTTCCACCGAGGCTCTCGCTGGGGCCAGGGGAACCTTGACCCGCTCCAAGCAACTGCCTCCGGAACTCGATGTGTCCGGCCAGGTGCCCCGGATCGGGGTTTTTGTGTGCAATTGCGGAATCAACATCGGCGGCATTGCCGATGTCCCGGCTGTGAGGGATTATGCCGGGACCCTGCCCTACGTGGTCCACGTGGGGCTTCCTGCTCTCCGAGAACCCATGAACCCCTCTTCCAGGAGACCATCCGGGATGCGGGTTTGAACAAGTACCTTTTCGAGATGGCCAACATCNGGGATCAGAACACATGGGTTCACATGAACGANCCCAGGAGGGCGACGGANAAGGCGAAAGANCTCGTGCGCATGGCGGTTGCGAAAGCGGCGCTGGTCGAACCCCTCGANCAGGTGAGGCTTCAGGTCACCAAGAACGCNCTGGTGATCGGCGGCGGGGTGGCCGGCATGGAAGCGGCGCTCGGNGTGGCNGAGCAAGGCTTTCAAGCTTACCTCGTTGAGAANACGAACGCCCTCGGCGGGGTGGCGAAAAGACTTCGAAGCACCTGGCGAGGAGAAAAAATATCCGATTATGTCCAGAGCCTCGCAGACAGAGTGAAGAACCATCCCGGAATCCAGATCTTCATGAAAACCGAAGTGAAAGAAACTTCAGGGGTTCTGGGAAATTTCACCAGCACCCTTGTGCCTCAGAATGGCACCGGGTCGCCGGTGACCGTGGATCACGGCGCCACGATCATTGCCACGGGCGGGCAGGAATACCGGCCTTCCGAATATCTCTACGGGAAGCACCCCGGAGTGTTGACCCATCTGGATCTCGATGAAGCCATCGTTCGCGGCGAGGATCGCGTGAACAAGGCCCAGTCCGCCGTCTTTATTCAATGCGTGGGTTCCCGCATTCCTGAAAGGCCCTATTGCAGCAAGATCTGCTGCACCCACAGCCTGGAGAGCGCTCTTACGCTAAAGAGCATGAACCCGGACATGAACGTTTTCATTCTTTACAGGGATGTTCGATCCTATGGTTTCCGGGAAGACCTGTACCGGGAGGCCAGGAAGAAGGGGGTTCTTTTTGTGCGCTACGACCTGGATCGGCTGCCGGAGCTGACCTCCAACGGCGAAGGCACGCTTTCGCTTAAGGTCGTGGATCATGTTCTCGGAAGGCCTATCCGGATCGCACCCGATCTCGTGATCCTGGCCACAGCCATTCTTCCGGCGGGGAACAAGAAGCTCTTCGAGCTTTTCAAAGTTCCCGTGAACAAGGAAGGTTTTCTGATTGAAGCACACGCCAAATTAAGACCCGTGGATTTCGCATCCGAAGGGATTTTCATGGCCGGTCTGGCCCACTACCCCAAACCCATCGACGAAAGCATTACCCAGGCCAAGGCCGCTGTAGCAAGAGCCATGACCATCCTGTCCAAGGACGGGATCTTTGTGGGAGGCGTGATCGCTTCGGTGAATTCGGATCGCTGCGCAGCCTGCCTCACCTGTGTGAGAACGTGCCCTTACGGCGCTGCCCGGATCGGTGAAGAGGGCTATGCGATCATCGATCCCGCGGCGTGTCGCGGATGCGGCGCCTGTGTCGCCGAGTGTCCGGGCAAAGCGATTGCCTTGAAGCATTTCACCGATGAACAGATCATCGCAAAGACCGATGCCCTTTTTCAGGCCGAGAGTGCCTGAAAAAGGTACACGGTGCACGGTTCACGGTCAAATCCCCCTTGCTTCCCCTTTTCAAAAGGGGGAAACCTGCACGCGTCCTCCCCTTTGTAAAGGGGAGACAGAGGGGATTTTAGATGACTGCAACAGCAAGTTTCTTAGGAGTAAATCTCTGTTGAACAA